>ORJL010559405.1_pt1 | contig 37613 bp, 34 predicted proteins | sample 1779941 | NCBI WGS metagenome assembly ORJL01 (sample SAMEA104232317, study PRJEB22302) | groundwater metagenome | biome: forest; feature: aquifer; material: groundwater | place: USA | collected 2011-08-07 | depth 5.8 m | reverse complement strand
CTTCACCTGCATCGCCTGGCCGACGATCTGCTGCATTTGCGTCATCAGGTCCTTTCCTTCCTTGGCCAGTTCGATGCAGGCTCGGATGAACTGCTCCGCTATGTCGGCCTTCTTAAGCCCAGTTAATTCCTCAAAGTTAATAAGCAGGCTGACTTACAGACGCCTGATATTTCACGTGGTGAGACCGCATAGAGGGTATGCTGAGTAGACGTGCCCCACCACCCCGCCTCTGGATCCCAGCTTTCGCTGGGATGACATGGTGGGATAGCTGGATTCCGGCTTGCACGTGAATGATAGAAAGAGAGCCGGCATGACAGGCAGTGCTTCTTCGCGTCACCGCGCCAGCCCGCAAATGGCGTACACCCTGTCCATGTTCAGGTTGCTCCTCACCAGATCAGCCAGGCGATCGTAATATTCTTCCCTGGTCGGTACGACGGAAGGTCCGCAAGTCGAAAGGCCCTTGCTCCGGCGCAGGTTATTGAGAAAGGCAGTTCGGAACCCGCTTTCCTGAAAAAGCCCGTGGAGGTAAGTGCCAACGATCCGTCCTTCCGGATGAGCCGCCCCATCAAGATGAGACGCCTCCGAGCCACTGCTCACCAAGAAGGGTTGCGGAAGCCCGCTATCCGTACTTAGACCCATATGAATCTCGTATCCTGAAACCTCCAGCCCTCCGGTCCCTTCCAGAAGGCCGCGGCCCCAGGCCACCCGGCCGGTCACCTGCCGGGTCGTCTTTTCCCTGGCGAAGACCGTCTCCACAGGCAGCAGCCCCAGGCCTTCCACCTCTTCCTGCTGCGACTCCACCCGGTGTGGGTCGCGGATGAGGCGGCCCAGCATCTGGAACCCGCCGCAGATCCCCATTATGGGCGTGCCCTGTTGCACCAGGCGCATAACGGCGTCTGCCAGCCCTGACTCCCGCAGGTGAGCGAGGTCCGCGATAGTACTCTTGGTGCCTGGAACGATTACCAGGTCCGGGCTCCCGAGCTCCTGCGGACGCCTTATGTACCGTACCTGGACGCCCTCCTCTTGCTGGAACGGCTCGAAGTCGGTCGAGTTCGAGATGCGCGGGAGATAGAGGACGGCGATGTCCACATCGACCCGGTCCGGCCGCGCGGCCGGCTCGAATATCGAGTCCTCTTGAGCGATGCCGATATCGTGGCAGTAGGGGACCACACCCAGGACCGGCTTGCCGGTCCTCTCCTCCAGCATATCCAGTCCCGGCTCGAGGAGGGAAACATCTCCCCTGAACTTATTGATGACGAAACCCTTGATGGTCGCCTGCTCCGGTTCCTCCAACAGGGCGAGGGTGCCGACCAGCGAGGCGAATACGCCCCCCCGGTCAATATCGCCCACCAACAGGACCGGTGCATCCACCGCCAGGGCCACCCGCATGTTGACGATCTCCCTGTCCCGCAGGTTTATCTCAGCCGGACTGCCGGCGCCCTCGATCACGACCACATCGTATGCGGCTATCAGGCGTGCCAGAGCGGCCCGGGCCTCTTCCCAGAGGGCAGGAGTATGGCGGGAGTACTCCTTTGCCGGGGTAGTGATAAGGGGCTTGCCGAGGAGGACCACCTGGGAGCGCTGGTCCATTTCCGGCTTTAGCAGCACCGGGTTCATATCCACGTGAGCCTCTACACCGGCAGCCTCCGCCTGCACTGCCTGGGCGCGTCCTATCTCTCCACCCTCCCTGGTAACAAAGGAGTTGAGCGACATATTCTGTGACTTATAGGGGGCAACCCGGTAACCATCCTGGCGGAAGATCCGGCAGAGGGCGGCGACCAGAATGCTCTTCCCTGCCGAAGAGGCGGTGCCCTGGACCATGATGGTACGTGCCGTCAAACTATTCTCCCAAAAAACCAATCCCCTCGTTCGAAGAACAAGGGGAATCGACAAGGGCCGTTGCCCTGGTCCTACACCCTTTCCCTCGAAGGTTCTCGGACAGGCGGGGGCCGGTTTTCTGACTTTAGGCGTTCCGCCGGAACGCCATCGTTACAGTAGCGGGACTGTGCCGGCATTACACCGGGCTTGCCCAGTTTAACCCCAGAAGGGGCACCACCGCCGGGGATATTCAATTGGCGCTATTATAGCACATTTTACTAGTGGCATGACGCGCTGCCGGAATCAGTGAAGCTGCTGCCAGCCACGGGAACGAATTCCCAGTCGTACCCGGTGGAACGCAGGGTCAGCTTGAGCACGCCGAATGTGCTGCCGTTGCTCACCTCGCTATTAGCGATGCGCGGTCCAAGCGGGTAATGGCTGGCGCCGCCGGTACCCACGATGAACTGCCGAATGCCCCGGTCCGGGTCCGCTCTCCCGGCCGGGTCCTGGGGCGCAAAGCGCTCATAGTCATGGTCATGTCCTGCGATGATCAGTTCTGCTCCCGCGTCGTAGAGGGCTTGCCAGATCGGCTGTATCTCAGGGGCACTGCCGTGGAGTCCCGAGCTGAAGCGTGGCACATGCCCGATGGCGAGAGAGCAGCGGGTTGGATTTGCGGCAAGGTCCGCCCGGAGCCACTGGACCTGCGGCGAAGTACTCCCGCAGCCGCCTACGTCGCTGCATTGAGTGTTCAGCACCACGATATGCCAGGCGCCCAGATCGAAGCTATAGTAACCCTTGCCTGGCTCGCCCGCCGCGGCGCCGAAGTAAGCAAAATAGCCGGACGCTCCCCGGGTCTGGTACTCGTGATTGCCCGCCGCCGGCCTCGTACGTTCCTTGAAGCGTCCCCAACTTGGGTCGTAGCAGTTCGCGAATTCCGCGGTGGTGCCTGACGGCAGGGCGTTATCTCCTACGGTGAACACCGTCCCGCCGATCTGTTCCAGCAGCTTCGCGGTAGCCTCCGGTCCCGAGCCACTGCAGGCAGCGATGTCCCCGGCGCCGGCGAAGACCGCAGCATCAGCCTCCGCCGGTAAGGTAGCAAGGGGCGGGGCGGCCGTCGGCTCGGGCGCGGGAGTCGAAGTCGCCGTAGGGACAGAAGTTGAAGCAGCCGTAGGGGCGGATGTTGGCGTAGCTGCGGGCACGGACCTGGTGGCCGGGCTGAGCGTCGCGGTAGGAGGCGTCGCCGGCGTACTGGTAGCCGTGGCAGCCGGCGCTGGCGTAGTGATAGGCACCGGCGGCGGAGTCGCCTGGACCGGCAGGACAGGACTCCCCAACGGAGCCGGAGTCGGTTGGACCTCGGCCTCGATACCGGCCGCCCTCGGATTACCGCCCGGGAGCAGCGTCTGCAAGCCTGCCGAAGCCACACCGATCAAAAGAACAAACGCCAGAGCGTAGTAGCGCACCTGCCTGGAACCTCCTCCCACCCATCACCGAGATACCATCGGAAGAATAAACGTTGGCTGAATGTTATCTCATAGAGAGGGGGCGGCGCAACAGTGCGTCCCCGGGAACGGGTCCTTGCTCAGGAAGCGTCCCGTATACGGGTCGTAGTAGCGTGCGCGCAGGTAGTAAAGACCAAGGGTTGGGTCGTCCTGCTGGCCGTTGAAGTTATACTCCGTGGTAGCCGAGCGCTGCGACCAGGTGCTGCCTCGGTCAGCACCGAAGGCGGCATAGAAGTAGTCACTGACACCCGTCCCGCTGCTGTTAGTAAGCTCCCGGATAGAGTCCAGGCCATCGTGCAGGAAGTAGCTCTGGTTGCCTTGATCCGTCCGTCTGGCTGATGAGGACGCCCAGCCCGTAGACATAGGTCTCTGAGTTTGGAAGAGCTAACAGCCGGCTTACCTTTGGGTACCCTTCGGCGGTGTGTTAGAATGGCAACAAAAGGAGGACGCGATGGTACTGCTCTTTATTCACGGGGCGGGCGGTGGTGGCGACCTCTGGCGCAATCAGACTGCCTACTTCCCCGGCTCGGTAGCGGTGGACCTGCCCGGCCACCCCACCGGTCAGGGGTTTCACTCGATAGAGGACTACGGCAATTGGGTCAGGGGATATGTCTACGCCCGAGAGATGGCGCCCGTGGTGCTGGTCGGCCATTCTATGGGCGGGGCGATCGCCCAATGTCTGGCGATCAACCATCCTGAGATGCTCCGGGCACTGGTACTGGTCAGCACCGGGGCCCGCCTGAAGGTAACTCCCCAGATCTTCCAGGCCCTGGAAGGGGACTACGAAAAGGCAGTAGACTTCATGCTGGGCAATTCCTTTGGCCCCGAAGCGTCACCCGAGCTGCTGGAAGAAACCAAGAAGCTCAGGCTCCGGGTGCCACGGGAGGTAACCAGGGGAGACTACCAGGCCTGCGATAATTTCGACGTGATGGACCGCCTTGGCGCCATCTCTATACCTACCCTGATAATCTGCGGCACTGCGGACAAGATGACTCCGGTCAAGTACTGCCAGTATCTTCTCTCACACATCTCCGGAAGCAAGCTGGAGGAGATACCTGGCTCAGGCCACAACGTGATGCTGGAGAAGCCGGCGGAATTCAATAGTGCCCTGGAAAGGTTTTTGAGCGGCCTGGAAAAGGACGGACGATGACCCGCAACGATGGACGACGCAATGACGAGTTGCGCCCGGTCCGCATTCAGCCTGACTTCCTGGACTATCCGGAAGGCTCGGCCCTGATAGAGCTGGGCAACACCAAGGTCCTCTGCGCGGTCAGCGTAACCGAGACCCTACCCCCCTTCCTGCGCGGAAAGGGCAGAGGATGGATCACGGCTGAGTATTCGATGCTGCCCCGCTCCACACTGACCCGGAGTCCCAGGGAGGCGACAAAGGGAAGAGTCGGGGGCCGGACCCACGAGATTCAGCGTCTCATCGGCCGCTCCCTGCGGTCTGTGATAGACATGGAAACGCTCGGAGAACGGACCCTTATGGTGGACTGTGATGTGCTTCAGGCCGACGGCGGGACTCGCACGGCGGCAATCACCGGAGCGTACGTTGCAGTGAAGCTGGCTATAGAGGACATGCTGGAGCGGGGGATCATACCGGCCTCACCTCTCATAAGCGCCGTCGCTGCTACGAGCGTAGGAATACTGCACGGCGAGGCCCTTCTGGACCTGAACTATGAGGAAGACTCCCAGGCAGAGGTCGACTTCAACGTGGTTATGACGGGCAGCGGCGATTTCGTCGAGCTACAGGGCACGGCCGAAGGACGGCCTTTCCCCCGTGAGACTATAGACGAGGTCCTCGCGCTGGCGGAAAAGGGGATCTCTCAGTTGCTTCTGGTCCAGAACGTGCGTTAGCTACCTGATTCAGGGCTACCTGCCGTTCTTAATGTACTTTCGCATGTAGGACTGCAACTGCGCAAGCTCAAACGGCTTCGTCAGACAGGCCTGTGCGCCCAACTCCTCGCAAGTCTTGTTCCCATTGTGGCCTGCCGTCATGAAGATCACCGGCACCTCAGTGTGCCCACTTCCCCGCAACCACTTATAGAACTCCTTGCCGTCCATAACGGGCATCGCGATGTCGAGGATGATGATCGATGGATCGCACCGCTCCACCTTCTTCATCGCCTCCTGTCCGTTGGAGGCGCGCACGCACTTGTACCCGTCCAGGGAAAGTGCCATGCCGATGAAGCCGAGTATCGTGCTGTCGTCGTCAACGATCAGCACACTGCGCTGCTTGCTCTTAGCAGCCGACGGGGCCCTCTTGCTGTTCCGGACTACTTCTCGAAATAAGCTCTGACTCACCATGACCCTGCCTCCCGATGTAGTCTACCACGCCTACATAAAAAAATAGTTTGTCATAGTGAGTGCAAATTAAGGTCAGAGAACAGCAAAAAGCTTCATCTCCGGCTCTTGCCCGCGTTGCTGGCATAGCTGCCCTGCGAGGGACAAACACAGCACCCGCCTTGAAAAAGCCTTTGAGCTCCGAAATCAGTTTCTATTGAAAGCAATTGCTGACTTTGTTCGCCGCTATCGGGACACCAAACGGTTGGAGCAGATTGCCCGACAAGGTCAAGCAGCGCCCGCCGCCCCGGCCGGTTTCGCAACATATGGGCGGTCTATTGTTATAATCTTGAAATCAATTTGCTGCATTTTTAATATGGGCCGACGAGGAGTGCTACGGCAAGGCCTATGTCTTCCCAATAATGATTAACGGCAGAATCACCCGGCGCGGCAGGTGCAGGTCTGGTACCCGCGTGGGCGTAGGCCTGGGCGTGGGGGTCGCTGTAGGCGTTGCCGTAGGCTTTGGTACCGGTGTTGCCGTAGGTGCGGGCCTTGGCGTGGGCGTGGACGTCGGCGCCGGCGGCGCCTGATCGGTGTCCCTGTGGACCGGCTGAGGGTCATCGAAATGGGCCGGGCTATAGAAGGGCGTGAAGTCGTATCCCAGAACGTTTGGGTCCGGGAGTGTAAGCCTGATTGACTGCCAGACGGGCTGCCCGTCCGGTCCGGGAGGTGGATTAGCCACGTATCCCCAGACGAGCTCCTGGTAGGGATAGGCGCTGGCCGGGTAGCTGCTCGGATCGTAAGGGTCCCAGTACATGTTCCGATTCGGGTCGTAGCGCGGATTATTAGGATTGTTGAACCAGTCCCCGCGATTGTAGGCCCAGACCGCGAAATACCAGTCTTCCATGATCGCAGGGTCATTGTTGCCGAATGTGCTGCCTATGCCTGCCAGATAGTTCCATTTGTTCAAGAGGATCAGTGTGCCGGTCCCGATATTATACTGGTACTCGGAGGCCACCCGCGGTGGCTCGAATTGCGACGTGCCGCTCATGCCCGAGACGATCTGCATGATTCCGTAAGCGCACCAAGGGTCACTGGCATAGTTAATCACAGTGGGCCCTGAGCTACCGGGAGAGGCCCTGAATTGGCGCCAGCTGCTCTCAATGTATCCGACAGCCTTGAGTATCGTAGGAGAGAAGGACGCCGGGACGTCCTGGTATGTCGGAGACCCCTGGCGTAGCGAGGGTAGGCCCGGCCCCTTGTCGCCCAGGGTATTTTGAGACGCCTGAGCGAACGTCTGGATGACATCGGTGTGGTAGGGCTGAACCCCAACCGATGCTGGGACAGGGCAATCGGCCAATGCCTCCCCGGCCCACAGGATTGTTAGAAGGCCTGCAAGAAGCAAGACGGCCAGGTATTTCTTAGCTTTCAGCTCCTAACCTCGTGTCCAGCCTATCGGCTCGATCCAATATGCGCTATCCAGGTGCTCTTTTGTACCGTCATTCACCCTGAGGAGATAGACCCTTGAGCGGCCCTCCTGGTTGACACGCACCAGTATCCATACGCCGTCCGGCGAGAATGACAGGGGAATCTCCTTACTGCCGCTGGGGCTGGAGAGCCGCGTGACGGTTTCGGGACCCGTATCCATGATGCCGACCGAAGCGCCCTGGTCGGTGGTTTCAACATCGAAGGCGATCCGCCGGCCGTCCGGTGCAAAGAGAGGGCTGCTTGGCCGGCGGTTACCCTTGCTAAGCACCCGGCGGTTCTGACCGTCCAGCGACTCAGTAATAACGTCAAAGCCGTTGTCTTGCCGGACCGAGGCGATCAGTGTGTTCCCATCCGGTGAGAGCTTCACGCCATAGGCTGGGGACTTGCTCAGACTGGACAGGCGCTGGGATTGGCCGGACGCCAGATCGAAGGCCCACACTTCGTCTCCGGCCTTAGTGAACTTCCGATAGACGATACGCTTGACATCGTTCTGCCAGCCTACCAGGTACAGGTCCAGGGATTGAGCATCCTTGAAGAGGAGGCGCCGGTTTTTACCATCCGCGCCTGCCGCGTAGACCTCGGTGGGAGATGGAGATGGAGGGACCTCTGACACTCCCGGCGCGGTGCCGGCGGACGCGGGGCCAGCTCTCTTCACGAAGGCCATCTCGCGGCTATCCGGGGACCAGATGGGGACAATGTCATAATCAATTCCCTCTTCCAGCGTCCGCTGGCTGGAACCATCCCGGAGCATGATCAGCAGCCGGGCGCCGGAGAAGCGGTCCGCCCCCGGAGGTAGCTGCACCAGGGCAATCGAAGTCCCATCAGGGCTGACAACTCCGCGAAGCGGGAACCCACGCTGGTGTGGGAAGTTGCCCAGAAGGCGCTTATCCTGGAGGTTGGCCGGATTGAAGGCCCAGACAGTGCTGCCCTCCTCACGCATCTCAGACACAACCAGGAGGCTATTCACGGCAGCCACCGACCGGGTCCGGGTGACCGGCGGAGGCATACAGGAGGAAGAAAACAGCAACATGACAACTGCCAGGAGTAGCCCCAACGCCCTCCCTATTGGAGGTCTGCCGGCAGGTGTCACAGATCGATCATCAGGCCATCGTAGGCCAGTTCCACTCCGGGAGGTAGTTCACGGCTGGTCTCGTGATGATCCAGCTCGTGGGCCATATGTGTAAAGAAGGCGCGCTTCGGCTTAAGCTCTCTAACGACCTCCATCGCCTCGTAGATCGTGAAATGGCTGGGATGAGGCACACGACGTAGTGCGCCCAGCACGAGCACGTCGAGTCCCCTCAGGATCTGCAAAGACGCCGGCGGAATTGCGTTGCAATCGGTCACGTAAGCCATCTGCCCCATTCGGTAGCCCAGCACCGGCAGCCAGCCGTGGTAGACGGTCAGCGGTATAACCTCTTGGTCGAAGAGATTGAATGGAGATGCGGCCACGTGCATGGTCAGCTCGGGCTTGGCCCCGAAGTAAAGGTGTCCGTTGAAGATGTAAGGAAAGCGGTTCTTAATATCTCGGACGGTATGCTCGTCCCCGTAGCAGGGAATGAACGCCCGTTGGGCAACATTGAACCCGCGAAGGTCGTCGATCCCGCCGACATGGTCGGCGTGGGAATGCGTAAAGAGAACGGCATCGACCCGCTGGATTCCCGTATTGAGGGCCTGCTGGCGCAGATCGGGAGCAGTATCAATAATGATGTTGTGCCCGTTCTCCTGGACCAAGACCGAGGCGCGCATGCGCCGGTTGTACTGATCACCTGAGGTGCAGACGGGACACTGACAGGCTACAACTGGGACCCCTGTCGAGGTGCCAGTGCCTAGAAATGTTAGCCGCACCGGCTCGCCGTCACCTCCAATTCAACCGAAGCCATTCTAGCATAGCCCGTGCTGGCCGTCATCCCTCCATGCCTACCCAAACTTCCCCATTCTCCCAGACTTCCTTCTTCCAGATGGGTACTATCTTCTTGATCGCCTCGATGGCATGACGGCAGGCCTCGAAAGACTCCGACCGATGTGGAGAGGCGACAGCGATGATCACGCTGGCATCCCCGAGGTCCAGGTGACCGACACGATGAGAAATCGCCACCCTGTCCAGTCCCCAGCGGGTGCGGATCTCCTCGCCTATCTCGGCCAGCTTCTTTTCAGCCATTTCTTTGTAGGCCTCGTATTCCAGATAAAGCACCTTGCGCCCTTTGGAGACGTCCCTGACCGTTCCCACGAATATAGTAACCGCGCCGCACGATGGATCACGCACCCTGGCTGCTACATTCTCCAGGGAGAGTTCCTGGTCAGTGATCTCGAACATGCTCTCCCCGCCGCTCACCGGCGGGATGAAGGCTACCTCATCGCCATCCTTCAGAGGGCGGTCACCGGCAGCATAATCCCCGTTGACGGCGTAGACAGTAGAGGAGCGGAGGCCCTCCAGACCGGGAAGCTCCTGAGACAGGTCTGCCAGCAAGCTGGCGGGGGTGGAACCTTCCGGAACGTCAGCAACCCTCTCCCGCTCGCGCGCGATTTCCCGGAACGAGGCGAAGAACTTTACTCGAACCTTCATAATGCTATCCGCGTACCTCCAGCATCAGTTTATCATATCGTGCAGCTATCGTGGAACACAAAGAGCCCATCTTCCCGCCGCCTCTCTACGGGTCTATAATGAGCTAGAGGACATTAATGTTACGAATAACAGGAGGGACAGCCAGAGGCCGTATCCTGCGTGGCCCGCGGGGTACAGATCTCCGCCCTACTAAAGGGATGGTGAAGGAGGCGCTCTTCTCTATGCTGGCATCGTTGACACCGGAACTTGGCCGGGTTCTGGACCTTTATGCTGGGGTAGGCGCACTCGGCATAGAGGCTCTGAGCCGCGGGGCCGATTGGGTGGATTTCACCGAGAAAGATGGAGGCACCTGCTCCCTGATACACCAGAACCTGGCAACCACCGGTTTCAGCGACAAGTCGAGAGTAATATGCTTAGATGCGAAGAAATCGCTTTCGATTCTTTCCGGGAGGTATGATATAATATTCCTCGATCCGCCTTATAGCGGCGAGGAAGTGGATAAGATTCTGGCGGCATTGGGGGAATCACCTCTGGTGGGAGAAGGGACGCTCGTGGTGGCTGAACATTCCTCACGCAGAGAACTGGCCCAGCAATACGGATGTCTGACTCTTCTTAAGACCCGGCGCTATGGGGACAGCAGTCTGTCTATATTCCGCCAGGAGGATGTATCTTGACCGTGGCCATCTACCCGGGTACCTTTGACCCGGTCACCAACGGGCACCTGGATATCATCAACCGGGCCTCGTCGCTCTTTGAGAAGCTTATCGTCGCTGTTTACGCCGACCCCAAGAAGAACGTTCTTTTCAATCTTGATGAGCGTGTGGACATGATGGCAAAGGCTACTGTCCACCTCATCAATGTCGAGGTCCAGGGGTTCGACGAGCTCACCGTAACCTACATGAGAAAGATTGGGGCCAAGGTCATGGTCCGGGGCCTGAGAGTTATTTCCGATTTCGAATGGGAATTTCAGATGGCGTTGGTCAACAAGAAGATGGCGCCGGAGCTGGAGATGATGTGCCTCATGACCAGCGCCGATTATTCTTTCCTGAGTTCCAGTATCGTCAAGGAGGTGGCCGCCCTTGGAGGTGCGGTAAGGGACATGGTACCTCCTCACGTGGAAACCGCATTGGAGCAGGCCTTCAGCCGCGGGCTGAAGGTAGAACATAGAAGCGGCAAGACAGGATTATAGCTCTTATGACGCGCGGGTCCTCCATAGGCCAGGAAGAGACTAAGACCGCCAAACAGAAGGCGAGAGTTCCTAAGGATAATGTAAAGATGCCTATCCAGGAGCTTATTGACAAGTTAGAGAATATTATCGCCCAGGGAAGCCGAGTGCCCCTGGTGGACAAAGTAATGGTGTCAATGGCGGACGTGCTGGAAGTGCTGGACGAGCTACGCCTGGCAGTGCCGGAAGAGGTCAAAGAGGCGCGACGCATTCTGAAGGAGAGAGACCATCTCCTGTCAGAAGCGCAGCAGGAGTCCTCCAGGCTGCTTGCCGATTCGCAGGCCGCTCTCGACTCACGCATCCGAGACAGCGAGATGGTCAAGCTGGCCGAGGAGCGAGCGCGTGAGGTGATGAAGAAGGCCCAGGCCGAAGCTCATGCCATCCTGGAGGAAGCGGAAGGACACCTGCACGCCGCTAAGGCGGGCGCCGACCAGTACGCGCTGGAGGTCCTGCGCAAACTGGACACGCAACTGGCCGGCTTCCAAAACGCCATTCGCAGGGGTATCGATGTCCTTGAGCGGGAAACTGCGAAGGTCGAACATGGAAATTAATGTCGCTCAGCTACTGAAAGAGCCGATTGGGGCGCAGCGCCGTTACCATCTGGAAGAAGAGGGTAGAGACGGCCGCTACCTGATGGACGTACAGGCGATAGAGGGTGATGTTACCCTCCTTCGGACCCCTGATAGCATACTGGCCACGGTGAAGATCAGGGCGCTGATGCAGATGAACTGCGTCCGGTGCCTGGAGAGCTTCCGCCAGGTGGTGCCGGTTGAGTTCAAGGAGGAGTACTTCCCGCTTGTGGATGTTGCTACAGGCATCTACAAGGAGCCTCCGGTGGATCCGACTGCCTTCACGATTGGCGCAGACCATGTGCTTGACCTGAGGGAAGCGCTGCGGCAATATACACTCCTGGCGATGCCAATGAATCCGCTCTGTCGGGAGGACTGCCTGGGGCTGTGCGTTCAGTGCGGAGTCAACCGAAACCAGATAGTTTGCCAGTGTCCAGATGAACCGACCGATACTCGCCTGGCGGCCCTGGCAGAGCTAAAGTCCAAATTGGCCTAGCATAAGGCAGGGCCGGGGACTCGGGGACAATCCCGAAGTCCTTTCGCAGGGGCGGTTTTTGCCAAAAGGTCGCCTGATTACTTTAGGAGAGAAGCATAGTGGGAGCCCTACCCAAGAGAAAAATATCCAAAGCCCGCAAGGGAGAGAGGCGGAGCCATCTGCATCTGACTCCAGGCGCGTTGGTGCAGTGCCCTTCCTGCCATAATCTGATGATCCCGCACCATGTCTGCCCGACCTGTGGGAAGTACCAGGGAAGAGACGTCCTTCAACTGGAAAGCTCCAAGAAGAAGGCATAAGGCAATCTGGTGATCACGGCCGGGAAATGGGCATGTCCCATTTCCCGGCTTGTTGTGAGCCGGACAGATAGCCGGCCGCTATAGTGCCGGCAGGGCAGACATCAAGGAGGAGTCTGGGCAATGCAAGATGTGGTGGCTTACGTATTCCCGGGGCAGGGGTCGCAGGCTATCGGTATGGGCCAAGACCTGCAAGACAGCTATTCTACGGCGAGAGAGGTATTCCAGGAGGCTGACGAGGCCCTTGGATTCAGCCTGTCGCAGCTATGTTTCGAAGGTCCCGAGGAAGACTTGCGCCAGACCCACAACGCCCAGCCGGCCATCATGGCAACAAGCATAGCCTGTCTGCGGGTAGCCAGGGAGGAGGGGCTGCTCCCACCGGGGGTCTCCTTCGTGGCCGGCCACAGCCTGGGCGAGTACACGGCTCTGGTTGCTGCCGGCGCACTAAGCTTCTCCGACGGTCTCCGGTTGGTGCGAGAGCGCGGACGCCTGATGCAGCAGGCGGGAGAGCAAGTGTCCAGCGGAATGGCCGCGGTGCTGGGACTCGAGGAAGAACTGCTCCGCGATATCTGCAATGAGACAGGGGTCCAGGTGGCCAACCTGAATTGTCCCGGCCAGGTCGTAATCAGCGGCCCAAGCTCCGAGCTGGCCCGCGCTATGGACCTGGCTAAGACCAGGGGTGCACGGCAGGTCATTGCGCTGAACGTTAGCGGCGCCTTCCATTCGCCGGTTATGCGCCCTGCACAGGAGGGGTTGACTCACTATCTGGAGCAGATCTCCATACAGGACCCGTCCGTGCCGGTGATTGCGAATGTCACCGCCAGACCGGTCCAGGACGCCGAGAGTGTAAGGACGGCCCTCGTACAGCAATTGTGCAGCCCGGTCCAGTGGCATCCTTCGGTGGAATGGATGCTCGGCCAGGGCGTGAACAGCTTCATAGAGTTCGGACCCGGACGCGTGCTGGCGGGGCTCATCAAGCGTATCAACCGGCAGGCGCAGGTGACCAGCATCGGAGATGCAGCTTCACTGGAGAAGCTGCGTCAGGAGACCAATGGACCTCAATGATCGAGTAGCACTGGTAACCGGAGGCTCCCGGGGCTTAGGCCGGGCAGTCGCAATCAAGCTGGCTGAGCGGGGCGCCGCAGTAGTCGTGAACTATTCTAAAAGCCAGTCAGAGGCTGAGTCTGTCGTAGCGGCAATACAGGAGGCAGGAGGACGCGCCCTGGCTGCCGGCGGCGATGTCAGCCTTTCGGGACAGGCGGATGCCATGGTCCAGGCTGCCATCTCGTCTTTTGGACGCATAGACATACTGGTCAATAACGCCGGTATAACCAGGGACGAGCTGCTCCTCCGCATGTCCGAGGCCCAGTGGGACCAGGTGATGTCGGTTAACCTGAAAGGGGCGTTCTTCTGCACAAAGGCAGTGCTTCGCCCTATGATGAAACAACGATGGGGACGTATAATCAATATCGCCAGTGTAGTCGGGATCACCGGGAATGCCGGCCAGGCCAACTACACGGCAGCCAAGGCCGGCCTCATTGCTCTTACTCGCACCACAGCCAGGGAGATGGCCTCCAGGGGAATACTGGCCAATGCGATCGCTCCCGGCTACTTTGAAACGGACATGACCGGCCGTCTGGGAGAAGAGGTCAAGAAGAGGGCCTCCGAGCAGATACCCCTGGCAAGGTTCGGGAAACCAGAGGAGCTAGCCGAAGTCGTGGCCTTCCTGGCATCTCCAGCGGCCAGCTATATTACCGGGCAGGTCATAGCGGTCGATGGTGGGATGGTGATGCTCTAGTGGCCAGCGCGCGCAGCAAGGCGAGGGCAGCCGCCCTCCAGGCCCTCTACGAGATCGATACAACAGGGCATGACCCTCAAGCCGTTATGGACCGCCTGATGGAGGAAGCTCCTCTACCGGGAGATATCCGTTCCTTCGCGGAGAGCCGCCTGGCGGGGATACTGGAACACCGCCAGGAGATCGACTCCCAGATTCAGAAGGCTGCACCGACGTGGCCACTGGACCAGATCTCAAAGATAGACCTGAATGTACTGCGTCTTGCAATTTTTGAGATTTTATTTGATAATGAAGTGCCTTTGAAAGTAGCAATCAATGAGGCAATCGAGTTAGCCAAGACTTTTGGCAGCGATGTTTCCCCCAAGTTTGTCAATGGCGTGCTGGGGGCAATAGCAACAAACCCCAGCCCGAATCAAGGAGGTAGTTAGGGAATGGCAAGCGTCTTTGAGCGTGTTAAGAAGCTCGTTGTTGAGCAGTTAGGGGTGGATGGAGAGGAAGTGTTACCCACTGCCTCCTTTATCGATGACCTGAACGCTGATTCCCTGGACCTGGTGGAGTTGATCATGTCCCTGGAGGAGGAGTTCAGCACTCCTGAGAAGCCTGTCGAGATCTCCGACGAAGACGCTGAGAAGATAATAACTGTGCAGGACGCGGTGGACTACGTCAAGGACCTCGGCATAGAGGACGAGTAAGGGAGCCTGGTGGAGGCTCTTTAGCGGACGGGGTGGTGAGCAGAAGATGTCAAGCGCTTTAGAGGAACTCCCTCAGCAGGAAGCAGAGGAGGAAGGGCAGAAGCTCACCGTCCTCGAGCACCTCGAGGAGCTACGAAAGAGGCTCATATACGCGGTTATCGGCGTAGCGATAACCACAGCGATATCGTTTGCTTTTACGCAACCACTGCTTCGAATACTGCAGGAGCCCGCAGGAAACACCCCTTTTATCACCTATGAGGTGACCGAGCAGTTTTCCACCTTCTTCAAGGTATCATTCTATTCCGGCCTCGCTCTCGGGCTACCGGTGATCCTGTACCAGGTTATCAGGTTCTTGCTTCCCGGCCTGACCAAGCAAGAGCGCCGGTATATCAGGTACCTGCTGCCCGGATCGGTACTGTGCTTTGCCATGGGAGTGGCCTTCGCCTATTACGTCGCCCTGCCACCGGCCCTCCGGTTCTTGATAGGATTCTTGCCTTCGGACATCGCTACCGCACAGATACGTCTTGCGAACTATATTTCATTCGTGACCACGCTTGTCTTTGGGATAGGCGCCGTCTTCGAGACGCCGATCGTGATCTACTTCCTGGCCAAGCTACGTATTGTCAATCACAAGATGCTGGCCAAGAACCGCAAGTACGCTCTGCTGGGAGTATTCGTAATCGCTGCAATCGTCACGCCCACTCCGGACCCACTAACTCAGACCATGGTGGCTTTACCTCTTCTGGCGCTTTATGAGGCGGGTGTCTGGCTAGCCAAGATCGCCTAGCCCTAACTGTAGGGCATTCGGGCGGCAAATCCCCAAATATTGACAAGCCTCAGGGTGCGGGCTAGTATGATGGCATTTGAGCGCGTTTGCCGCCTGTGTGATGATCCCTTGAGGAGAGAAGCCCGTTGAGCGATGTCACTCTGCAGAGGGTCCATGAACTAGTCATGGTCTGCCCCAAATGCGACCTCTCCAAGTCCCGCACCAAGGCCGTTCCGGGTGACGGTCCGGAAAATGCCAAGATTATGTTTATCGGTGAGGGCCCGGGCTATTATGAAGACCGGCAAGGCAAGCCTTTCGTAGGGCCCGCTGGCCACCTCCTCGATGACCTGCTGAAGTCAATCAACCTTCCCCGATCAGAGGTCTTTATCACGAACGTAGTAAAATGCCGCCCTCCACAGAACCGCGACCCACGTCCGGAAGAGATCGAAGCCTGTGCGCCTTACCTGGAGAAGCAGATACAACTCATTGCCCCCAGGGTCATAGTAACGCTGGGCAGACATTCCATGGCCAGGTTTTTCCCCGGGCGCTCTATTAGCCAGATTCACGGCACAGCAAAGCAGGGGGACGGAGTCCTATATGTTGCCCTGTATCATCCGGCAGCCGCCCTTCACCAGCAGAAGTTACGCCAGACTCTGGAAAACGACTTTCTGAAGCTGCCTGCCATGATAGAAGAAGCTGAGAAGATGCGGCGAAGTAATGCCAGTGGAAAGAGCGGGGACGATGAGCAAGGGCAGCAACTGAGCTTATTTTAGGGAGTAATACCTTTTGGCCAAGAATAAACTAAAAGTCGTTGCCCTCGGGGGCCTGGGTGAGATCGGTAGGAACATGACACTCCTCGAATACGGTGAGGATATCATGATCATCGATGCCGGCCTCATGTTCCCCGAGGATGACATGCTGGGGATCGACCTCGTCATTCCCGACATGACTTACCTCATGGAGAAGAAGGACAAGGTCCGTGGCGTAGTAATAACCCACGGACATGAGGACCACACAGGAGGCCTTCCATACCTCCTGAACAGCCTTCCCGTTCCCGTGTACGCCACGCGCCTTACACAGGGCCTCATCAGCGTTAAGCTCAAAGAGCACAAGCTCCTTGAAGGAGCGTCGCTGAACATTATCCAGCCGGGCGATGAGGTGAAGCTGGGCGTTTTCCGTGTCGAGTTCTTCCCCGTCTCCCATAGCATCCCTGACGGAGTGGGCCTGGTAGTGCACACGCCGGTTGGCATCGTGATTCATTCCGGTGACTTCAAGTTTGACCACACGCCGGTGGACGGCAAACTGACGGATTTCTCGACGCTGGCCAAGTTTGGATCTCAAGGCGTGCTGCTGCTCATGTCGGATTCCACGAGGGCGGAGATTCCCGGGTACACCCCTTCCGAGAGTGAGATCGGTCTGGCGCTGGATAGGGTAATCGGCGAGGCTGAGGGCCGCGTCATCGTCGCCACCTTTGCCTCCCTCATCTCCCGCGTGCAGCAGGTAATCGATGCCGCCGTCAAGCACGAGCGCAAGGTAGTGGTCATGGGACGCAGCATGATCAACAACGTGCGCATGGCCACTGAGATGGGGTACCTGCACATACCCCCGGATACGTTGGTCCGTCCCGATGAGGCCGTGCACCTGCCGTCTCAGCAACTGGTAATAATCGTGACGGGCTCACAGGGAGAGCCTACATCGATCCTGACACGCCTGGCTACGGGTGACGATAAGTATCTGCACATCCGGCCACATGACACGGTCCTGATATCCGCATCGCCCATTCCGGGCAACGAGCAACTGGTCAATCGCACGATAGACAACCTCTTCAAGAAAGGGGCTAACGTCATCTACCACGATATCGCCAGGGTGCACGTGTCCGGACATGGCAGCCAGGAAGAGCTAAAGATGATGATCAACCTGGTGCGGCCGCAGTATTTTGTTCCCATTCACGGGGAGTACCGGCACCTGACCATGCATGCCCGCCTGGCGCAGTCACTAGGCGTACCTGAGCAGAACACTTTCGTTCTGGATAACGGCCAGATCCTGGAAATCAGCGCCAACTCCGCCAAGGTAGTAACGAGGATTCCTGCCGGTTATGTTTACGTGGATGGGCTGGGTGTCGGAGACATAGGCCACGTGGTCCTGCGGGACCGCCGCCTTCTGGCACAAGATGGCATCCTGGTAGTGGTCATCGCCGTGGACGCACGGACCGGCAAGGTAGTCACGAGGCCGGACATCGTATCCCGCGGCTTTGTCTTTATGCGGGAGTCGGAGGACCTCATAGAGGAGGCCCGTGACCTGGTTACGGCCAACCTGGACCATGGTAGTGACAGGCTGGCGGAATGGGGATTCATTAATACTAAGATAAAGGATACCCTGAGCCGCTTCTTTTACGAGCGGACCAAGCGTCGGCCCATGATACTGCCGGTGGTAGTGGAGGTCTAATTGGCGAAGGCCCGGTCTCGTCGGCGAGCGACGACAAAAGCGGCAAAAAAGCGTTCCGCTACTAGACAGGCTCGGGCCGTTGCGGAAATAGTTCTCACCCGCCAGTTCGCTGGGTTCATGCTCGTGATCCTGGCGGTGATTACGCTCTTCGCCCTTCTGACGCCGGATGAATCCTTCTCCGCCTGGTGGCAGGGCATATTCTGGAATCTTTTCGGGTGGGCCTCGCTCCTTGCCTTGCTTTCCCTGCTGGTCGGAGGGTTTCTCCTGGCAATGGCAACCCCCAGTGCCGCCAGGCTGAAGCCACACCGGCAACCGATCACCGGTATGGTGCTGGCTTTCCTGGCCCTGATGGCTTTGCTCAGCATTGTCTCTCCACAGACCGGCAGCGGCGGAGGACTACTCGGGAAAGGGGTGGGTTGGGCCTTCAGCCCGCTCGGCAACCAGGGAGCCTTCTTCTTGATCTTTTTGTTGGGCATTGCGGCAATGCTCTGGGGCTTCAAAGTGCCTCCCAGGATTATCGCCCAGGGAGCCCTGTCTGCCTACGGAGGCATACGGGCCCTGTCCCAACGACGGAAGGCTACCCCTCTCATCCAAGAGCTGCCGAATCCACCGAGACGCCTTCCACGCCCGGTCGAGATTGAGCCAGTCCCCGATATCCCGATGATAACCGCAGTTGAGGAAGAGGACCCGAACGCTGTCAACATCATCAGGGAAGAGTCCGCCGCTATCTCGGCCAGACCTTCTCTTGAACAGCCAGCTCCCTTGCGCCGGACCGAGACCGGGACCCTGGAGTGGCAGCTTCCGCCCATCGACCTCCTGGACTCCTCCGCCAGTCTTGAGCCTAACGAGCGTGAGATACGTAAGAAGGCCCAGTTGATCGAAGAGACGCTCGCCAGCTTCGGCGTCCCCGCCAAGGTAACCGAGATCAGCCAGGGGCCCGCGGTGACCCAGTTCGGCGTGGAGCCCGGCTTCGATGTGAAGACCAAGGAGGTTAAGGACAAGGAGAAGCGGGTCATTCGTGTCGACGAGGTCTCGCGGACCAGGGTCAAGATAGCCCGGATCACTTCGCTGGCCAACGACCTCGCTCTGGCCCTCTCGGCGCAATCGCTCCGTATCCAGGCGCCCGTGCCCGGGCGCAGCATCGTGGGCATCGAGGTTCCCAATACGTCCATTTCTCTGGTAGGCGTGCGCGGCGTGATGGAGAGTGTGCCATTCCAGCGTATGGTGGCCAAGTCCAAGCTCGCCATGGCCCTGGGCCGCGGCGTTGACGGGGAGGCCATTTCCGGCGACCTGGCCAAGATGCCTCATCTGCTTATCGCCGGAGCCACCGGCAGCGGTAAGAGCGTCTGCCTGAACTCGCTCATCGCCTGCCTCCTCATGCACACGACACCCGAGGACTTGCGGCTGCTTCTGGTCGACCCCAAGCGCGTCGAGATGGCCCCCTTCCGGGGCATCCCGCATCTCTGGACGCCAGTGGTGATGGAGGTCGAGGAGGTCACACGGGTACTGAAGATGGTGACCCACGAGATGGACGAGCGATATAAGAAGTTCGCCCATGCGGGCGCCCGCAACCTGGAGGCCTATAACAAGCGCCCGTTGGACAAGCCGCTGCCGTACCTGGTGGTCATAATCGACGAGCTGGCGGACCTGATGATGGCCGCCGCCGAGGAGGTCGAGCGGACCATCTGCCGGCTGGCCCAGCTTGCCAGAGCCACCGGGATCCACCTGATCGTGGCCACGCAGAGGCCATCAGTGGACGTGGTCACCGGCCTGATCAAGGCCAACTTCCCGACCCGTATCAGCTTCGCCGTCACCTCTCAGGTGGACTCCCGCACCATTCTGGACATGGGAGGCGCCGAGAAACTGCTCGGCCGTGGCGATATGCTCTACATGTCGTCCGACTCTTCGAGGCCGGTCCGCCTCCAGGGCAGTTATGTTTCGGACGCCGAGCTGGAACGGATAGTCACCTTCTGGAAGGGGATCAAGGGTCCCCAGTACGTCTGGGAGCGCAACCAGATCGCCAGCTGGTCGGACGATTCCGGCGTCACCGACGACCCGCTCCTTGAGGCCGCTCGCAAGATCGCCCAGGACAACACCAGGCTCTCCGCCTCCCTGCTCCAGCGGCGCCTGCACATCGGCTACCCCAGGGCGGCCCAGCTTCTCGAGCTGCTGGAGAAGGACGGAATGTACCACCAGGACGGCGCCCGTCAGCCGGCCGGAGACACTCCACCATGGGAGGAAGAGCCCGCCGAGGAGTAGGCGTCCGCCTCCCTGCAGTCCGCCATGCCAGGTGTTCTGGCACTGTAATCCTACTCGGCATGACATCGTCCCTACATTGCTTGGATCGTGGTGGTCGGAGCCATCGGAACCGGAGTCACCATGAGTGGTACGATTTTCGCCCCTTTCTATCGGCAGCGGTATCCGTCGACATGACGGCCAGCCGGGGTCCACGTCAGCGTCACGCTCTTCATGTACGTGTAGTGGCGCGCCCCTCTGGACTAGTGTAAAATAGGGCTGTGCGGGTGGAAAGGTAGGCGAGAGCCGTGGCACACAAAAACTATATAAACGGGAAATGGGCCGAATCCAGTAGCGGGGAGACCTTCCAAAGCATCAACCCCGCAAACGGCCAAATCCTGGGCGAGCTGGCCCGCTCCACAGCCAAGGACGTAGATGCGGCGGTCATGGCCGCCCGCCAGGCCTTTGGCTCGTGGCGCACGGTACCGGCACCCAGGCGCGGCGAGATAATTTTCAGGGCCGGAGAAATGATGGTCCGGCGAAAGCAGGAGCTGGGCCGTCTTTTGACCCAGGAGATGGGCAAGGTGCTGCCGGAAGGCCTGGGAGACGTCCAGGAGGGCATCGACCTGACCTTCTATATGGCGGGTGAGGGACGGCGCCTCTTCGGTGACACCGTTCCATCCGAGCTGCCCAATAAGTTCGCGATGTCGGTACGAGAACCGGTTGGCGTAGTAGCAGCTATCACCCCCTGGAACTTCCCCTTCGCTATTCCGACGTGGAAGCTCATGCCAGCCCTGGTAGCCGGCAACACTGTAGTCTTCAAGCCTTCCAGCGAGACATCCATCATCGCATCCACTCTAGTAGAGATCCTGGAAGAGGCCGGGCTGCCTCCCGGAGTCCTGAACCTGGTGCTGGGCCCCGGCACTCCGGTCGGTGACGCCCTGATCGAGCACCCTGGTGTCGATCTTATCTCCTTTACCGGCTCCACAGAAATCGGACAGGCTATTGTGAACAGGACGGCTCCAGCCTTGAGGCGGGTGTCCCTGGAGATGGGGGGCAAGAACGCTATCCTGGTAATGGAAGATGCCAACCTGGACCTGGCTCTGGACGGAATCCTCTGGAGCGCCTTCGGCACCAGCGGGCAGCGGTGCACAGCCGCCAGCCGCATTATCGTGCACCGTGCCGTCAAGGACCGCCTCACGGAGATGCTGGTGGAGCGAGCAAGAAAGCTGCGCATTGGTAACGGCCTGGAATCAAATATCGATATGGGACCGGTGATCAACCGGGGCCAGCTCGACAAGGTGCACCGCTACACTCAGATCGGCCTCCAGGAGGGGGCACGGCTTCTGACTGGTGGCGATGCTTACCATGAAGGTGAATGCGATAAGGGCTACTTCTATCAGCCCACTATATTCGACAATGTCAATCCCAAGATGCGCATCGCCCAGGAGGAGATATTCGGGCCAACCACAGCGGTAATAACCGTGGACAGTCTGGAAGAGGCCATTCAAGTCAACAACGACACTAAGTACGGCCTCGTAGCCTCCATCTATAGCGGTGATGTGAACAAGGCGTTCAAGGCCATGCGGGACCTGAGCGTGGGCATTGTATACATCAATGCCGGGACCATCGGGGCAGAGATCCAGCTACCCTTTGGCGGTATTCGCGGCACCGGCAACGGACATCGCGAGGCAGGCCAGGCGGCCCTGGAGATCTACACCGAGTGGAAGAGCATCTATGTAGATTACAGCGGACACTTGCAGAGAGCGCAGATTGACATATAGGTCATATGGTCTTAATGTGCTTAATGGTGCGTCTCAGTGCTGAGCGCTACCGGGCACTGTAAAGAGTAACCAGGCACCAGATATAACAACACAGGAGTCCATAGTAGTGGAAGAAGAGAAGTTCGATGTAGTAATCGTCGGCGCAGGGCCGGCGGGTCTGGCAGCGGCCTACGTCCTCGCACAGGCCGGGCTCCAGGTCCTGGTCTTCGAGCGAGGCGAGTATCCCGGCGGCAAGAACGTGATGGGTGGCATCATCTACCGTCAGCCGACGGAGGCGGTCTTCCCAGACTTCTGGAAGGAAGCTCCGGTAGAGCGCCCGATTGTGGAGCAGCGCCTGATGGTCCTGACCAAGGACTCTGCCGTCACGATGGGATACAAGAGCGCCCGCTTCGCCCAGGAGCCGTACAACTGCTTCTCCGTGCTGCGAGCCAAGTTCGACCGATGGCTGGCCGGCAAGGTGGAAGAGGCAGGAGCCTTCATCCTCCCCGAGACCGTCGTCGAGGGCCTCATCCGGGAGAACGGGAAGGTAGTCGGAGTCCGCACCGGCCGTGACGACGGCGACGTCCGCTGTGACGTGGTCATCGCCTGCGACGGCGTTAACTCTCTCATTGCTCGCGATGCCGGGCTGCATGCAGAGCTAAAGGCTGACCAGGTGGCCCTGGCAGTAAAGGAGGTCATCGCCCTGCCCAAGGAGAAGATTGAGGACCGCTTCAATCTCGAGCCGGGCCAGGGAGCGACGATCGAGCTGGTGGGCGAAGCAACCGGGCGGATGCTCGGAACTGCCTTCATCTACACCAACCAGGATAGCCTCTCGGTCGGCGTGGGGGCCATCGCCTCGGAGTTCGCGGCAACCGGTATCAAGCCGTACGAGCTCATCGAAGCTCTGAAGAATCATCCGGCAGTCAAGCCCCTGGTAGCCGGTGGCGAGACCAAGGAGTATCTCGCTCACCTGATCCCAGAGGGCGGCTTCAAGGCTGTCCCTCAGCTTTATGCTGATGGCCTGCTGATAGCCGGAGACGCTGCGATGCTCGTCAACAGCATCCACCGGGAGGGCTCCAACCTGGCCATTACCTCTGGCAAGCTGGCCGCCCAGGCGGTCCTCCAGGCGAAGGAGAAGGGCGACTTCTCTGCCCAGAGCCTCTCCGTGTACCAGAAACTTCTTGAGAGCAGCTTCGTCATGAAGGACCTGAAGAAGTACAAGTATACCACCCACTACATGGAGTCGCACCGGGAGCTCTTCACTGTCTATCCGGAGATGATCACCGACGCAGCCTATGAGTTTATGTCCGTAGACAGCGTCCCCAAGGGTGACAAGCAGAAGAAGATAATGAAGTTGGTCAAGGGCCGGCGGTCAATGCTCCGGCTGGCCAAGGACATGTTTGACGGCTGGAGGGCCATAGGATGACAACCACTGTTGAAGACAAGCTCTTTACGCTGAAGTTCAAGCCTGACGAGCACTCGCATCTCGAGCTGAAGGACCCGGAGGCCTGCAAGAGCAAGTGCGGGAACAGGCCCTGCACCACCTTCTGCCCGGCCCAGGTCTACAAGTATGAAGACGAAAAACTGATGGTCTCTTACGAGAACTGTCTCGAGTGCGGCTGCTGCCGGATTGCCTGCCCCCAACAGAATATCAACTGGCGTTACCCAAAGGGAGGCTACGGAGTCACGTTCCGATACGGGTAGATACTAACATCTCGGCCCAATTCGCCGCACGCTTGTTGCTTTAGGGATGAAAACGACCCGCTACTTCGACGAGCAGGTCTTGCGAAAGCGTCCTTACTTGAAGCGGGAATGGTGCGAGAGGGTAATCAAACAGCCGGTTCGTCGTGAACCCCAAGCTGACGGCCGGGTCCGCTACTGGCTGTTTATACCGGAACTTGGTAAGTATCTGCGTGTAGTCACGCTGGAGGACGGCGAAACGGTTCATAATGCCTTCCCGGATAGAGATTTCCGAGAGGATGCGCCGTGAAATTCCAATACTATCCTGAAACCGATTCGCTTTATATCGACCTCTCAGAGAAGGCCGGGACAGACGCGCGAGAAGTTGCACCCGGGGTCGTATTGGACTTTGACGCCGAAGGGCACCTGGTAGGTATCGACATCCAACATGCAAGCGAGAATGTTGATCTGTCTCGCCTGGAGGCCGAGGCTCTACCTGTAAGCTGGCTTTCGCTGACTGGGAAGTAATAAGAGACTAGTAGCACAAATGCTTGAGACCGCCCTGGCCGCGGTAAGGGCTGGACAGGAATTGCTTGTAGGGCAATCCTCAGGCAAGCCCGTCCGGCCTTCCAGCATCTTTTCCAAGGCTCCTCATGATTACCAGACCGATATGGACGTCCTGGTAGAGAAGAGGATCGCGGAGGTCATCCTCAGCCGTTTCCCGGACCACGGCATTCAGGGAGAAGAGTCAGCCGCTGAAAACACGGGCTCCGAGCATGTCTGGTATATCGACCCGATAGACGGCACCCGGAACTACATCGAAGGGCGCCCCGAGATCGCCATCTCCGTAGCCCTGTACACAGCCAACCAGCCGGTCGTCGGCGTGATCTCGCTACCTTTCCGCGGACTGGTGATCGCTGCCAGCAGGGGGCAGGATGGCATCATCGTAAACGGCTCTATAACAAAGCTGAAGCCAACTACTGATAGCCTGGACCATGCGCTGGTCTGCATCCAGGGAGATATCCGGAGCCAGAGGGATACGGAAGCGTTCAGGCAGGTCGCGTGGGCGCTGGTCCACAGCGTTGAAGGTTTTCGGATCACCGGGGCCCTGGCATACGACCTGGCGTGCGTGGCCCTTGCGGAGGTTTCCGCCCGGATCTCTCTGACAGCCAAGCCGGTCGACACGGCCGCCGGCGCCTTCATTATCACGCAAGGGGGAGGCACCGTGACCGACGCCCGGGGCGGCCCCTGGAGCCTCGAATCCCGAACTATCCTCGCCTCCTCCTCCCCAACGATTCACGCTTCACTGCTGAATCTGGTCTCAGAGCTCGAAATACTACGCAACGCGTAGGCAGGCCGAGGCTGGAACACCGGTCCAAGAATCCATTTGGAGGACCGGTTCGGTACTCTTGGCGTGCCCGGCCCAGTGTATGACCCACTGGTTAAGCCGACTCTCTCCGGCTACTTTGTGATTCCAGCGAAATTCCCCATGTCCATCTGGGCACCACCGGGGATGAAAAACTGTTCCCATACCAGGCCGGACCGACTGGACAGGACAAAACCAGTGGCCACCAGCCTGCTCCTGTGTTATAATCGTCACGAGGGATAGCCATGATCCACTTGCCTCAGTCTCCACCTGCTACATCGGCCTCTGTGCGGGCATCTATGCGCGGCAACAGGTCTTCAAGAACAAAGCCCGAGTTACTGCTAGTTCAGGCTTTGGCTGAAGCAGGTGTATCGGGTTTTGTATCGAATGAAAAGGAATTGCCTGGGGCGCCGGACATCGCATTTGCTGACGCTAGAGTAGTCGTCTTCGTGCATGGGTGCTTCTGGCATCGGTGCCCGTATTGCAGCCCTCATTTTCCGGACACCAACCAAGACTACTGGACGGCTAAGTTTGCCCGCAATAAGGCAAGGGACAAGCGGGTCAAGGCCAAGCTGCGAGCGAGCGGCATAAAGGCAGTTGTAGTTTGGGAATGCCAATTGAAAAAGAACCCGAGGCGCGTCATTAGACGCATAGCTAAAGCGCTGGAGGCATCGCGTGGGTAAGCTGGTTGCAGTGTCATTGTTTAGCTCGTGTGGAGGCGGTGATCTCGGGGCTAAGCAGGCCGGCGTAGACATTGTTTTTGCGAACGACATCGATGGGGACTCTATCAAAACATATCGGAAATACCAGCACCTCTTCGCCGACGGGCAAATAGACATACGACATGCGGACATATCAAACATCAAGGCGTTTCCGACATGTGACCTGGTGATCGGGTGCTACCCGTGCCAGAGCTTTACCATGGGTGGGACAAGGTCTCCGAAGGCTGACCCCAGAAGCAGACTCTTCAAGGAATTCAAGAGATGCATTGATGATACTAATCCCACATTCTTCGTCACCGAGAATGTTCCTGGCCTGGCATGGTTAGGAGCTGGCAGCCACGTAAAGGAACAGATTGAAAGTTTCCGCGCTGCAGGTCGGGGCTACGAGGTTTCGGTCGAATTGCTGAACGCAAAGGATTTCGGGGTGCCCCAGGACCGACGGAGGCTTGTTATGGTTGGTGTTAGGAAGGACGTGGGCTCTTACTACTGGTTCCCGAAGCCAGCGTATGGTCCTCCAGGCGGCAAACTGCTAACCTGGGAGTCTCACGGGGATGCAATAATGGACCTGTTTTCCGAATCAGATGGCGAGTACTACGACTACCCGAAGTTGCCGTTCTCCTGGTGGTACATGTCTCGTAATCGCAAGCGCAAGTGGGAAGACCCAAGTTACGCCATACAGGCAAACTGGCGTCACGTACCGCTCCATCCGGCATCTCCGTCAATGGAGATGGTCGAATCGAGACTGGACGATGGCTGGAAACAAAAGTGGGTATTTACAGGTGGACACGACCATCTAGAAGGGCACCCCAATCGACCAATGCTGGATGCCCCAAGGCGCCTCAGTTGGAGAGAATGCGCTGCAATTCAGACCTTCCCGTCTGGTTTCGAGCCGTGCGGGAGTGTGCAGTCTAAATATAGCCAAGTGGGCAACGCTACCCCCCCTGTTCTTATGAGAGCGGTGCTTAATGGCATCCTTGATGGCGCTGGCCTTTTACATGTGCCTTACGAGACTCGAAGCGCGTCGCTAAGGAGGGCCATATCAACCCAATATTCCCTTGATATTGACCCTAAGCCCATTCTCGACTGAGAAATTCCCGCTTTCTTTCGTCTGGAGGCGCTTCGTATGCCTGAACCTGCTACAACCACCACAACTGGGTATAATCGGTTGGCAATAGGTCATGCTTGGTCCCTTTGTTGGCGAATCTTGCTCCAACAATGCGAATATGGGCACCATTACCTACCTGGCCTAGATCGAGGAAGCGTCCTGACATGAGATTCCGAAGGCGCCAAGCACCAGGCAGAGCATTACCACAAGTGATATTCATACCTAGCGTCCGCCCAGTGGCCTGGAAATCATCTACCGTATTTACTATACCAGCAACGTAGGCTAAGCCCTCCATCTCCCACCCGCTATCTATTGTGTCCCAAAACGGCTCGCACATTGGCTTGTAGGGGCAATGGATACAAGAGTGGGGTGAAGCGCTTGCCAATTGCTCTATTGACGCACCTGCTTCGACCTGACTGTTATAGGCGTCAAGCAACGCCAGGGTCTCTTGGACCACACACAGCGCCTCGGCTGGATCTACAGAGATGGTAGCACGTTCACCACGAAGGGAAGTGACGCTTGCAGTGGTCGGCCATGAACCCGTGTTATCCCAATGGAGCGCTGCATAGAGTAGAAGTTGCCTCTGGTAGGCTTCTTTGATGCTGCCCGGCCCGTCTTCGGCCACTTCGAATATTGCACCGGTCTTATAGTCTTCAATTTCCAAGCCACCGCTTCTTCGGATGACATGGTCGGCACGCCCCCTCAAACGGCCGCCAAAGCCCACATACTGACGCTCAACTGCCGGCTGAGTTACCGCCGCTGCGGATTGTCCGTGCAATGCCAAACGTCTCGCTTCTATCACTCGCATTATGGACCGGTATGTGAGGGCGCGTTTTAGCTGGTAGAAGGGCCATCCGTCCGCATTCCCAAAGTGCTGTTCCAAAGGATGATGCCGAGCACTTTCTTCTTCTTTAGTAATCTGACTGCACCATAGACTTTCAAACGCCCCTGGAAGCTGCTCTAGGCTTACATTATCAAAGAAGCCAGCTGTGGCGGAGGCGAGCACAGCATGGCACACAGTTCCCATCCTGGCCGCCGGTCCCCTGAAAGCCAACTGCCGATGTTGAGGTGAAGCGTCGAAACCTGACCACAAAAAGCATGTTCGTAGAGCCTCTGCTCCAGTCGGAGTAGTCGCTGCGATACGAACCGGCTTCACCGCTACTGGCAGTTTGATTCTTTAGCCTCTCTATGCCCGTCCGTCGACCCAGGCAGGTCGGCGCGCCAAATCAAACAAGCTGTGGATAACTGGGTTCGGGTAGCCTCGCCTTATTGCGTCAGCGACAGCTTCGGCCAATTGTGGGCCCAGATGTGCCGGGTTTACCGACCAGAGTGGGTGAGAAGCAATCAAAGCTTCACCACCAGCCCGTGTTGCCCCGAGCAGACCCCCGAATTCTGCAGGCTCCCATCCAAAGTCCCGACAAAACTGGTCGCGTTCCCGAGCAGCCTTGGTAAACCACCGGCCTAAGAAAAGGTCTTGGCCTGAAGCCAGCTGCGCCATATCAACTGCAAGCCTCCAATCGAGGAGCCCGTGGTACGGCATGTTCGCAAAGTCTTTCAGGCAATCGTAGCAGGCGGAATCACAGGCGTCGGCTCCCTGCCCATGCCTCTCCCACTCCAGGCCAATTTGATTCAGCATGCAGTCCAGCAGGTTAGAGAACTGCTGTGGGTCGGCGAGGTGAGTTGCATACCCTGCACCATTCTCGAGCGCATCTGAGAGAAACACTTGCCCCAATGGTGCACTTCCCGCCACCGGAACAGTCCTCAGGCCAACCTTGAGTTCGTTTCGTCCGACGTCCAGAATATAGGCCGCAGCCACCTGTACTAGAAACCCAAAGGAGTACCAGGAGGCCCGTGCCGCGGCCCGAGTGGGGTTAAGGTCTAGCCACCGAGTTCTGTCCCCGTGTTCGAGTCCCACAAGTAGGATGTCAGTCCTGGTTAATGAGGCCAGGGCCCTGATATCAACCGGTGCCGTGGTGAGACTAGGGCAATTAGCCTGTTCTGGGTACGCATCAGGCACGACCCAACTTTCTCCTATCTTACGGAATTCGAAAAGCTTGGCCTCATTATCATTGATTGAAAAGACTGTTCCAGCGTCGGTGCTGGACAAAGCGCAAATACGGCTTCCCCTGATAGTCTGCCATGTTTCGCCGGGAATATCTGCAGCCATACGGGCACGTGACGCCCTTGCGCTCCATTCAAACTGGCCCGTGAAGTCGCGGCCCTGCAGGAAGTCAGTGCGGAAGCCTGCTGGCTCGCTCAAGGCTAGGATACGGTAGTTAGAGCTGCCGCAGGTTGGGCAGACTGTTTGGGAGGGGTCAGGTCGGTCTACTAACGCTTGGCACGCACTGCAGGTTCCAACGTTGTAGGCTTGTCCCAGTGGGTCAGTAACTGCCATTACGGTATTTCCCACGAGCCGATAGGCAGCTACACCAACAGACGTATATACCGCTTTATCCTTAATCAACTCAGATCCAGGGGCGAACTGGCTTATGGCTATATCAAGGTCACGGTCAATGACACCGTCGTCCGGAGGCCAATTGCGAGCGTTGGTTGGCTCACGGTAAAACAGGTAACGGGTTCTTGTCGGAAACCCGAACATCGGACATAGGCCTTGATTGGCTAGCCTCTCACTAAGCTCTTCTTGGAGAAGCTGTGGAGCACTTGCGATCCTATCAATATCATTCGTTAGTTCTGTACAGACATAATCAACCAGGCAGTCGACTTCTCGGCTATTGTCAAGCGGTGTCTCGTGAACCAGCGCCTTAGTGACCTGGCTTATCTCCGTTTGATTTGATTGGAGCCAATCTCGAATGAAGGGAGCCCACTGTGACCAATCAGAAGCCTTGCCAAATTGCCCGTGCACATTGTCACCAACGCTAAGGCCCGGAATGCTCGGGTGGGCACGAAAGGCACGGCGGAGAGACTCAGCAACTAGCACGCGGCGCACGATTTCCGACCTCCGCATATCCACGTAAGGTTGTGGAGGAGGATCCCCGGTTATGCGTTCAGGGCGTTGAAAATAGAAATCATCGTGGCTACGCCCACGACATACAGTGAGGGCCGCGGAAAGGCCAGCACCGCGTCGGCCGGCTCGCCCAACCCGTTGCTGGTAGTTGAACCGCATTGGAGGCATGTTCGAGAGCATAACCGCCAGCAACGATCCTACATCTACACCTGCCTCCATAGTTGTCGTAACGCTAAGCAGATCGATCTCGGAAGGTAATTTCGGTTCGGACGCAAGGATTACCTTCCGGAATCTTCGCTGCCGCTCCTGGCCCTCGACGGCTCCCGTCTGCCCTGTCAACTCCTCACAATGCAGGCGGAAAGGGCTGCCACATTTGCTTGATAAGAATTCATAGTAGTTGCCAGCAGCCGGCGAACTTGATAATGGTTGTGGCGACGAATCCAGGGAGGCCCGGCAAGTAGTATCAGTGCAGACAAGCCCGGACTGGTGCAAGTGAACTTTCCGGCATTCCCGGCATACCCATGCATCTTTTCCTGCCAGCTGAACGGCCACGAGGTCTGGCTGGATCAGCCAGCCGTCCACGATACCCGAACCTTCGAGGACTGCTTTCACCGCCTCCTTTAGCGCTCCTGGGTCTACACTGCGTGAATTTGCCACATCTTCCCAGTACTTGGACAGGTAACGGGGAGGCTCCATGCTACTGCGCTTCCGACTAACAAATCGAGCCCTTTCCCCCAAAATGCGTATGGAAGCATCAACAGCTTGTCTTAAGAGTGCCTCGTCTATGTCACTATGGCTTAGAGCTGGCCAATCGTCTGGGTGCACTGTACACCAGCCGAGTCCCAGCGACTCAAAATCCCGCCGCATGCCAGCAAAAAGCGAGTACGCGCACTCGTTAAGAAGCTTAGGCCTGAGCTTGCCATTCACGAAATCGACAGCTTCGTTTGACGATGGAGTTCTCAGTGAAACCGGGTTGACGGAAAAATCGAACGCTGTTGTCCAGGGACGCCTTCCGTTAGCCTCGATGTATCGCGAGACACTGTGGTCCGGTCCGGCTGGGTTTGTTCCCATACTTAGCAGACTGTACTCCACTTCACGTCGGATTTCGCTGATCCTTGTAGGAAGCGGTTGCGAAAAGCGTGCCCGAGCTGCATCCACGCGCAGCTTTTCCTCGGGTGTTGCAGTTCCAGCCTTTAGTCTAGCGAGAGCGACGAAGAGGAGCGCGTCTTCCAGAAGCAACTGGTCGGCCAGTCGTTTCTCTGCTGGCGAAAGGGCTTGGCCGCCGGCAAGTCTCTCCAACACCTCCATCGGTGCGCTTCTTTCACGGCGAACTGTGTTCACGATAAGCTGCCTAACAAGGTCCTGATAGTGGACCTTCTCAAGGCCAGCAGCTAGCTTCGCCGCGTCCTGCCGGCTATCGGAGAACAGTACAAGTTGGCGGCTTTCGGGTGTAGGCATTTGCCTTAAGAGAGCGTCAGCCAGTACCTGGCTGACCTTTTCGAAGCCTGTGCCCATTCCGCGAACCGGGGACAGCATTCGCTCTTTGTCGAATACTGTAAGGTGCTTAATCCAATCACGTTCCCAATCGTCTCCACACCTAGGGCATTTTACTGGCAAGGCGGGAATCTGCTCCACATCCTTCGGCCCGGTTATGGTTAGCGTCCTTCCCGACCATTGGCTGGCATTTACGCCCAGAATGCCTTTGCAGGGATCCAACCTTGCTCTACTGAGGCGAAAAGTGTAGCCTCCCGCAGTCCATTGGTCGTTATAGGCTGGCTGGTCGGTACTGGGCCAGTACCATGCGTAGGCACCGTAAAGCTTCTTTGTTATTGCCTTGTCTGGGATCATCTCCAAATCAGCGAAATCAGGGTAGAGAGCCCATTTATTTGGCTGGCGGCCTACCTTATAACCGCCAAGGTATGCCTCCCCGCAAGTCTGGCAATATAGCAGTTCTAGCACCCGTCCACCACATTCGCATTTCCAACGTGGTACTGAGAATACCTTTCCAATAGCCCGGCCTGGAGTCTTGAACCGTGGAGCCACCTCGGTGCAGTCAGGGTTGCAACAGGCCCAAAAGCCCTGGATATTCCGGAAGAACAGATGGACGCGTAATGGCAACAGTTGTGTATCTCCATTTACTTCGTCTACCGCGCCATTGAGGGCTGCAAGAAGCCCGTCGAGACCATGGTCAGGGGCATGAGGGGCGTCAGTGGAACCGAACAGGCGTCTGGCCATCGTTGAGTAACTTCGCGGGCGTGCTTCCCCGGACTCAGGATCCACTGTAGCTTCGATTACCGCGTCGTACACCCCGATCTTGCCTAATGCTTCGCCCAAGGCCTGTCCGATCGGAAGACGGAGCCGCGGTATAGAGCCTCCAAGCGCGGCCACCAGGTCCAGGGCTGCTTTCTCCTTGGAGTCAGTTGACGCCGATGCCATCCAGCCAGCCCAGAACTGCTCAAATGGTGCGCGAGGCAGCGGCATGACTTTCGCTGAGCCTGGCAGTTTCGTGACTCGCTCCCCTTGCACCACTACGAAGCGGCTAGCCGGCGAGCCGAAGAATTGCCTGAGATACTCCATTCCTTCAGGCTTGTCGGTGAGCGAAGCGCTTGCTGCGATAAACCGTACTTGGTTGGGACGCTTGTCGAGGCCCAGCCTTAGAAGCAAGTTGCGTAACAGAAGGGCTACTTCACTGCCCGCTGTCCCGCGATACATATGCAGCTCATCGATTGCCAGCGTGAAAACATGTCCGGAGTTCTCTTCAATCCATTGCTTGGTCGCATCAAAAATCCCATCCTCGATGTCGCGCATGAGCATAACGTTGAGCATTGAGTAGTTGGTGATGAGTACGTCAGGGGGAGCGTCTTGCATATCCCATCGAGAGTGCATTTCTCCGCCATCAACGCGTGGGAAGAAGAAACGGTCGTCGGCAGGCCGTTCGCCTGATGCAATCTCCTGTTCGATCTGACTAGCGGCCACCGCTATCTTACTCATATACTCTCGAAGGCGGATCTTGCGCCGTCGATCTGTTTGCCTGCCAGGCACAGGGGTTCGCCCCGTGTAGCGTCCGAAGTAGAAGTGGTCTTGGCCTGCGTACCAGGCTCGAGCTTCGGGCCCATCGACGGCTTTCCTGAGGCGCTGTAACTGGTCTTCGACGAGAGCGTTCATAGGATACAGAACGAGCGCCCTGACCGCATGGCGACGTCCTCCCATTGGGCGTTGCGGACGCCAGTCACTCCCGGAATCCCACCAATTAGGCCCAGCTCTAAACGGGGAACCCGGCCAGCTTTCCGATTCTCGTGCCAACGACGCCAATATAGGCAGCATGATACATTCAGTTTTACCGCTGCCAGTGCCTGCTGTTACAACAACGTGCCGGCCGTTCATGGCAGCTTCGAAAGCCTGCAATTGATGGAGATAGAGCTGCTGCTTGGGTGGGAAAAGGCCAGACATTAGAAAAGAGGCAACGCGATCCCCAAGACCCAGCTGCTGACAGGCTTGTATGACTGTCTTGCCAGAGGGCTTGAAGCGCGGCATTGGCTCAATAAACGGCTCACGGTAGACGTTGCCTTCGGCATTGAGCAGAGCACGGCGTTCAGCAGCTATGCCCCCGTCCCGCAGGGCAAATGGTGTCTCATAGTAGATCTGATACATCTCAGAGAGGTTCCGAAATACTTCATACGGATTGTCCATTGCTCAGCCCCTTTCGCCCTCTAACCCCTTGGCAACTGCGAGTGCAACGACCGGTGAAATAGCTGTAAAGCGCAAGGTGCGCTGGCTTGGGTTGTATTCCGGAAGCCTCCCACTGCATAGCACCAAAACACGGAGGTGCAGAACCGGCAAGCGAGCATTCGAAGGGATTACTAGTTCCTTTTCCGCAGAAAGGTATTGAATAACATGTTTTCTTGCATGCGCAAGAGCGGCGAAGATAGCTACACTCCTCGATACTTTGCTTGAGTTACGATTGGAAACGACGCGATACTCTGGGCGATAGCATTCAAACCAATAGGAACCGTCCCCTTGCGCCTGGTCCACAGGCACCCAATCCAAGGCCTCTACGTCAAACTGCTTGACCGGGAATCCCGAAGGCAAGCTTGCTAGCGGAGCAGATGCACGCATCGAAGCGAGGCTCGGTAAGCACATGCCCAGCCTCGTTCCAGCATCTGGCTCAAATCTCAGCTTAATTCGGGAAGCTAGCTGCTCCAGCGTGCTGTTGTCCTTAGCGCGGATCACGACTGCGGATGGTGCGAGCCTCTGTTGGGTCATCGACAATTCAACTTTCAAGTCTTGGGCAGAAGCCATGACTGACTCGACTAATTTGTTCGTTCGGCCACCGCAAAGTACGCCGTGCCCATCCCCTAAGGAGGGCGCCCCGGCAATGGTAGCGGGCGCCGTCTCCCAATCCAATGTACCATCGAATGCAAATTCAATGTGCCCAAGTGCAGCCAGGTTTTCAGCTACGATTGAGGCCAACTTGCGCGGTGCCTCTTCCCTGTAATCCGATTCGGCAGCTACGTTGACAGCTTGCCGGAAGCTCTGCCAACTCCCGCTCTCAACAGCGCTTAGGTACTCCAGCAGTAAGTCGAAATGCGAGGCCGGCACTAAAGGGACCTCGCTATTTGAACGTACTCCTGCCACAACCTGGCCGTTTCTCCGGTCAAGGCTTCGCGATAACGCTTGGTGATCCAGCGAACCCAAGCCTGAAGGGGTTCGCCTATGACGTAAACCTCTTTTGCCGGGGGCACTGGCTTTCCTATAAGCCGCAAGTGTAAGTGGTGCCGCCAGGATACTCGAACAAGCCACGTGGGGACAAAGGGAGGCGTAGCCTCGAAGAAGGACGGTCGTCCAGGCATCCGGAAAAAAGAGAACGGAGGAGCACCTGGGTCGCTGCACTCGTATAACATACCGGGCTGCGGTCCCAACAGAACATACTTGCGCGCTCCGCCTAATAAGAGGAGAGGGGCGGGCATGTTCTCCGGGAGGTCTTCAGCCCGTCCAGTTATGGTTGCCCCGATTATCCTCAGTTGTCCCGGCGGTGATGCATCAACATCACATAGGCAAGGCGAAGGAAAAGTGGGCTCGAACTGGTTACCCCGCCGTACCAAGACATGGGCAAGACACTGCGTGGGCCTATGGTAACTGGAAGAGAGCGCGAAATCACCAGAGTGGCAGTTTTGGAAGTTGCGCGTCCGTCCTCCAACTGTTACCGTGTGGGAGCCAGCCTTCAGCCCGAGCTTGGAAAGGTCCAGCTCGGCAGATTCTCGACTTATGCTTAGCAAGCGCTTACCATCGATTGAGAGTTCCAAGCCCATCGGCCTCTCAGTAGTAACCTCCACCTTGGGCTCGGCACCAACGAGCCATGTCGCCGCATCAAGCTTGAGGCCTCCTTTGAGGCTAAAAGAAAGCGGCAACGCCGGCACCAGGCAAGCAAATTCCGGCCTAAGGGGAGTTGGCCTACCTTTAATCTCCACATTAATGTAGGCCAGCCAGCCTTCTGGCAAGCCTTGCGTCCCAGGCGCCTGGTACCAGCCTTGCGTGGCGTATATTCGAAGGAATAGCTCCAGGTCCGCTGTCAGGTAGCTCTTGCATAATAGAAGGTGCTTCTTGTCTGGCCTGACCTCGAATTGAGACGTGTAGCCACCGAGGTCCATATTCGGGCTCGCAACGATTAGGGGGCTGGCATCCCATCGCAATACATATTTGCCATTCGCCAACTCAAAGCTTTGACTTAAGTAAGTATGCGCGCTGAAAGGCAATGGCTCATACCACTCCAATCCTACGTCAAGCGGCTGCAAGTAATAGCTACCCGTTGCAGATGTGAAATTGCCTGACGGAAATCCAGCAGGACGGCGCGGGAAGAACTGAAGGCTAAACTCCCGGCCTCCTCTGTCCGGTTCTATCTGTAGGACAATTCGGGAAACTAGGCGCCCTTGTATGTCCTCTTTTTCGCCTGCCCACCATCGCGCTTCCTGAGCGACTATTCCAGCAATGTGCAGACACACCTCGTTACCGCCATTGCGGATAACTGCTCTTGCGCGGCCAGAAAGGCTACACGTAGCCCGCTCGCACCACCTCCGGAGAAGAGGTAGCAGGTCCTCCGGGTCGATCTCTGCATTTGGCGGGATACGGGCAAATTCGAAGAAGTCAGGCAGTTTGTCCCTGTCCGCTGCCTTAAGAAGCGATTGGGAGATGTGGTGGCCTATCCAGGTCAGCCTGCCCAGTTTCTCGGCAGTGCACAATCCTAGCTCGCCATGATTATCTAAGTGCAGCCAGCGCTTAAGATCGTCCCAATAGGACCGCGTTTCCCAGAAACTGGGTGGCTCGGAACGACCATCGAAGCCGAGCAGTTCGTTTAGACGCGTATAGTAATTATTAACTCCAATCCCCCTGGTCCAGTCCCTCTGCATATTGCTAGCAGCCAAAACGCAGAGAGCTAAGAGGCCTACGAATGGGGGCTTGCTTGATCGTCGCTCCTTCGAGTGTCTCCACATGCTAGCGTTATTCTTGAACCGGTAGAATGGATTCGGACTGCTGCGGGACACCTGAGAACGGACTGCCCAGACGAATTCGCTCTCTCCCTTTCCGCCAGGGAGCGAAAAAGCCGATTGTCCGATCTCGCTGAGTGTATCACCGTCGACCTGCAAGTAGACCGGGCGCCCTTTGTGCCGAGCGTTGAAGAAGTGGTCGCAGATTGCCCGGTTCCAGTCCTCATACCTGGGACGAGAGCTAACTTGGCTTGTCACTGCTTCGGCGGTTAAGCTGCCCAGCGGCAGCCTCACCCCTCACATTTGAGAAAACTTGGGCGGCATGAACGAACGACGCCTGGAGATGTCTAGTAGAATAAGCTAGGAGCACGTGCAGGATACGCCCCCCCAGTGTGGATGGGAACATAATACACTGTAAGAAAAGGTCCGTCAACTCCAAATTCCTGTATCTATGTCTTCTAGGGTCTTGGGCCTGTTTGTCTACCTGTCAGCCGATCGCACCTGGGGCAGTAAGCATCCACCCGCTAATGCTGAGCGAGAACCCCCATTAGCCCAGGTGCACTTGGGGGAAATTCGTGCTACAGGAGTCCAGGGGAGTCCCGCATTGTAAGTAGGAACGTCCATCTGCTCGGCACCAAGAGACCGCAGCCTGGGCGTCTGATCGCACGGATGTCTGTTGGATGACCATGCCGCTGGTATGCGTCCCCGACCCCTCGGTAATTACAGATTAGCCAATCGCAGGCAGGATTAACCAGTGGACGATACTATTGCCAGACGTCAGTCGGCTCAACCGGTAGAGGACACTGTAGCTAATCGTCAGCGCGATTGACCATGAGGCGAGTCCTGCTCTTGGACCGCCGAGGCCGTGCAGTATTCAGGATCCCGGTATGCCGGCCTCTTGCTGCCTGTGTGGTGTGCGAGGCGCGCCAGGACAGGTTATACTTGATGTATGTCGAAGGCTTTTGCCGCCGTGAGGATGGTACTGGCAGTTATTATTGCTCTGCTCGCCGGTCTGTTGGGGCTAAGCTTTGTCTTCTCTGACCCAGGGCCAGGGGAATCCTTGATGTGGCGCCTGGCTGAGGCCGCTCTACTGTTCTTCTTCTCCGGCGTGCTGACCGGTTATCTCTACAGCCGGTCCTGGAGACTGGCCGGGCTGGCCGCCTGGGGAGCCGTGCTTCTGGCCCTGGCAAGCCTGCTCTCGGCGGCTGGTGAGGGCCTTACAGGCGGGGAGCTTGTACAGTTGCTGGCTCTCCTGCTGGTCCCACTCGGGCTGGCCCTCGCAGGTGGCTATTTGGGGGCGTTGCTCTTCAGGATGGGCGGGCTCGATCGCCTGCTCGAGCGTTTGCTTCACGAGAAGTAGCAG
>ORJL010104366.1_pt1 | contig 37616 bp, 32 predicted proteins | sample 1779941 | NCBI WGS metagenome assembly ORJL01 (sample SAMEA104232317, study PRJEB22302) | groundwater metagenome | biome: forest; feature: aquifer; material: groundwater | place: USA | collected 2011-08-07 | depth 5.8 m | reverse complement strand
TGGCCCGGCCACCCGACCACCGCGCACTGGGGCATTCCCGATCCGGCCCACGTCGAACCGATGGAAGCCCGGCGCGAGGCCTTCGAGGAAACCTACCAGTCGCTCGGGAAACGCATCGAAGCTTTTCTCGCCCTGCCGCTTGAAACCATGACGCCCCAGGAGTCGGCGCTGGCAGCACGGCGAATTCATACGGGAGAGTAGCTACCCATGTCCGCCCGATGCGAAGCCACCGCCAGGCTCGACGCCCATGCGCCGATGAGCGTCTTCGAGCGCTGGCTGACGGTCTGGGTCTTTCTTTGCATCGTCGCCGGCATCGCGCTCGGCCAGTTCCTGCCGGCGCCCTTTCAGGCGCTGGGCAAGATGGAAGTGGCGCGGGTCAACCTCCCGGTCGGGCTGCTGATCTGGGTCATGATCATCCCGATGCTGGTCAAGGTGGATTTCGGCGCGCTGCACGAAGTCCGCCAGCACGGCAAAGGCATAGCCGTGACGCTGTTCGTGAACTGGCTGGTGAAGCCCTTCTCGATGGCCTTGCTGGGCTGGATCTTCATCCGCCAACTGTTTGCGCCCTATCTGCCGGCCGACCAGCTCGACAGCTACATCGCCGGCCTGATCCTGCTCGCCGCCGCGCCCTGCACCGCGATGGTCTTCGTCTGGAGCCGGCTCTCCAACGGCGACCCGCTGTTCACGCTGTCGCAGGTGGCGGTGAACGACAGCATCATGGTCTTCGCCTTCGCCCCCATCGTCGGCCTGCTGCTCGGCATCTCGGCCATCGCCGTGCCCTGGGACACGCTGGTCACCTCGGTGCTGCTCTACATCGTGATACCGCTGGCGCTGGCGCAACTGTGGCGCAAGGCGCTGCTGAAACATGGCCAGGCCCATTTCGACGCGACCATGGAGAAGATCGGCCCGTGGTCGATCTCCGCGCTGCTCGCCACGCTGGTGCTGCTGTTCGCCTTCCAGGGCAAGGCCATCGTGGACCAGCCGCTGATCATCGCGCTGCTTGCGGTGCCGATCCTGATCCAGGTCTTCTTCAACTCGGCGCTGGCCTACTGGCTCAACCGCGTCGTCGGCGAAAAGCACAGCGTCGCCTGTCCCTCGGCGCTGATCGGCGCCAGCAATTTCTTCGAGCTCGCGGTGGCCGCCGCCATCAGCCTGTTCGGCTTCGAGTCGGGCGCCGCGCTGGCCACCGTGGTCGGCGTGCTGATCGAAGTGCCGGTGATGCTGCTGGTGGTCAAGGTGGTGAATTCCAGCAAGGGCTGGTACGAACAAGGAGTGACATCATGAAAAACCTCGAAATCTTCGATCCCGCAATGTGTTGTTCCACCGGCGTCTGCGGCGTCGAGGTCGACCCGCTGCTGGCCCAGTTCGCCGCCGACCTGAAGTGGGTCGAGGCGCAGGGCGTCCGCGTCACGCGCCACAACCTCGGCCAGGAGCCCGCGGCCTTTGCCGCCAATCCCGCCGTGGTCAAGGAAATGGAGGCGGGCATGGACCGCCTGCCGGTGGTGCTGGTCGACGGCAACGTCGTCACCACGGGCATCTATCCCTCGCGCGCCCAACTGGCGCAGAAGCTTGGCCTCAACTCACTCGGCATCCCCGTGGCGACGGCGCAATCCTGCTGCGCGCCGAAGTCGGGCTGCTGCTGATGCCCCTGCCTGCGCTGCGTACGCGGCACATCTTCTTCACCGGCAAGGGCGGCGTCGGCAAGACGTCGCTGTCCTGTGCCACCGGGCTGGCGCTGGCCGAGGCGGGAAGGCGGGTGCTGATCGTCAGCACCGATCCGGCCTCCAACCTCGACGAGGTGCTGGGCGTCGCGCTGGGTTCCGCCCCGACGCCGATTCCCGGCGCGGTGGGGCTGTTCGCACTCAACATCGACCCGGAGGCGGCGGCGCTCGATTATCGCGAACGCATGGTCGCACCCTATCGCGGCGTGCTGCCGGCGGCGGCGATCGCCAGCATCGAGGAGCAGTTCTCCGGCGCCTGCACGGTCGAGATCGCCGCCTTCGACGAGTTTTCCAAGCTGCTCGGCGACCCCGCGGCGACGGCGGATTTCGATCATGTCGTGTTCGACACGGCGCCCACCGGGCATACCCTGCGCCTGCTGACGCTGCCCTCGGCCTGGAACGGATTCATCGCCGCGTCGAGCGGCGGCGCCTCCTGCCTCGGACCGCTGGCCGGGCTGGAGAAGCAGAAGGCGCTGTACGCCGCGACCGTCGAACGCCTGGCCGATCCGGTGGCGACGACCGTGGTGCTGGTGTCGCGCCCGGATGGCGCGGCCCTGCGCGAGGCCGAGCGAACACGCAATGAGCTTGAGGCGCTCGGCGTGGGCAATCTGCACCTGGCGATCAACGGCCGCTTCGTCGCTTCGGCAGCGGGCGACGCCGTGGCCGACGCCATGACGCGGCGTGGCGCGCTGGCGCTGGCTGCCATGCCCGCCGGGCTGGCCGGGCTGCCGCGCACGACCACGCGATTCGTGGCGCGCGGCACGGTCGGGCTGGAAGCCCTGCGCGAACTTGCGACGTCGCCGAACCACGCGCCGGCCGGTGAATCCATCGATGCCACGCCTGCCGCCTTGCCGGCGATCGGCCTGCCGGGGCTGGCGCCGCTGATCGACGGCATTGCCGCCAGCGCGCGCGGCGTGATCATGACCATGGGCAAGGGCGGCGTCGGCAAGACCACGGTCGCGGCCGCCATCGCCATCGAGCTGGCGCGGCGCGGGCATCGCGTGCATCTGTCCACCACCGATCCGGCGGCCCACGTCGCAGCGACGGTGGGCGCCGGTGTCACTGGCCTGAGCGTCGGCCGCATCGATCCGGCAGCCGAGGTGGCGCGCTACACCAGGGAGGTCCTGGCGCGCGCCGGCAGTCAACTGGATGCCGCCGGCCGGGCCTTGCTGGAAGAGGATCTGCGCTCGCCCTGCACCGAAGAGATCGCCGTGTTCCGCGCTTTCGCCCAGGTGGTGGATGACGGCCGCGCGGGCTTCGTCGTGCTCGACACGGCGCCCACCGGCCACACCCTGTTGCTGCTCGATGCCGCCGAGGCTTACCATCGCGAGGTGCTGCGCACCCGTGGGGAAATGCCGTCAAGCGTGGTCGAACTGCTGCCGCGCCTGCGCGATCCGGACTACACGCGCATCCTGATCGTCACGCTGCCCGAAGCCACGCCGGTGCACGAAGCCGAGCGCCTGCAAGCCGACCTCGCCCGCGCCGGCATCGCGCCGCATGCCTGGGTGATCAACCAGAGCCTGGCTGTCAGTGGCACGCAGGACGCCCTGCTGCTGCGGCGCGGCCAGTTCGAACTGCCCTATATCCGCCGCGTGGCGGAAGAACTCGCGCCGCGCGTGGCTTTGCTGCCATGGTTCGCCGTCGCGCCCGAAGGGACGGAGGGACTGGCGCAACTCGCGCGATGAAGTGAAATATCGCCGTGCCGGACTTTGTCTGCCTGGGATTCCGCTTCGCGGGCAGGCAAGCGCTGACTTTTAAAACCTGCATGCATCGAGGAAAACCATGATCCGTTCCCACGGCACTACCCTGCGCCTGATTTTCCTGCTCTGCCTGATCGGCGTCGCCAGCGTGGCCCGCGCCGCGCCGCCCGACTTCCTGGTCGACGCTGCCTGGCTCGAAGCGCGGCTCAAACAGCCGAAGCTGGTCATCCTCGAAGTGCGCTATTTTCCCCACCGGTACGACAGCGTCGGCCACCTTCCTGGCGCGGTGCAGGTGCAGCGCTTCAAGGACCTCGGCGACAACAAGCATGCGGTGCTGATGCGCCTGCCCTCGCGCGCCGCTTTCCAGGCAAGCCTGCGGCGCTGGGGCGTGGACAACGACTCGACGCTGGTGCTCTACGACGACTCGCGTTCCGTGCTTGCCTCGCGGCTGTATTTCCTGCTTGCCCATTACGGCTACGACATGACGCGGGTGAAAATTCTCGACGGCGGTACCATCGAATGGTCGGCCTTCAACGAGCTGAGCAAGGAAAGGGTATCGCCCAAACCCGGCAAGGTGACGCTGAAGCCCGGCAAGCGCGAGATGCTCGCCGAATGGACCGACGTCCATGACCGCGTCGTCGCCCGCCGCGACCCGCAAGTGCTGCTGCTCGATGCGCGTCCGCGCGAGATGTACTCGGGCAAGCTGATCCGCCATTCGGTGCAGGGCGGCCACATCCCCGGCGCGCGCAACGTCCTCAGCCTCGACGGCACCGACGCGCAGTCGCAGAAGTGGCTGTCGCTGGCCGAGGTCGCCACGCTGTACAAGGACGTGCCCAAGGACGCGACCGTCATCACCTATTGCCACGACGGCTTCCGCTCGACCCTGGCCTGGTTGCAGCTCAAGGCGCTGGGCTACAAGGACGTGCGTTTCTTCAACGGCGGCTGGAGCCAGTGGGACCATTCGCTGACGCTGCCCGTGGTGCAGGGCGACGCGCCCTACGACGCCGACTTTTCCTTGTAGTGGAGGGTGCCCTGGCCGGTGCTGGTCGTCGGGTTCAGCCGGACCCTCTGCCTATTTCATTTCCCACTTGCGCGAAACTGGCCGCGAGCTGTTCTTGGTCCATTCGTGCATCGAGCCGTCGTACAGCTTGGCCTTGCCGTTGCCGAGCACTTCGCTCATGACGAACCACGGGCCGCTGCCGAGGTGGCCGGTGTTGCAGTAGGCGATGGCCTCGCCGTCGGCGGCGAGGCCGGCGTCGCCAGCGAGGGCGAGCAGTTCGCCCTTGGGCAGGAAGGTGCCGGTCTTCTCGTCGATCAGGTCCTTGTGCGCCAGCATGCGCGCGCCCGGCAGATGGCCCTTGCCCTTGACGTCCGAGGTCATGTTCTGTCCGACGTAGTAGTCGGCGGTGCGCCCATCGACCAGTTGCGCCGACTTCGTGCCGACGGCCTTTTCCACATCGGCGAGGCTGGCCAACAGTTCGGCGCGCGGCTTGCCGGCAAGGAACTGGCTCGGCGCGATGGCGGGCTTGTCGAAGGCCACCGGGCGCGACTCGGCCAGCCACTTCTTCAGGCCGCCGTCGAGCAGCGCCATGTTGTCATGGCCGTAGTATTTGAGCATCCAATACACCCGCGTCGCCATGGTCACCGAATTGCTGTCCTTGCCGTTGCTGACGATGACGACGGCCTGGTCATTGCCGATGCCAAGCTGGCGCATCAGCTTTTCGAAGGTCTCGGGCGTCAGCACCATCTTGTCCAGCTTGACGCCGTCGAACTCGCGCGTTTCGCGCACCAGTTTCCAGTCGAGCAGTCGCGCGCCGGGAATGTGGCCTACGATCGGCGCCTTCGGGTCCGCCTTTTCCTTGTCGGAAAGCTGGCGGTCGAAGTTGGCGGGATCGTCGCGCACGTCGATGATGGCGATTCCGGCGTCGCCCTGCCGGGCGGCAAGCCAGGCGGTATCGACCAGGGGTCCGGGGACGCGCGGTGCCGCCTGGACGGCCGAGCCCAGCGCCCAGGCCAGCAAGGCCATGCACATGACGAACAGCGAGCGAAAGTCGGTGTGGTTGGATTTCATGGTTTTCTCCTCCGTGGGGGTGTGTACATCGGCGCGACTTGGGCCGCGTCCGGCCGTCAATATAGCGTAGTAGCAAAGGTGGCAACAGAGGGCAGGTCGTGGGCAGATTCAAAGGCTGCCACACCGTGCCGCCGGTGCCGACCTTCAGCCGTCCTCGCCCGGCTCGCCGCGCATACCCAGCTTGCGCATCTTTTCCCACAGGTTCTTGCGGCTGATGCCGAGCTCGAGTGCGGTGTGACCCATGTGGTTGCCGCAGCGCGCCAGCGCTCGCGTCAGGTAGTCGCGCTCGACGCGGGCCATGTGTTCGGCCAGGGTCGGCGCGGCGACACCGGAGGGCAGCAGCGCGACGCCTTCCTCGAAGAAGGCTTCGGCATCGAGCACGCGTCCCTGCGCCAGGATGCAGGCGCGCTCGACGCAGTTCTTCAGTTCGCGCAGATTGCCGGGCCAGGAATATTCGAGCAGCACCTGCTCGGCGCGCGTGTCGACTACGCGGCGCTCACCGCCGTGGTCGCGCTGGAAGTCGTCGAGAAAGCGGCGCAGGAAATGCAGGATGTCCTCGGGACGCTCGCGCAGCGGCGGCACGCGGACATGGATCACGTTGATGCGGTAGAACAGGTCTTCGCGAAAGCTGCCTTGGGCCACCATCGCCTTCAGGTCGCGATGCGTGGCGCAGACCAGGCGAAAGCCGACCGGGATCGAGAGGTCGCTGCCGATTCGCGTGATGCGCCGGTCCTGGATCGCGCGCAGCAGCTTCGACTGCATCGGCACCGGCATTTCGCCGATCTCGTCGAGGAACAGCGTGCCGCACCTGGCCTGTTCCAGCAGGCCCTTCTTCATGCGCGCGGCGCCGGTGAACGCCCCTTTTTCGTAGCCAAACAGTTCCGCCTCCATCAGGCCTTCGGGCAAGGCCGCGCAATTCACCGCGACGAAGGGACAGGCATCCTCGTCGCGGGCGAGTTGATGGAACAGCTCGGCCACATGTTCCTTGCCGGCGCCCGATTCGCCGGTGATCAGTACGGCGCTGGCATGTCGTGCCAGCTTGGGCAGGCTCTGCTCGACGCGCTGCATGGCCGGCGAAACCCCGAGTTCTCCGGTGGGAGCGGACTCAGTGGAATGGATCACGGGGAGGATGATCTCGCGCACCTTCTCGACCAGGCGGTCGAGATCAAAAGGCTTGGTCACATAGTCGGCGGCGCCGGCCTTGAGCCGTGCCCCGGCGCGGTCGATGGTGCCGTCGCCGGTGATCAAGAGGAAGGGCGGCGGATCGGGATGATGGCCCTTGAGTTCCAGAAACAGCTCACCGCCGTCGCCGTCGGGCAGGCGGATGTCGCTGACCACCACGCCGTAGCGTTGCCTGTTCAGCGCCTCCTTGCCGCTGGCCTGGGTACGCAGCCATTCGACCTCGAAGCCTTCCAGCTGGAAGCGATCCAGCAAGGACTCGCCCATGATTTCGTCATCTTCAATGAGGCACAAGGGCAGAGCCTTCATGCCGCCTCCGGCAAGGGCAGGTCGATGACAAAGCGGGTCAGGCCGGGACGCGAATCCACATCCAGTCCCCCGTTCAATTGCTGCACGATCTGGTAGGTGACCCACAGGCCGAGACCGTTGCCCTCGCTGCGTCCCGTGGTGAAAGGCTCGAACAGGAAAGGCAGGCGCTCCTCGGGAATGTAACCGCCGTCGTTTTCCACCTCGATCATCAGGTGATGGTTTTCGACATGGGTGTTGCATTTGACGAAGCCGCCCTGATCGATGGCTTGCACCGCGTTCTGCAGCAGGTTGAGCAATACCTGCCTTACCAGCGTCGAGCTGATCGGCAGGGTGCTGTCAATGCGGTTGCTCCAGGCAAAATGGGCGTGCTTCTTGTTGGCCGCGGCGGTAACCAGGATGTGGATGTCCTCGATGTCGTCGGGCGTCAGGGGATGGCTTTCCACCTTGGCTTCGACCAGCAGGGCCGCCACCGTATCGCGAATCTGTGTCAGGCCGCGTTCCAGCAGCGATGCGGTTTTTTCGGTCTGCGAATCTTGCGCGCCGTGACGGCGGAAGGTGGACAGCGCATTGAGCATGCCGCCCAGTGGATTGTTGATCTCGTGGGCGATGCCGGCGGACAGCCGCCCCACCGCGGCCAGCCGCTCGCTGACCAGCATCTGCTGTTCGATCTGCTTCTTTTCGCGCAGGTCGACCAGCATGCCGCGAAAGGCCTTGGCCAGCCTTCCGATTTCGTCTCCGGTCGATGGCACGGGAATCTTCTCCGGGTCGGGCAATTCGACGGCCATCCGGTCCATGGCTTCGGCCAGCGCCACCAGCGGGTCGGCCAGCTTGCGCCCCCACCAGACCGAGAAGGGCAGCAGCACGCCCAGCACCAGCAGCGTGACGAAGGCGGCGCGGGCGACCAGGTTGCCCAGGCGCGGGATGAACACCTGCCGCGAATAGCCCAGTACCAGGCGACCCAGCAATACGCCGTCAGCGATGATCGGCGTCACCATGTAAATGTTGGTGGATGCCGCCGGCTCGATCAGGCGCTGTATCCCTATATCATCGACTTCGAGCGCATTCTGGATCTTGCCGAAATCGGCTTCCGTTTGCGCCGGATTGATGCCCAGCGGAAAGCGTGTCGGCTGGGTCGAGACAAAGGTATGGAGGTTGGGGTCGAGTACCACCACGATCTCCGTGGCGAGGGTTTCGAATTCGCCGCCGCTGCGGCGCTGCGGCGAACGGATGACTTCGTAGGCGCGCCACAGGTCGTCATGGATCAGCGGCGCGGTCAGCGTGTCCGCCAGCACCCGCCCCAGCCCCGCCGCATGTGCGACCAGGTCGCTGCGCGATTCGTCGTATTCGCGGAAGACCATCGACGACGTGACGATGACGGCAGTCGCCAGTACCAGCCCAATCACGCGCAGGGGAATCTTGTAGCGCAGGCTGAGGTCGGCCGGATGGGTCAGCCTCATTTGCGGCCTCGCGCCAGAGGGCGCGCCATGGTGGCGATGTCCTCGAACAATTGATCGTTGCCGATGATGAAGCCATCGAGATTGAGCGCCTTCAGCAGCTTCGCGCCCTGGGGGTCGCGCGTCATCGAGAGCAAGATGGCCTGCATTCTGCGGAAGCTGTCGTCGGGGATGCTGGCCCGGGCGACGAAGGGTGGATATCCCAATTCGGGGGAGCGGCTGACGATCCGGGTCGCTGCCGTGAGTTCCGGGTGTACCGCGCCCAGGGTATCCCAGACATAGCCATCGACCGCGCCGCCCTGGGCCAAACCCACGGCCACGGCCTCGATGACCTTGCGATGGCCCCAGGTGAAGAACGTGCGTGAGAAGAAGGTCGCCGGATCCTCGCCGGCACGCAACAACTGGTACTGGGGATAGAGGAAACCCGAGTTCGAGTCCGGGTCGGAATAGGCGAAGATTTTCCCGCGCAGGTCATGCAGCGACGCAGTCTTCCTGTCGTCCGCAGGCACGATGAAATACGACTGGTAAAGCGGATTGCCGTGGTAGAGCGGCACGGCGAGCAGCCGCATGTCCTTCCTGAAGCGCACATAAGGGAAGCCGCACAGCCAGGCGAAGTCAAGCTTGCCGCCGCGGATCAGATCGACGATCTCCCGATAGCTGCCGCGCTGGATAAAGCGCACCGGCGTTCCCAGTCGCTCCGACAGGTAGGCCCTGAATTGCTTGAGGAAGTCGAGCTGGTCATCGAGAAAGACCGGGGTCAGGCCGACGCGTATTTCCGACACAGGTGCTGCGCGCGCATCGACGCAGCGCAGCAGGGGCAGGGCGGCGGCACAATACAGAAACTGCAGGATCTGGCGGCGGCGCATGGCGGGCGGGCTGGCGATTCTCCTGGACGGTGGCGCATTGTCGGACGGTATCCGTCGTCAGACAAGTCCCTCGAAAGCTGTTACCGACAGGTAACGATCGCCGCCGCGACGGCGAATCGATGCAGCCAAAGCAGCCCGTCTTTGCGCAGGAATACCGAGGGCTGGCAGCTTATGGGCAATGCTGGCCCGCTTGTTGCGTTCGTCAAGGTCGCGGCACGAGATGCACTCCCGATCGCGCCGTGGCAATCGTTCTCTACGCGGAGAATGTTGGCCCGCCTCCGGCGGCTTCCGCTTGGGGCGGGCGGCTTTTTGATGAGCAGGGCGGTCGGGAAGTGGGCACTGAATGGAAGGCGTCACGATGAGTCAGGGCAACGCTCCTTTGGAGCGGAAGTACCAGCCACTACGCAGCAATCATCCGCTTGGCCTGCTGGAGGATGCCTGCCTGCCGCTGCGCGCGCCGCGCTATGCGCGCTGTCGGGCTTGCGAAGAGGCATGCCCGGTGCGGGCGCTGCACGTCGAAGAAACCGTGATCCATCTGCGGGACGACTGCCTGCGCTGCGGGCGTTGCGCGGCCGCATGTCCGATGGGTGCCCTTGGCCTGCCCGGATTTTCGGTACCGGAGGTCCCGCGCGAGACAGTCCAGCCGGTGGCGGTAGACTGCTGGAAGGTTCCCGCAAGGCTTTCCCCCGACGGATCGCTGCGCGTGCCTTGCCTGGGAGGGTTGAGCCCCGGCCGGATTCTGGAACTGGTGACGGCGGCCGGCCCGCGCGCGGTCGAATTGCTCGATCGCGGCTGGTGCGCCGAATGTAGTGCTGGCCAAGGGGCAGGACATCCCGCGGCCGGCAGTCTGAGGCAGGCCCAATCTCTGCTGGAGGCCGCCGGTTCGGGGGGCGCCCGCCTGCCGCGGCTGCGCGTCCTGCATATGCCAATCGGCTTGATGCCGGCGGAGATTCCGCCGTCAGTCAGCGAAACCAGAATGTCCCGGCGCAGCTTTTTCAGCGCGCTGACCGCCAAGGCCGCGGTGGCGATCGATCAGGTCCGGCCCTTGCCCGGAACGGAAGCGCGCCGCCGGCGCGGCTTTGAAAAGCAGCCGGTGCCGTCCCGGGAGCGCAGGCGCGTTCTGTTAGCCATGGAGCGGATTGGCCAATCCGCCTGGCTGGCGCCGCCGCCCGGCTTGTTCCATCACGTCGAAGTGTCCGCCGGCTGCAACAACCACCAGCTCTGCGCCAGCATCTGTCCCACCGGGGCATTGGCGGCCTTCGAGCAGGACAGCCGGAGCGAACTCATGTTCGATATGGAGTTGTGCATCGGCTGCGGTGAATGTCGCGCGATCTGCCCTACGCACGCTTTGAGTCTATTACCGGATGGTTACAACGCGCACGGTGAAGCGTTACCGGATCACCCTATTCGCCTGACTTCCTTCGGCGAAAAGAGCTGTTCCGAATGCGGCCAGAGCTATGCCGACAACAGCGACGAAGGCCGCTGCCCCCAGTGCCGGAAGCGCGGCGAGCTGGCCAGTTCAGCCTTCCAGTCGTTGTTTGGATCGCGCCAAAAGAACTGAGTGGCACGGCGGTTGCATTGACGGCTTAGCTTTTCTGCTTCGGGCTTGCCGAAGCATTCGACAACGACGAGGAGGATGGGGAATGAATATCCTGAAATCGAAGGTATCCCGGCGCCGCTTTCTGCAAGCGACCGGAACCGCCGGTGCGGCTGGAGCAGTAGGTCTGGGCGGAAGCAAGCTGGACGGGTTTTCGACGCTGTCCGCAGCGCATGCGGCCGCCGAGCCGTCGTCAGCGGCCACCGTAGTGACCAAGAGCATCTGCGCCCAGTGCCCCGCGCGCTGCGGCATCGACGTGTACACGACCAACGGCAAGGTGCACGCCATCTACGGCAGCAACGATCACCCCATCGCGAACGGCAAGCTCTGCCCCAAGGGACACCTCGGCACCTACATGCTGTATGACGCGGATCGTTTCAAGGGTCCGATGAAGCGCACCAATCTCAAGAAGGGGCGCAACGAGGATCCGAAGTTCGTTCCCATCTCCTGGGACGAGGCCTACAAGACTGTCGCCGACCGCCTGAATACACTGCGCGACAAGGGCGAATCTCACCGCTTCGGCTTGTTTTTCGGTCGCGGTTGGGGCGCTTCCGACGTCGGCGTGAATATCGTTCCCTTCGGCGAGCTGTATGGCTCGCCCAACGCGCCGATCGGCCATTCCTCGATCTGCTCCGACGGTTCGGTGCTGGCCAAGCAGTGCACCGACGGCAATGCCTCTTACAGCTCCTACGATTACGCCCACGCCAATGCCCTGTTCATCTTCGGCGCGAACTTCCTCGAAGCCTTCCGCCCCTATAACAACAACATGCAGCAGTGGGGCTACATGCGCGGCGTCAAGACGCCGAAGACGCATGTCATCGCGGTCGACATCCACATGAACCAGACGCTGTCGGCCTCGGATCGTGCGCTGATCATCAAGCCCGGCACCGACGGCGCGCTGGCGCTGGCCGTGGCCCACGTGATCCTGACCGAAGGCCTGTGGGAAAAATCCTTCGTCGGCGACTTCAAGGATGGGGTCAACAAATTCAAGGCCGGCGAAAAGCTCGACGAAAAGGACTTCAATGAAAAATGGGTGAAGGGCCTGATCCAGTGGTGGAACACCGAGCTCAAGGACCGCTCGCCGAAATGGGCCGAGAGCGTTACCACCCTGTCCGCCGAGTCGATCACCGCCGCGGCGCGCGAGTTCGGTTCCACCCGTCCGGCCATCGCGCTGTTCGAGCGCGGCGCCCACACGCACAGCAATGGCGTGCTCAATGGCATGGCGATCCATTCGCTGAACGCGCTGGTCGGTTCGCTGTTCGCCGAGGGCGGCCTGGCTTACCAGATGGGCCCGGCCTACGGTCCGGCGCCGGCCGATGCCAAGGAATACATGGACGACTACGCCAAGAACGGTCCGCACAAGAAGGCCAAGCGCATCGACCTGAAGGGCGACGAGTCCGGCTACTTGATGGCCAAGAACATGATCCAGGAAGTGGGCAAGAACCATCTTTCCGGTGCGGCCGGCTACAAGCTCGACACGGCCCTGTTCTACATGACCAACCCGGTGTTCTCCACGGCCAATGCCGCCAAGGAGTGGGAAGAGGCAGTCAAGAGCATGTTCGTCATCGATACCTCGCCCTTCCCCAGCGAGATCGCGATGATGGCCGACCTGATCCTGCCCGACAACACCTACCTGGAGCGCTTCCAGGATGCACCGACCTACCCCTTCCAGGGCTGGCCGCTGGCCCAGTTGCGTGTTCCGGCGGTGAAGCCGGTGTATGACACCAAGACTTTCGCCGACGTGCTGATCCAGATCGGCAGCCGCATCAAGGGTCCCACCGGCGAGTATTTCAAGAAACTGGTGAGCGCCGAGAACATCGTGCGCCACATGGCCAAGGGCTTCGCGGCCAATCCGGGGGACAACGGCGTCAACGATTTCGAATCGTGGGCCAAGAAGGGTGTCTGGTACAAGAAGCCCTACCACTGGCGCCAGGTGCGCGGCGAGTTCTTCGAATGGGACGGCAAGGGCTGGAACAAGCCGATGAAGCCCGACGAGGTCAAGGCCAAGCTGATCAAAACCGATTCCGGCAAGTTCGAGTTCGTCTCCTCCTACATGGAGCACAAGAAGGACTGGATCCTCAAGAACACCGGTCGCGCGCCGGAAAAGTACAACATGCCGCACTGGGAAGAGCCGAAGTACACCGGCGGCGGCGACCTGCACTTCGTCACGCCGAAGACGGCGATGCACGCCGAGGGCCGCACCGCCAACATTCCCAACGCGATTGCGCTGTTCCAGCCGACGGTGGGCGGCAACACCCAGGCGGTGGCCGAGGTGCATCCCAGCGTGGCCAAGGCCAAGGGCTTCAAGAACGGCGACCGCATCAAGATCAAGTCGTCCGCCGGCGAGATCTTCGCCATTGCCCGCGTCACCGAACTGACCCGTCCCGATACGGTAGTGCTGCCCTTCGAGCATGGCCACTGGGCCGGGGGTCGCTGGTCCAGGGAACGTGGTTCCCACGTCGACGAGATTCTGGTGCAGCAATCCGATCGCATTTCCGGCATGCAGACCTACTACACCGGAAAAGTCACGGTCGAGCGCGCCTGACGCGCGCCTAACGAACAGGAGAATGAGAAATGGCTAAATGGGGAATGGTTATCGACCTGGACAAGTGCACCGGGTGTCAGGCATGCAGCACCGCCTGCCAGATGGAAAACAACCGCCTGCCCGGCGAGAACTACCAGGACGTCCTGTACTACACCGAAGGCAAGCAGCCGACTCCCGTGCTGAAGTGGTTCCCGCGGCCCTGCATGCAGTGCGAGGAGCCCTCGTGCATGCATGTCTGCCCGACCAAAGCGACCTACAAGACCGAGGATGGCGTGGTGCTGATCGACTGGAACAAGTGCATCGGCTGCAAGTACTGCATGATCGCCTGCCCTTACGGCGTGCGCTTCTACACGGACTCGAAGCCGCTGATCGAGCCCAACCTCAAGGACGTGTTCAAGGGCGAGGGCGACCTCTCCTGGAACCCGCCCTACAAGGGGCCGCAACAGGACAACACGAAGGGTATCGGCATCCAGCCGCATGGCGTGGTCTCGAAGTGCACCTTCTGCTACCACAAGATCAGCAAGGCGCCGAAGGGCATTGCCGACCTGTCCAACGACGACGCCGCAAATCGCGAATACGTTCCGGCCTGCGTGCGGACCTGCGCGCCGACGGCACGCTTCTTCGGCGATCTGGACAATCCGAAATCCAATGTCAGCCGGATGATTTCCGACAAGAACGGCTCGCGCCTGATGGACCATACCGGCAACAAGCCGCAGGTCTACTACCTCAGTGGCGGCGTGGTTCCCGGTTTCAGCCGTCCCAAGCAGTCCTGACCTGACGCAAAGGAGATATAGACATGAGTAATGGTTCTCAAGCTCTGGAAAGCCCGTTGAGCGTATCGCGCATATCCAACCTGCGGCTGATCGTCGGTGCCGCCGGCCTGGTGCTCGGTATCGTCGCGGCAATGGCACTGCTCAGCGGCGGCCACACGACCTTCAATACCAGCAGCACGCTGGTGTGGGGGCTGCCGGTATCCAGCTACGTGTTCTTCGTGCTTACCTCGACCGGCCTCACCTTCGTTGCCTCGCTGGCGATGGTGTTCGGCATGAAGGACTTCTACCCGATCGCGAAGCGCTGCGTCTGGGGAGCCCTCATCACGCTGATCATCGGCTTCATTTCGCTGGGCCTGGAAATCGGCAATCCGCTGCGCATGCTGTGGGCGATTCCGACCAACATGGCGGTCACTTCGCCGCTGTGGTGGATGGGCCTGTTCTATCTCACCTACATGGTGCTGCTGATCGTCAAGTTCCTGCTGATCAACAAGGGTGACTGGGACAGTCCGCAAAGCCGCTGGGTGGGTATCGCCTCCTTCGTCGCGGTGATCATCGCCCACGCTACCTTGGGTTCGGTGTTCGGCATGATGGGCATGCGTCCGTTCTGGTATGGCCCGATGGTGCCGGTGTACTTCCTGATCACCGCCTTCCTTTCCGGCCTGGCCTTCATCATGCTGTTCATCAATCTGGACTACGGTGTGGATCAGGGCAACATGTCGGAGGGAGCACGCAAGGCGATGAGCCAGTACGTGCCGACCATCTTCGCCATCGTGCTGGGCCTGGTGATCGTGTTTACCGTCGCCAAGACGGCGACGGGATTGTGGACCAACTCGCCCGAAGTAAAGATCCCGACACAGCATCAGGTGTCGTCGCTGCTGTTCAACTTCGAGCTGTGGGCGGGCATGGTGCTGCCTTTCTTCCTGATGCTGAGCGCAAAACGCAGCGACGCGATGATGCAGGTCATCGCCGGCGGTCTGGTGATCGTCGCCCTGTTCATCGGCCGCTATGAGTACGTGGTCGGCGGACAACTGGTGCCCCTGTTCAAGGGCGCCTGGCAGGAGGACCTGATCGCCTACACGCCGTCGATGACCGAGATCGGCATCGTGGTGCTGGCGATTTCCATCGGCATCCTGTTGTATGCCTTCGGCGACAAGAAGCTGAGCCTGTCGGATACGCCGCGCAACTGAAAGTCTTGCGCTGCCTGGAGAGACAGCACGTCGGCGGGGCGCGGCCCCGCCGATTTTTCTCACAAGAGGAATACCATGACCGACATGAGCGACTCCCTGATGCCAACGCTGCTGCATGAGCGCGCCGACTTCTACCTGATGCTGGCACGGGCATTTCTGACGCCGATGGACCTTGAACATTACCAGGCCATGTCGGAGTTGCTCGCCGATGACCTGGCCGACCTCGACGCATCCCTGGGCTATGGCATCGGGTCGCAAGTCGATGCCCTGCGCAGTACGATGCAGAAGCTGGAAAATCACGAGGAATTGCTGGTGGAATACGCCCGGATGTTTCTGCAGCCCCCGCGCGCGGCGACGTTGAATGTCTGCCAGCCGCTCGACGGCGCCATGATGGGCGGCACCGTGGCGGAAATTGAGGATTTCTACCGGCACTACGGCGTCGAGCGTGGCGATCATTTCAAGGATCTGCCGGACCATGTATCGGTACAGCTGGAATTCGTCTCCTACCTTTTTGGCCGCGCCGCGGCCGGGATCGGCGAAGGAGAGCCGGACGGCGAGGCGGAAAAGGCGGCGGGCCATTTCCTGCACCAGTTCGTCAGTCGCTGGGTGCCCCACCTCGAACTGGGGATTGAAAAGGCCGGAAAGATGCTCGAATTGAAGGCCAATCCCTGGCTGCCGCTGGTGCGCATGCTTTCCATTGCCGCCGGGCGCGATGCGGCGCCCAACCCGGACTGGGTCAAGCCGCAGAAACGCGTCGACGTGGCGATGGAGAAGGCGCGCCAGGACTATGCCGCGAAAGGCATCACGCCCGAGGCCATGGCTGAGATCGAGCGCAAGCTGCGCGAAAAGGGACTGAGCACCGACCACCTGCAAGTGGATCTGGACCAGCGCAATGCGTCCCTGGGCCTCAGCGCCAAGCAGCCGCCCGATACGCGACGCAAGTAAGGCCACTGCGCGGGATGGCGGAGCGGCTCGTGTTCCTGTGCCTGCTGGCCTGCCTGGCACCGCGCCAGGGACTCGCCGACATCGATCCGGCGGAATACGAATTGAAGACAGCGGTGCGGTCGGAGAAGGAGCGCAAGCGGTTCGAGGCCGCGTTTGTAGCCGACCGGGCAAGGGAAGCGGAACTGCAAAGACAGGAAGAAGAGCGCGATGCTGCCCGCTTGGGCGCGGAAAAGGCCGCATGGGAAGCCCTTCCCGCGGCGGTACGTCTGATGCGGACGCGTTGCACGGCCTGCCACGCCACCGACAACTTCGTGAATCAGCGGCACAACCGCATCGGCTGGGAACTGGTCGTCTTGCGCATGCAGGTACTGAACGAAGCGGCGCTCGGCGCCGGGGAGCGCGGCGTGATCGCCGCGCAACTGGCGGAATCCTACCCGGCGAGCGGGCGCGCAGCATGGGTGGAAGCCCTGCAGCAACTGGCCGTGGCCCTGCTGCCATTCGGGTTCTGGCTCGTCTGGAAGATTGTTCGGGCACGCCATGACGGCAGGAAATGAAAAAATATTCTGTTAACGGAAAAGGAATGCAGCAATGAACACCCCAATCGCGGACGGCAGCCGCGTGACCTTGCATTGTCGAGTCTTCGACGCAGCAGGCGCACTGCTCGATGACGGCAACAAACCACTGGTATTCGTTTGCGGCAGGGAGCAGCTGATTGCCGGTGTCGAGGACAAGCTCAAGGGCCAGGGGCCCGGCTATCGCGGACAAATAGAGCTGACGCCCGCGGAGGCCTACGGACCGCATCGCCCGGAACTGGTGTTCGAAGCCGTGCACGAGAACCTTCCGGCCGAACTGGACCTGCAGTCCGGCATGCAACTGAGCCCCGGTGGCAGCGACGGAAGATTTCAGTTGAAGGTGGTTTCGCTGACCGAGCGTGGTGCGATGCTCGACGGCAATCATCCCTTTGCCGGCAAGCATCTGATTTTCGATGTCGAGGTGATCTCCGTCGAATCTGACATGGGGATGGCGAATGCCTGAGTGCCGGCGGTACGACGTACCTCGCATGACTTGACAGCGCAGCCCCGCGCGGGCTAAATCCGGCGTCAATCCCGAATTCGATTCCATTGCAGGAGTATCACTGATGGCACCTCCCCCACTGGCCTCGCGCGAGGCGGTACGCGAACAACGCTTCGGCGAACTCTGGAGCAACGAGCTGAACGATGCCTTCGCCGATATCGCACGCTATTACGACCGCGCCAACGAGATCGCCGCGCTCGGTCTGTGGAGCAGCTTCCTCAGGCGCTTCATGCAGTCGGTGGATATCAAGCCGCAACAGAAGGTGCTCGACGTCTGCGGCGGCACCAACGCCGTCGGCATCGCCCTGCTCAAGCGCGAGCCGACGCTGGATGTGCATGCCATGGATCGCAGCGCCGAGATGCAGGCGGTCGGCGGGCAGAATGCCGCCGCGCTCGGCTTCCACATCGAGAGCACCATCGGCGACGTGCACATGCTGCCCTTCCCCGACCGGCACTTCGACGTCGTCACGCTGCAGTTCGCCTCGCGCCACCTGCGCGTGCGCGAGGTGTTCAGCGAGATCCTGCGCGTGCTCAAGCCGGGCGGGCACTTCCACCATTCGGACATGCTGCGCCCGCGCAATCCGATCGTGAAGAACCTTTACTACGCCTATCTCAAGACCTGCCTCAACTTCACCAGCCTGATCGTCGGCAGCAGTCCCGCGGCGACCAGGTTCAAGCAGTACTTCATCGATGCGCTGGACCTGTTCTATTCGGCCGAGGAATTGTCGATCGTGCTGCGTGAGCTGGGCTTCGTCGAGGTCACCGTCGATACGGTGTTCCACGGCATGATCGGCTTCCACCGCGCGGTCAAGCCGGCCAAGGCGTGACGGCTTCCGATGATGCGCTGAAAGCGTTCAGCCGTCGGCCATCCCCAGCTTGCGCATCTTTTCCCAGAGGTTCTTGCGACTGATGCCGAGCAGGGTGGCGGTGTCGGCGATGCGGCCTTCGCACTCGGCCAGCGCGCGGCGAATGTAGGCACGTTCGCATTCCTGCAGGTGCTCGCTGAGCGCTTGTCGCGGCGCATCGCCTTCCGCCGGCGATGCTCCATCGGCGCCGAACAGGCTTTCGACGTTCAGCGACGGGTTCAGCGAAAGCACGCAGGCACGCTCGAGGCAGTGCTGCAATTCGCGCACGTTGCCCGGCCAGGGATAGCGCGTCAGGGTGCGTTCGGCCTCGGGGGTCAGCGTGCGGTGACGGCCGTCACGGCGCGCCATGGTGTCGAGAAAGCGTGCCGCCAGCCAGAGGATGTCTTCCTGCCGCTCGCGCAGCGGTGGTACGTGCAGATGGATGACGTGGATGCGGTAGTAAAGGTCCTCGCGAAAGCCGCCCTGTTCGACCATGGTCTTGAGATCGTGATGGGTGGCGCAGATCAGGCGGATGTCGAGCTTGCGCGGGCTGGCGCCGCCGACGCGAACCACCGCCCGGTCCTGGATCGCGCGCAACAGTTTGACCTGCATCGAGGGGGGCATTTCACCGATCTCGTCGAGGAACAGCGTGCCGCCGTCGGCCTGTTCGAATACCCCGCGCCGCTCGCGGTCGGCGCCGGTGAAGGCGCCTTTTTCGTGGCCGAAAAGTTCGGACTCGATGAGGTTTTCCGGGATCGCCCCGCAGTTCACCGCGACGAAGGGCGTCGTGCCGTCGGCATCTCCGGTACGGTGCAGGGCTCGCGCCACTTCTTCCTTGCCGGCGCCCGACTCGCCGGAGATCAGCACCGCGCTGCGGCTGGCCGCCAGGCGCGGCAGCAGGCTCTCGATCTGGCGCATGCCGGTGGAAATTCCCAGCAGGGCACCGGCGCCGACCACCGGCTGCTGGCGTTCGCACAGGCCACGGATCTTGCCCATCAGTTCGGCGACATTGAACGGTTTCGTGACGTAGTCGTGGGCACCCAGTTTGAGCAGGCGCACGGCCTGGTCGATGGCGCCGTAGCGGGTGATGAAAATGAAGGGCGCCTGCCTTTGCCCGCCGTCGAGCAGGGCGCTGAAAAGTTGCTCGCCGCTGACGTCGGGCAGGTTGATGTCGCTGACCACCACGCTGTAGCGGCGCTGGCCGAGGCCGCGCCGGGCGGATTTGCCGTCGCGATACCAGTCGCAGGCGAAGCCCTCGAATTCGAGGCGCTCGGAGAGCGCCTCGCCGATGATGGGATCGTCTTCGATCAGGCCGATGCGGTGCTGCATGGGGCGTCTCCGAGAGGCAGGTGGACCACGAACTCGACCTGGCCGTCGATGTTCCTGGCGGCGATGCGGCCGTTGAGCTGGGTCACGATCTGGTAGGTCACCCAGAGGCCGAGGCCGTGTCCGCCGGCACGGGTCGAAACAAAGGGCTCGAACAAGTGGGCCAGCTGGTCGTCGTCGAGCAGGGTGCCGTCGTTGCGCACCCCTATCGCCAGGCATGAATCCGAATCGTCTTTGCGGCCCAGCCACAGGCTGACGTGGCCGCCTTCGGCCGCTGCCTGCACGGCGTTGAGCAGCAGGTTGATCAATATCTGGCGTACCAGGCTGGCCGGCGCCGGCAGTTCCGGCGGCATGGTCGCGGCCCAGTCGAGCCGGATGCGACGCTTGCCGACCTGGGGCTGGATCAGGGTATGGACGTCGTCGAGATCATGCAGATTGAGCGGCCGCGCCTGGACTTTGGTCTGCACCAGCAGCGCGGCGACGGTATCGCGGATTTGCATCAGGCCGCGGTCGATCAGTTCGAGGTGGCGCAGCGCGCGCGGATCGAGGTCGCGCCGCAGCTTCAGGGTATCGACGGCCGTGATCAGTCCGGCCAGCGGATTGTTGATTTCGTGGGCGATGCCGGCGGTGAGCTGGCCGATCGCTGCCAGCCGCTCCGACCTGACCGCTTCGCTTTCCAGCGCGGCCTTGTCGCGCAGCGTCAGCACCATGCGGTCATAGGCCTGGAACAGTTGTCCGAGCTCGTCTTGGTAGGGATAGATGTCCGGGGGCAGCGGTTCCGGCGGTTTCTCCAGCATCATGCCCATGCGCCGAGCCAGGTCCACCAGTGGCGTCGCCATGCGGCTACCCCAGTACCAGTTGATCGGAATCAGCACCGCCAGCACCAGCAGGCCGATGCCCAGTCCCTGCCAGATGGTGTCGATGAACCAGGGGTGGAACACGGATTTGGAATAGCGCAGGACCAGGAGTCCGAGCTGGGCATCCTTGTCGGTGACCGGCAGTGCGACGTAAAGGTAGCTGGACTGGTCCGGCTCCAGTGCCAGCGGCCACTTGTTGCCCACCGGCGTGTCGAGCCGCGCGGCCAGTTGCAACCAGTCGGCACCGAGCGCCGCGGCATCGCTGAGCATGGGCAGGGTTTCGGGGTCGCTGGAGACGAAGACCTTGTGGTCGCGCCCGAGCACCACCACCGCATCGACTTGCACCGGGGTGCGGGCGGATTCGCCACGAATCGGCGAGCGCACGATCTCGAAGGCGCGCCAGACATCGTCGTGCAGCAGGGTCGGCGCCACCGTGTTGGCCAGGGTATGGCCGAGATTGTCGGCGCTGATTACCACGGCGCGCTTCATGTCCTCGTACGCCCGTGTCATCAGCGCGGCGCCGACGACGAAGATCGACAGCCCGATCAGGAAGGAGGTCCACAGGGGAATCTTGTGGCGGAAGGAGAGGTTGAACAGCCAGCGCATCGGTCGGCTCAGGCTTCGCCGAAGGCGCGCATCATTTTTGCAACGCCGTCATACAGCGCCGGGCTGCCGATGGTGAAGCCATCCAGATACAGCCGCGCCAGCAGGGCGCGACCCCTTTCCGTCGCCGCCATGCCCAGCAGGTGGCCCTGCATCTGCTGAAAGTCGGCGGCGGAAACCGAGCGTTGGCTGACGAAGGGCGGAAAGCCGTACTCGGGGGAGCGCGAAACGACCCGGGTGCGTTTGGCCAGGGCCGGCTCGACATGCGCCAGGGTGTCCCAGATGTAGCTGTCGACGGCACCACCGCGCGCCAGCCCGCTGGCGACTGCCTCGACCACCTTGCGGTGCGACCAGGTGAAAAAGGTTTTACGAAAGAAGCTGGCCGGATCGCGTCCGATCTGGCGGATTTCATAGCGTGGCGCCAGGTAGCCGGTGTTCGAGTAGGGATCGGCATAGGCGAACACGCTGTTGGCCAGATCAGCCATGGAAGCGACCTGGGTGTTGCTCTGGTGCACAATCAGGTAGGAGCGGTAGTGCGGACGTCCCTGGTAGAGCGGCACCGCCATCAGGCGCACGGCGTCCTTGAGATGCAGGAAGGGGTAGTCGCAGATCCAGGCGAATTCCAGTTTTTCCAGACGCAGCAGGTCCATGGTTTCGCGATAGCTGTCGCGCTGGATGAATTCGACCGGCCGTTGCAGGGATTCGGACATGAACTCGCGCCACTCCCCGAGCAGGTTGTGCTGGTCATGGAGAAAGGCAGGCGTCATGCCGACGCGGATCTTGCCGGCGGCGGCCTGCGACTTGCGCGTGAGGCCGATAACTCCGGCGGCTGCAAGGCATCCGCTGTCGATCAGCCAACGGCGGCGGTTACGGTTCGGTAACGGATTTGTGGTTGCCGGCATCTTTCTCTCCCCGCTCGTTACGATACGGTAACCATCTTAACCCTTTAATTTCCATGGTTGTTTCCCGTGCGCCGATTTTCCTGCGCAAGCCGTTGAAAACAAGATAGTTTGACCCGTCGGCACGGTTCTCGCAGATGGCTGGGCGTCAGCACTGTCAGGCAAGCATCGTGAATATCCTGTCGCATTCCCGTATCGATCGGCTTTCCGCCCCGGAACGCATGGCCTGCCTTGCCGTTCCGCGCGCCGTGCCGCCAGCGCCGACTCGTGCCAAAGACCCGTGCCTGGTTACGGGGCGAATCGGGAGGCGCGATGCGACGCCGAGCTTCGGTTACCGCACGGTAACTTCCATCGCGGGGTTTTCACGCATTCCTTCACAGGTACAAGTCAGGAACAGTTCCCGTTCATCAGGTTCATCGAATTTCCACATCAGGAGAATGTCATGAGGCTAACAAGGCGAACATTCATCAAGGCATCGGTAGGCTATGCCACGCTGCTAGTCGTGGGCGCCGCCGATGCGGCCGATGCGAAGGACGCGAAGGCGAAGAAGGGCCCGGTCACGAATGCCTTTGCGCCGCGCAAGGCCCGCTCCAGCTTGGCGGCCAAGGGCGAGTGGGTGGGCAGCACCTGTCAGGGCTGCACGCAGTGGTGCGCGATCCAGATATTCGTGCAGGCCGGGCGCGCCGTGCGCGTGCGCGGCAACGAGATTTCCAAGTGCAACCACGGCTTCGTCTGCCCGCGCGGACACCTGATCCCGCAACAGGTCTACGACCCGGACCGCGTCCGGGTGCCGCTGAAGCGCACCAATCCGCTGAAGGGGCGCGGTGTCGATCCGAAGTTCGTGCCGATCAGTTGGGACGAGGCGATGAACATCGTCGCCGACAAACTGATCGAATTGCGCAATGCCGGCGAGCCCGAGAAGCTGCTCTACATGCGCGGTCGCTACGGCCCGGTTTCGCAGGAACTGCTGTACGGCACGCTGCCGAAGATTTTCGGCACCGGCAACTACTTCTCGCATAGCGCGATCTGCGCCGAAGCCGAGAAGATGGGTCCGCGCTTTACCCAGCGTTTCGCCGGCTACCGCGACTACGACCTCGAAAAGACCAACTGTCTGGTGATCTGGGGTTGCGATCCGCTGGCCTCCAATCGTCAGGTACCCAACACCATCCACCGTTTCCATGAAATCGTCGCCCGCGGCACTGTCATCGCGGTCGATCCGCGCTTGTCGAATGCCGCGGCCAAGGCCCACGAGTGGCTGCCGGTCAAGCCCGGCACCGACGGCGCGCTGGCCGGCGCGATGGCCCATGTGCTGCTGACCGAAGGACTGTGGAACAAGGAATTCGTCGGCGACTTCAAGGATGGCAAGAATCTCTTCGTCGCCGGTCAATTGGTCGATGAGGCCGCTTTCGCCGAGAAGGAAACCCATGGCCTGGTGAAGTGGTGGAACCTCGAGTTGAAGGACCGCACTGCGGCCTTCGGCGAGCAGGAATCCGGCATCACCGCGGCGCAGATCGTGCGCGTGGCGCGGGCGATGGGCAAGGCGGCACCCAATACCGCGGTCTGGATGGGCCCCGGCGCCGCGATGTGGCCGCGCGGCACCTATGCCTCACTGGCGGTGTATGCCCTGAATGGGCTAGTCGGTTCGATCGACGTCGTGGTCCTCGAAGGCGCTCCCGGCGCGCCGCTGGCCAAGTTCCCGGACAAGGACAAGTTCATCGACGAGGTGGCCAAGAAGGGTTCCAAGAACCATGTGACCAGCAACCGCGGCCACAAGGACATGCCGGGCTTGCAGACGGCGTCGGTGAACAACGTACCCAACGAGCTGCTGAAGAACCCGGGTGCGATCAAGGTGGTGCTGTCCTCATGGAGCAACTTCAACCACTCCTGCACCGGCGCCGACCGCTGGAACCAGATGCTGGCCAAGGTGCCATTCTTTGCCCACATGGTCACCAACGCATCGGAAATGACCCAGTTTGCCGACATCGTGCTGCCTTCGACCTTCAACTCGGCAGAGGGCTGGAACATCATTACCAACGGCAGCAACGGCTACAGCTACGCCTCGATCCAGCAGAGCCCGATCAAGCGTCTCACCGAGGGCAAGCAGGAAGAAACCGAAGTCATGTGGCTGCTGGCGCAGAAGCTGAAGGCCAAGGGTTTCCCCAATCTGGCCGACTACTACGACACGATCAAGGATCCCGAGACCGGCAAGTCGGCCACCGGCGAGCTGGAATTTGCCGAGCTGGTCACCCGGTACATCAGTGCGCCGATCTGGATGGCCAAGGAAGCGCCCAAGGGCGACGCCCAGATCAAGGGCTGGGCCGAGTTCAAGGCCAAGGGCATGTTCCACGGACCGCGGTACACGTTGAAGAAGGGTTGGGGCGGCAAGTTCAAGACCGAGACCAAGAAGTTCGAGTTCTACAGCGTGACGCTGAAGAAGAGCCTCGAAGATCATGCCAAGAAGCACGCGACCAGCACCGACGACATTCTCGCTGTCAGCGGCTACACGGCTAAGGGTGATCTGGCCTTCGTGCCGCATTACGAAGTACCCAAGCGCCACGGCAGCGTGGCCGACTACCCGTTCGACTTTGTCGACTACAAGAGCCGCCTGAACCGCGAGGGCCGTTCGCAGAATCTGCCCTGGTACCAGGAGTTCAAGAAAGTCGATCCGGGCGACGTGTCCTGGGGCGACGTGGTCAAGATGAACCCCGCCGACGGCGCCAGGCTCGGCCTGAAGACCGGCGACATGGTCAAACTTACCTCGGTCACGGGCAGCATCACCACCACGCTCAAGCTGTGGGAAGGCGTGCGTCCCGGCACCGTGGCCAAGTGCTACGGCCAGGGCCACTGGGCCTACGGTCGCGTCGCGGCCAAGGACTACGCCAAGGCAATACCCCATGGCGCCAACAACAACGAGGTTCTGGTCGATGACTACGACCGTCTCAGTGGTGCCACCGCCCGCAACGGCGGTTTCACCGGCGTCCGGATCACCAAGGCCTGAGCGCCGCCCACGGATTAGGAGAACATCATGTCAAAACTTGGAATGGTCATCGATCTGGGCAGGTGCGTCGGCTGCGGCGCCTGTGCCTTTGCCTGCAAGGCGGAAAACAACACGCGCAACCGCAACGACGAAACCAGCCAGAGCCACAACTGGGCCGACTTCATCATGAAGACGGAGGGCAGCTTTCCCAACGTCACGCATTGGGTGATGCCGGTACTGTGCAATCACTGCGACGACGCGCCCTGCATCAAGATCTGCCCGGGCAATCCGGAAAAAGCCGGCAAGGGCAAGCCCTACAAGGCGCTGTTCAAGACGCCGGAGGGGATCACCCTGCACAATCCGGAACTATGTACCGGTTGCGGCGATTGCCAGGGGCCGCGCGGCTGCCCGTACAGCTCACCCAAACTCGGGCCGGAAAGCCTCAATGGCGACAGCTACAGCGTCATCAGCCTCAACCCGGCCGAAGACGAACCGCAGCCCTACTGGGCGGACAAGAAAGCGGCGATTCCCGGCGCCACCTCGTCGGGCGCCGAGGTGGCGGCCAGGGCCGGTACCCGCTTGCCGGCGATGAGCGACTGGAAAGGCGGCGAATTGCAGCACGTCCGCAGCGACGACGTGATCGAGAAATGCACCTTCTGTTACCACCGCGTGACGAACGGCCTGCAGCCGGCCTGCGTCGAGGCCTGTCCGGCGCAAGCCCGCATCTTCGGCGACCAGCAGGATCCGAACAGCAGGATCGCGCAGATACTGAAGAAGGAAAAGAGCTTCCGCCTCAAGGAAGACAAGGGAACCAAGCCCAACGTGTACTACATCGGCAAGTACAGTGCTCGCGCGTGAGGCATCGACCTGTAGTAAAAAGAGCCGGGGAACCGGCTCTTTTTCAGGCACGGTCGCCAGATCGGCAGCACCATCTGAAATTTCAGGAGATGCAATGAGCGAGCATGATCCGGCGAAAGCCACCGCGCGAGAGGACATGTGCCGGTTCCTTGCCGCCTGCTATTACGAGCCGACCGAGGATTATCGCGAGGAGCGCCTGTTCGACTCCTTGCTGGCCGCGGCCGGGCAGATTCACCCCGGGCTCGCCGGGCATGCGCGCCAACTTGCCGCCGAGTTCGCCGGGCAGGACCTGCAGACGTTGCTGATCGACTACACGCGGCTGTTCCTGGGGCCGGTGCAGGCCTTGGCCATGCCCTACGGTTCCCGCTGGCAGACGGGCGAGGCCGCGCTGATGCAGGAATCGACGGTGGCGGTGTTGGATATCTACCAAGAGGGGGGCTTCGAGGTCGGCGAGGATTTTCACGATCTGCCGGACCATGTCGCGGTCGAACTGGAGTTTCTGTACCTGCTGATCTTCAACCAGAACGAGGCGCATCGCAGCGGCGAACAGAATGTGCTTTCCGCCAACCAGGCGCTGGAGCGTCGTTTCCTTCGCGAACATCTGGGTGCCTGGATCGATTCATTTACCGAGGCCGTCGAGTCCGGTGCCGAGACCGCGTTCTACCGCGAGCTTGCGGCGCTCACCCGGCAATTCGTACGGATGGAAGCCGTCACTGAAAAGGGACAGACGACTTGATTTCGCGACAAATCCGGGGCAATCTCCCATTCGCTTTGGCCAACTGCCGCGAGGAAATGCTTGGTGGCAGGAGGATAGCGGTACTACCTGGAACCAAAATTGCTTCGAGTCAACGCTGCTGGCGCGTCCGGCGTATTCCTGTCAGTCTTCGAGGTGTTGTTGCGACAGCTAAGCGTTCAATTTTTCAGTAACTTTTTCGGAGCCGAACCATGAAAATCAAGACTTCCCTATTGCTGACCGGATCACTGTTCGTCGCCCTGGCCGGACTGACCCCGGCGCACGCGGCCTTTGACGAGGCTGCCGCCAAGGCAATGGCCAAGAAGAATGACTGCTTCAAATGCCACGCTCCCGACAAGACCAAGAAGGGCCCGTCGCTGAAGAAGATCGCCGCCAAGTACAAGGAAAAGAAACTCGGCGAGAAGGAGGCCATCAAGCAAATGGTCGAGGGCAAGAAGGTCAAGCTCGAAGACGGTACCGAAGAGGATCACAAGATCATCGAGACCAAGGATCCGAAAGAGTTGAGCAACATGGCGCAGTGGATTCTTTCGCACTGATTTGGCGCCAAACGCCGGGGCCTGCTAACCAGGCCCCGGCGGTTTATTCCGGTGTCGCGGTCGGCGAATGAACCGGGCAGAAAAATAACGAGAAGCGGGGAATGGGAATCATGCGTACCAGCAAGCTTGCGGCGTGGATAGTCTCAGCTGCGGTCTATGTGGCCGGAACTCTGGGCAGCGGGCCGGTCGCCGCCGCTCCCGCCAAGGAAGCAGCCCTCGCGACGGCGGTCAAGCTCGACAACGCCACCTGCCAGAGCTGCCACGACGGCAAGAAGGGCAAGCTGGAAATGCTCGGCAGCAATGGTGAAAAGCGCCCGGTGCATCCCGTCGTTCCGGACAAGTACACCAAAAGCGTGCACGCCCGGATGGATTGCGTCGCCTGCCACCTGGAAATCACCGACGGCGTCTCGCCCCACCAGATCGCCAAGGGGGTGAAGAAGGCCGAGTGCGCACAGTGCCACCTTGACCTCTGGGAAGAAACGAAGAAGCTCGGCAAGGCCGCCGAAAAGCCCCGTCTCGGCATCGTCGCCGACAATGTCGCGGCCTACAAGAAATCCTTCCACGCCAAGCCGGACAAGGACGATCCGACCAAGCTGATGGCGATCTGCAGCGATTGCCACAACGTGCATACCTTCGACGTGCCGCCGCGCGGCACGACCGAGCGCAAGGAATGGCACCTCACCGTGCCCAACATCTGCGGCGACAAGTGCCATACCGATCACCTCGAGGAATGGAGCGAATCCACCCACGGCAAGGAAGCGATCGACAAGAAGAACCTGAAGACGGCGGTTTGCTCCGATTGCCACACCACCCACGACATCATCGGTAGCTCGACCGACAAGGCCAAGCTGTCGATCACCGCCAGTTGCGGCGATTGCCACCAGGACGCCTTCAAGTCCTACAAGGCGTCCTATCACGGCCAGGTCAATACCCTGGGCTACGCCTATACCGCCAAGTGCTTCGACTGCCACGGCAGCCACGGCATCGAGCCGTCGAAGGATCCCAAGTCGAAGATGCACGAGAAGAACCGGCTCAAGACCTGCCAGAAGTGCCACAGTGGCAAGGATGGCAAACCGCCGTTGGCGACTGCCGGCTTCCTCAGCTTCAGCCCGCACGGCACCAGCCACGACTTTGCCAAGTACCCGGAAATCTGGCTCACCACCAAGGCCATGATCGCCTTGCTGGTCGGCGTATTCACCTTCTTCTGGTTGCATTCGGGCCTGTGGTGGTATCGCGAATATGCGGATCGCAAGCAGGGCAAGCACGTGCCGCACGTCATCACCGACAAGCTGCCGCCCGAGTTCGCCACCCGGCATGTGCGGCGCTTCGGCCCGATGTGGCGCATCGCACATCTGGCATTCGCGCTCAGTGTGATGGCCCTGGTGCTGACGGGGATGGCGGTGTTCTTCCCCGAGACCGGCTGGGCCAAGGCGGTGATGGCGGCATTCGGCAGTCCGAAAGTCGCCGGGCAGGTGCACCGTCTGGCGGCTTACACCATGCTGGGCATCTTCGCCATCCACCTGTGTGCGGTTTCGATCGCCATATTGCGCAAGTGGCAGGACTTCAAGTTCTTCGGTCCGGATTCCTTCGTGCCGAACTGGAAGGATCTGGATGACATCATCGGCATGTTCAAGTGGTTCGTCGGCAAGGGCGAGCGCCCGCGCATCGAACGCTGGTCCTACTGGGAGAAGTTCGACTACTGGGCGGTGTTCTGGGGTATGGCCATCATCGGCGGCAGCGGCATGATGCTCGCCTTCCCGCACGTGGTTGCCGCCTACCTGCCGGGCTGGGTGTTCAACGTGGCGATGGTGGTGCATGGCGAGGAAGCCGTGCTCGCCGCCGTGTTCCTGTTCACGGTGCATTTCTTCAACAACCACTTCCGGCCCGACAAGCTGCCGCCGCCCGACGTGGTGATGTTCACCGGCACCCAGTCGCTGCAGGAGTTCCGGCACGAGCACCGGGCGCAGTACGACCGGCTGGTTGCGTCGGGCGAGCTTGAAAAGTACCTGGTCGATGCGCCGTCGGCACCTTTCACGCTGGCGTCGAAAATCCTCGGCTTGGTCTTGATCGCCTTCGGACTGACGCTGCTGGTGATGATCGCCATCGGCTTCCTGAGCGGCGGCGGTCACTGAACGATTCCCGCTTCGAGGCACCTGCCTTGAAGCGGGTTCATCGCAGGCGGCATGTGCGGGGATTGATGGTCATGAAAAAGGCGATGGTGCTGAGCGGAATGCTGCTGGGTATTGCCGCCGTCGCCCCGGTGCAGGCGCAAGTCGACGCCGAGGCCGCGCAGGCGCTGGCGAAGCGGAACGACTGCTTCAAGTGCCACGCCGTCGACAAGACCAAGAAGGGTCCGGCCTATAAACGGATCGCCGGGCGACTGAAGACCAAGCCCGATGGCGTGGAAGTGATTGTCGAGCACGTCACCAGCGGCCGCATGGTCCAGCTGGAGGACGGCACCGACGAGAAGCACCGGATCATCGACACCACGGATCCCGCCGAGCTAAAAAACCTTGCCCGCTGGATACTGTCACTCTGAACGCTTGCGGATTGTCCTGAAAGTCGGTGCTGGCGCTATGGCGCAACAACGGTTATTTCCGCAGCAACTGATACCCGGCACCGCGCACCGTCTGTATCGGCGAGCGGCCGTCGGCAAGCGTGCCCAGTTTCTTCCTCAGGTTGCTGACGTGCATGTCGAGGCTGCGCTCATGGCGCTTGATCTCGCGTCCCAGCACGCGTTTGGCAAGATCCGCCTTGCGCACCGCACGGCCCGCGCTGTTGAACAACTGCTCCAGCAGATCGTATTCGGTACTCGTCAGTTGCAGCATCTCGCCGCGCCACATGGCGGTGCGCTCCAGCGGGGAAAGCCCCAGGCTGCCGAGACCGTTCTTGCGCAATTGCTCCGCCGCCATCGCATGTCGCGCGCGGCGCAGGATGGCGCGCAGGCGAGCCGTCAGTTCGCGCAGATTGCATGACTTCGACAGGTAGTCGTCGGCGCCCAGTTCGAGGCCGACGATGCGCTCGATGTCGTCGTTTCTGGCGCTCAGCATGACCACCGGCAGTTCGCCCTGCCGGCGAATGCGGCGCAGAACCTCGATGCTGCTCAATCCCGTGAGCATGTCATCGAGAATCACCAGGTCGCTGGCATCCCGAGCCACCTGCAGCAAAGCGGCTTCTCCGTTGCTGACCACGGTAACGCGAAAACCCTGGCCCTGCAGATAGTCTGTCAGTACCCGGCAGAGGACCGGATCACGGTCCACCAGCAGCAGTCGTGGTGCCTGTTCCAAAAGAGGTCCTTGTTCCGGATGCGATCGGGAGCTTGCGTCGACCCCCGCTCGCGCAAGCGGCATCGGCATGCGGAAATACACCCCACGCCACTGGTGTTGTATCGCAACAACTTACATTATCTTACATTAATCGTCGACCGGGGTGGCAGCAAGTCCCGGTCCAATTCTCGAAGTCGGGAATCCCTGGAGCCCGCACAGTTATTAGTATAATCTAACATACTTAATACATGTATAAACAATTACATAAGCTTGACAATTAATCCTTTATGAGACGCGGCACCAGTATCCGGCGCGTGACTAAACGTGACATCTGAAATTATCGCCCGTGATCCAGTTGCAGACGGCATTTTGTCCATGACGTAAAGAACGTAAATATCAATTTCCTGCAAAAATTTTGATTCTTGACCTCGGACAAGTAACGAGGCACTCTCGCGCGCTCAATGGAGTTTTCTCGCATCACGGCGAGACGGACAGGCAGTGGCGGCTTCCCGATAACAATGCTCCGAGGCCGTTAGCTCAAGGGGATTCAGATGCAACTCACGCGACACCTACTCAGTCTTTGCGCCGTCATCGGCACCCTGGCCGCAGCGACGCCGCTGCTGGCGGCGACCGATGCGCCCAAGGCAGCTTCGACAAAGGCCAACCTGGCCGCGGACCCGAATGCCAAGGATCTGATCCTCAAGGGCGATGCCAAATGCACCGGCTGTCATGACGAGGCCGACGAGCCGACGGGAGCGGGTACCATGCTTGAATTGAATCCCGGGGTGCTCTCGATCGGCAAGACCAAGCACGGTACCAGGGCGGACAGCCGGACGCCGACCTGTGTCGATTGCCACGGCGAAAGCGAAAAGCACCGCACCCACAAGGGCAGCGACAAGCCGCCGAAAGTAGACCGCAGCTTCCGCAAGAACACGCCGACCTCGGCCGAAGTCCGCAATCAAGCCTGCATGACCTGCCACCAGAGCGGCAAGCGCATCCACTGGCAGGCCAGCGCGCATGCGAATAACGATGTTGCTTGCAACTCATGCCATAGCGCGCATGCAAGAAACGACAAGGTAAGGGACAAGCGAACCCAGGCCGACGTCTGTTATACCTGCCACAAGCAGCAACGGGCAGAAGGAAGCAGGCCCTCGCACCATCCGATTTCTGAGGGGAAGATGGCGTGTTCCGACTGCCACAATTCACATGGATCAACAGGCGAGAAGTCACTGGTCAAGGAAACCGTCAATGCGACTTGCTATACCTGCCATGCGGAGAAGCGCGGACCGTTTATCCGCAACCACTCTCCCGTACAGGAGAATTGCTCGATTTGCCATAACCCGCATGGCACCACGACCCAGGGCATGCTGAAGTCCCGGGTTCCATTCCTGTGCCAGCAGTGCCATGAGGCTGCCAGCCACAGAGGCAACATGCCGTCTGCGACCAAAGCCGGGTTGACCAATGAGCAGGGCAGAGGGATTGTGCTTGGACAGGGCTGTGTTACGTGCCACACAGTGATCCACGGCAGCAACAGCACGAGTTCAAGTACCAGTCTGCGTCATTAATCCGAGTGGGGAATAGATCATGAACGCGCGCTTTGGTTTCAAACTTTCTCCCGTTGCCGTTGCGGTATCGGTCGCCTTGGCAAGTTTCGCTGCGTTGGCTGACGACGCGGCAGACCTGATCAATCCCAATCTGGCCGAGGTGTCGGTCAACGTCAGCAAGGCTTCGGGGGTCGACGGGCTTTACCGGCAGTATTCAGGCGTGGGCAAGTCCGACGCTTTCGGCGGGCTTGGGCTCAAATACATCGATCGGGACGACACCGGGAAATGGTTGCGGCTGGAGGCCATCAATCTTGGAACCAGAAACAAGGAGTTCCATATTTCCGCTGAAAGGCAGGCGGACTGGATTCTCAGCGCGAGCTATGATGAGCTGACGCGGTACAGCCACCTTGATTTTCAGAGCAACAATACCGGACTGGGATCGACCTCCGTTGTCGCGGGAGCGGGCGCCTTTGGCGAAGTTCCGACCTTGAATACCAAGCGGGAGTCGCTTTCACTGCTCGCCAGCAAATATCTGACTCCCTCCACAAGCATCACGGCGGCGGTGAAAGCCGAGGAAAAAACCGGCTTGCGGGGCGCCGGGTATAACGGATACGTCTTCGCGCCCGAACCAATCAATCACAAACACACCCAGTTCAACGCGTCGATTGAACGCGCGTCGGAAAGGTATCAGGTAAGTGCGGGATACTACGGAAGCATGTTCAAGAATGCCCATCAGGCACTTCAATACAATAACAGTGCGTTGCCTTCCACTGTTTCATTGCCGTCCGACAACTTCTTTTATCAGTTCTATCTGGATGGTGCATACAAGTTTACCGACGATACCCGGGGAACCATGAGGGCCAGCTATTCCAGGGCCACACAAGATGAGGCAACGAAGTTTTTCCCGGCCCTGGCAGTCACTCCAAACGGAACCAGTCTCCCGAGCGGAGTCGTGGGGAGTCTCAAGGGGAGAGTGGACAATATTGAACTGTATGGTTCTCTTTCATCGAGGTTGACCAAAGAAACTAAGTTACTGGCAACCTGGAAATTCGAAAAGAAGGACGACAAAACACCGTACCTGTGGTTTAGCGCCACCGATCAGGACATGCGCACCCGTCCAGAATCATTCTTTTCCAATAAGGGCAAGTTGGAGATCGCTCACAGCTTCGGGTCAGGAACTGCTTTGACTGGCGGTTATGACTATTCCCAGAAAAGAAACAAAGGAACTCGATATTATGAAATCCGCACTCGTGATGAAATTGTCGAACAAACGGCGCGAATGGCGGTGCGAAAGAATCTGAGCGACAGCGTGAATGGATCATTGACGCTGGCGCATTCTGACCGGAGTGGATCAGAATGGATAACGCCCCAGGCGGTTTCTGCGGCAACAGGGGGACCGGTATACCCGGTGCAACTTGCTGACAGGGTAAGGGAGAAGGTTCGTGCTCAGCTTAACTGGATGGCCAGTGATGCATTGGATGTCAACGGCAATGTCGAAGGATATCTGGATGACTTCAAATCCAACCAGTGGGGTATCCGCAAGGGAACCGGAACACTCCTGTCCCTGGACGGAAACTATCGCGTCAGCGATATCTGGGGCCTGACTGCCTGGTATTCGAACAATGTCTCCAGTTATGACAGTCGTTCATATGGCGACGTCTTCAATGGCGCTGCAGTAGTGACCAACAAGCCATGGGACTCGAAGATAAAGTATGAGTCGCAGCAATTGGGATTGGGAGTGAAAGGTCAGATAAGCCAGGTTCACGTTGGCATGAATTACACCTACATCCATGACGTTGGCAACGAGAAAATAAACTCCGAGTTTGGGTCAGGCGACATGCCACGAACCAAGTACTACCAGAACCAACTGAAAATGTATGGGGAGTACCTTGTCGAAAAGAAGACAAAATTCCGCGTCGAGTACCTGGTCACAAAATACGGCATGGATGACTATGCATGGCAGGCTGTATCTGCTTATGACACCAATACCACGGCCTACCTCAAGCCAAATCAGACGACGCAGGTAATCGGGTTTACGCTGACACAGTCCTTTTGACGATTGTTCTTCCGGATCCGCGACAGGTGAAGGAATAGCAATTCATTCCATGAATCTCGCCTGAATTCCCGCTTGATTGGCCGCCAGGCGGCGCCGACCATGCTGCCCGGCGGCCTGTGGTCTTTCAGCGGAGGGCGCTGACGCTCAGTTGGCGTCGTAGTAATACGCCTTGCCCGGCACCTTGGCCGCGGCGGTTTCCTTCATCGTCTCCAGCGAGCGCGGCGGCTTGTCCCACCACAGGGCGCGGCCCTGCTGCTGTTCGAGCTTTTCCTCGGGATGCTTTTCCATCCATTCGCGCATGAACCGGGTGTGCTCGGATTCGTAGAGGGCCATGGTATTTCCTTTCGCTAGGTTTTCGGGTTTACGTAACGGGTGATGCGCACCACCTCGGGCACGCGGCGCAGCGAGCGCAGGATGCGGGCAAGGTGGATGCGGTCGCTGACCTGCAGCGTGAAGAACAGAGTGGTGGCTTCGCCGCTGTCGTCGTCCATGCTGATGTTGACGATGTTGGAATCGGCTTCGGCGATGCCGGCGGCGATGCGCGCCAGCACGCCGCGCACGTTTTTGGCGACGACGCGGATGCTGGCCTCGAACATGGTCGTGATGCCCGGTTCCCATTCGACATCGACCCAGTTGCCGCGCTCGCTGCGCAGCTTGGTGATGGCCGTGCAGTCATGGGTGTGTACCACCAGGCCCTGGCCCTTGCGGATCAGGCCGACGATCGGGTCGCCGGGTATCGGCCGGCAGCAGTTGCCGAGCTTGACCGCGACGCCCTCCGGGCCGTGGATCAGGATTGCCTGCTGGCTGCGGCCTTCGCTTGCGGCGGCGGCCGAATCCACCTCGACGCCTTCCGCCAGGCGCCGCGCGACGATGGCCGGCAAGCGCTTGCCGAGGCCGATCTCCGCCAGCACGGCCTTTTGCGAACGGGCGCCCGAGGCGCGCTTGAAGCGGTCCCAGGCCTGCGCCGGCAGCTTGGCCAGGGCCAGGCCGAGGTCGCGCAGGGCGGGGGTCAGCAGGCGTTCGCCCAGCGCGGCGGATTCCTCGGCCTGTTTGGTATTCAGGAAGTGGCGGATCTTGGAGCGTGCCCGCGCGCTCTTGACGTAGCCCAGCCAGGCCGGGTTGGGCGCGGCGTTGGGTGCCGTGACGATCTCGACGCGGTCGCCGTTGCGCAGTTCGGTGCGCAGCGGCATGGTCTCGAAATTGATGCGACAGGCGACGCAGCGGTCGCCGATGTCGGTATGCACGGCGTAGGCCAGGTCGACCGGAGTCGAACCGCGCGGCAGGGCGAAGATCTTGCCCTTGGGACTGAAGACATAGACCTCGCCGGGGAAGAGGTCGACCTTGACGTGTTCGAGAAATTCGGATGAGTCGCCGCTGGTCGATTGCAGTTCGACCAGGGATTGCAGCCACTTGTGGGTCTTTTTCTGCAACTGGTCGAGCGCGGTCTCGTCCTTGTACAGCCAGTGCGAGGCGACGCCCGATTCGGCAACGTGGTGCATGTGGGCGTCGCGGATCTGGACTTCCACCGGCGTGCCGAAAGGTCCGATCAGCGTGGTGTGCAGCGACTGGTAGCCATTGGCCTTGGGGATCGCGATGTAATCCTTGAACTTGCCCGGCACCGGCTGGTAGAGCGCATGCAGCGCGCCCAGCGCCAGATAGCAGGTGGGGCGGTCCTTGACCACGATGCGGAAGCCGTAGATGTCGAGCACCTGCGAAAACGAAAGGTGCTTGTCGCGCATCTTGCGGTAGATGCCGTAGAGATGCTTCTCGCGGCCCTTCACCTCGGCATCGATGCCGGCTTCCGGCAGCGCCTTGCGAATCGCTTCCATGATGCGGCCCACGACTTCGCGCCGGTTGCCGCGCGCTCCTCTCACCGCCTTTGACAACACGCGGTAGCGCAGCGGATGGGCGTGGCGGAAGGCCAGTTCCTGCAATTCACGGTAGAGCGCGTTCAGACCCAGCCGGTTGGCGATCGGCGCGTAGATGTCGAGTGTCTCGCGCGCGATGCGGTGGCGCTTTTCCGCGCGCATGGCGTCCAGGGTCTGCATGTTGTGCAGGCGGTCTGACAGCTTGATCAGGATCACGCGCACGTCGCGCGCCATCGCCAGCAGCATCTTGCGGAAGTTTTCAGCCTGGGCTTCCTCGAAGCTCTGGTGTTCGATGCGGTCGAGCTTGGAGACGCCATCGACCAGTTCGGCGGTAACCTTGCCGAAACGCTCGGCGATCTGCTCCTTGGTGATCGCCGTGTCTTCCATCACGTCGTGCAGCAGCGCCGCGCTGAGGGCGTGGTGATCGAGGTGCCAGCCGGCCAGGGCTTCCGCCACGGCCAGCGGATGGGAGATGTAGGGCGCGCCGCTGATGCGCATCTGGCCGCGATGTGCGGCGTCGGCGAACACGTAGGCCGCGCCGACGCGGGCGATTTCCTCGGGTTTGAGATAGGTGGCGAGCTTGCCGTTGAAGCGTTCCAGGTCTTCGGCAAGGTCGACCGGCGGGTGCATGTCCGCCGAAATCAGCGGCGGTTCATCAACCGCGCCAGGCACGACGCCGGGATCGAGGGAGGCAGCAGGGGGTGGCTGGTGTGGCAAGAGTGCCGCCGTCACGTTTCACCCCGTTCGCATGGTCGCCGAACCCTAGGACTGGCTGCGAGTCAGGATTTCGACGCCGACCTTGCCGGCCGCGATTTCGCGCAGGGCGATGACGGTGGGCTTGTCGCGGCCCGGCTCGACCTGCGGCGTGCTGCCCAGGGTCAGTTGGCGGGCACGGTATGTCGCTGCCAGGGTCAGGTTGAAGCGGTTGGGAATGAGCTTGATGCAATCATCGATGGTGACACGTGCCATGGGGTTCAGTCCTGATCAAGAAAACGGAATACATCGGGGTGGCGTGCGCGCTGCCGCGCGAATCGCAGACGGGACGCGTTCACGGCGGCTTGCAATTCGCCGAGCGCCACATCCAAGTCATTGTTGATTATAACAAAATCGAACTCCGCCACGTGGCGCATTTCGCCCAGGGCGCCGGCTACCCGTTTCGCGATGACATCTTCACTGTCGGCGCCGCGGCGGCGCAGCCGATTTTCCAGCTCGGCGATCGAGGGCGGCAGGATGAATATGCTGACGGCCTCGGGAAACTGCCGGCGCATTTGCTGCGCGCCTTGCCAGTCGATCTCCAGCAGCATGTCGCAGCCTTCCCGCATGTGCTGTTCGAGCCAGACGCGCGAGGTGCCGTAGAAATTGTCATGCACCTCGGCCCACTCGGCGAATTCGCCGCGTTCGCGCATGGCAAGAAAGCGCTGCACGTCGATGAAATGGTATTCGCGGCCGTTCTGTTCCCCCGCGCGCGGCTGGCGCGTGGTGAAGGAGATCGAATGCTTCACCATGGGGTCGATTTCCAGCAGGCGGCCGACCAGCGTGGTCTTGCCGGCACCGGAAGGGGCTGCGACGATGAAGAGGGTTCCCGGAATCATGATGTGCGAACCTTGAGTTGGGTCAATCCTGTGGCAGTGGAGAGTGTATTACCATTCGCAACTCATGCCGCGATCCGACCACCGTCTTTTGCTTTCCCACCGTGCCGCAACGATGCTGGCGCTTGGCCTGCTGGCCATGGCCCTGCACCTGCTGGCGGGGACCGGCTGGGCGCGCGCCGCCGCCGCGGGCCGCGCCGGCGGCCGGGTCGGCGCCC
>ORJL011404443.1_pt1 | contig 37652 bp, 28 predicted proteins | sample 1779941 | NCBI WGS metagenome assembly ORJL01 (sample SAMEA104232317, study PRJEB22302) | groundwater metagenome | biome: forest; feature: aquifer; material: groundwater | place: USA | collected 2011-08-07 | depth 5.8 m | reverse complement strand
CCGGACGACCTCCGGGATCAGCTCCCGGAGCGGCAGGCTGAGCAGCCCGGGGTCCACGAGCAGGTTGCTCGTTGCAATGAACACCCAGCGCCGGAAATCACCGACGAGGCCGCGCGGGTCGCGGTAAATCCCGGTGTTGATCAGGTTCATGAGTTGCTTGATGACCTCCGGGTGGGCCTTCTCGATCTCATCCAGCAACACGACCCGGTATGGTGATTCCTGCGCCTCGGTCACGAGGATGCTGCCCTCTTCGGACATGACATACCCCGGGGGAGCGCCGAGCAGCCGAGCCCCGGTGTGGCGGTCGTGAAACTGCTCCATGTTGAACTCGAGTAGCTCTCGTCCTGGTACCAGCACTCGGTTGATGATGCGCGCGGTCTCCGTCTTTCCCACGCCACTGGGCCCGATGAACAGCAGGAACGATGGGCGATGCCGCGATTTCCTGACCCGGTGTGCGAGCACGGCTTCAGCTACCAGTTGGGCCGCTTCCTCCTGGCCAAGGATGGTCGCGTTGATCTCGGACTCCACCCGTAGCAGGGTTGCGGCCTCCTCGTCGGAGACAGGTCCGATGGGCGCGCCGACGCTGCGGCTGATAGTGTTCCAAACCATCGGCTGCGTGATCTGGCCGTACCCCTGCGCCTCGGCCAGGGCCGCCAGGTCATAGAGCATCGTGATCGGCGTTCGGGGTAGGGGTTGGCTCGCCATGTATCGGGTGACCGCCTCAGCGATGAACTGGAGGTCGGGTCTGAGGATCTTGACCCCCTCGTGGTGGCGCGCCAGGACAGGCAGATGAGCCTCCATGGCCTGCACGACCTCGGGCAGCGTCGGTTCCGCCAGGTGGATCTTGGTGAAACGTGAAGCGAACGCCTCCTGGGTGCGCTCGACCGGGCTCCAGTCGGCCGGGGTGCTCGCGCCGATCACCCGGATACGGCCGCGCGCCAGAGGCTCCTTGAGCGCTTCGAGGGCCGCGCCAGCGTCGGGACTGGCAAGCCGGTGGATCTCGTCGATGGCCAGGATGGTCGAGTCGTTGTTCTCTGCGGCCTCCTGGATCAACTGGCTCACCCGCCCTTCGAGATCTCCGCGATTCGCTGTACCAGCGAGCAGGTCGGCGACGTCGATGAGGATCAGACGTTTCCCTCGGAGTTTGGAGTCGATGGCGGGGTCGTTGAGGTCGAGGGCGAGCTGTTCGAGCAGTGCGCTCTTCCCCACCCCGCGCGGGCCGTAGAGGAGCACCCCACTCGCCGCGCCTGGCGCCCGCCGGAGCGCGTTGAGGACTGCTGCCCGCTCGTCCCGCCGCCCTGCGATCGGCTGGATGAGCCCGTCGCGGGCCCTAGCGGTGATGTCGCGCCCGAAGCGGTCGAGGAGCGGTGTCGGGCTGCTCCCGGTCCGGAGCCGGATGATCTGAAAAAGCCCGGCCCAGGACGGGGGCAATGCCTCGGTCGGCATGGCCAGGATGAGTCCGCCTTCGATGGTACGCACTTGGTCCCAGAGGCTCGGCAATCCGGTGGCGAGCACCTGGTTGTCGCCGTCCACGTCCCAGACCAGGTCCTGGTACGCCAGAATCGACTGGCGGGGCAGCGTGCCATTCTCGATCGCCTGAAGCGCTTCGCCGATGGCGATGACCGGGTGGCGCTCGGTCAGGTTCCGAGACTGGTCGTTACCGTCCGGCAGCGGTCGGTCCCAGCCGCCGGCACGAGTCCACCAGTAGAGCGATAGGTCGAGTTCCTGGGCCAAGTCCCGCGAGTAGGACCGAGCATCGAGGTGGTTAGGATAGACGAGCAGGGTTGGTTGTCGGCGGCTCAGGAGGGCATCGCGAAAGGTCTGATTGCGGTCCAGCCGCGATCCGGCTCCTGAACTGCGGTCCCCTCGAACGCTGAGCGGCACCACGCGGATCGTATCCTCGATCCCGGCCACTCCTTCGATCCAGTGCGCCACGAGGCGCAGGACCACCTCCCGGTCTTCGTGGCCAGCGGGCTCGACGCTGCGCTCGCTGGCCAGGCGCTCGACGATGTAGCCGAGGAGATGGGCAGTGGCGGGTTCGCTTTCGCGCCGTCCCAGGACCTCCCGGAGCGCGTCGTCGCTGACCCTGAAGGTGTCAAGCGCACCGGTCACGCCGTTGAGCCGCAGGGTGATCGGCATCTCAGCCTCCTACCGCTCGCCCTGAGCGCGGTCGGGCGGCTGGGCGCGCCGCGCTGGCTCAGCCACTTTCCGGGCCGCCGCTCCCCCCGGGAGCGGCTTGGTGCCGAACCGGAGCCGGTCTTCGGCCTCGCCGTCCAGAACCAAGAAGTCGGGCCTGCCCCGCACGTGCGCCAGGACAGCCTGGAGGTTCGGGCAGTCGTTGCCGTGGCACAGGTTTCCGCTGGCATCGATAGTGATCGCCTCGCCGTTGATGCCTTCTTCTGCTCGGTCGAAGACGACCCGCTCGAGCCGGCCGCCGACGCGCCGTTCGAACGTCCGGCGCGCTCCCCCTCGTTCCAACAGCCGAAAGCCTTGCTGCTGAAGGGTCTCCTCCGCCACCTTCAACATCGTCGCGCCGAGCACGGCTTCGACCTCGCGCGTGGCGGAGCGGTCCGCAAGAACAACCTCGATGAAGCCGTCGTCACCAGCCCGGACGAAGAACAGCACCTTGCCGTCCTGGCTGAAGACCGTCATGGAGATCGGCAGCCTGCCTCGTCCCGTCACGTCGAGGTATCCCCCCTCTTTGGAGCGGAGTCCGCAGTTGGCGAGCTCACCGCGCAATACCGGCAAGACGTCCGCACGGAGATTGGTCGCGACCGGCAACAGAGTGGCCCGGCTCCCTGTCGCCGCCGTCACGTCCTTCACTGCATCGCGGGCGAGGTCGACGAGGGCGAGCCCTCCTTCGACCGCCCCGATCGCGAGCTTGCCCGCCTGCACGACCCCGACCGTAATGGCTTCACCGATCTGGCGCCAGTCGATCAATGGAGTTCGGACTCCGTAGCTCATGAAACCCTCCTCAGACCCAGATTCCGGACAAGATCGTCCAGCGTCGCTCGTTCTTGAGCGTTCAATGGTCGCCCCAGCGTCGGGTGCCCTCGGGCACGACGTAGGGGTTGGTAGCTGTGGTCCAGCAAGCTGACGAACACCCGATCCCGACGCTCCGCTAGCCATTCGAGGCATGGGCGGGCACAGCACTCGACGTGTCCCGGCAGCCCCAGTACGCGGACGACGGTGGTCGCGGCCTGCCGGAGCTCGGCCGCGATGGCGGCCGTGCAGTTGTCGAAGGACATGACCGGCGCCCCTAGCCTGGCCGCACAGTCACCTGGGCCGAAGCGCAGGTCGGGGATGAAGACGTCCGCGACGCCATCGAGCAGTGCGATCGCAAGCTCCGTAGCGGTCGCGTTGTGGTTCCAGATGACCGGCAGTTCCGCATCGAGCTGCCGCATCACGGCGAGCACGGTGGGCAGCTCCTGGTCGACATTGCCGCCGATCCAGTGGATGGCGTCCACAGCCGTTGCCTGCGCCTCTATCCACCTGCGGATGGCCGGCACGGTCGCCGGCTGGCCAGCCTGCGCGCGGATCCCGTCGGGCCGGCTGCAAAAGAGGCAGTCTGCGTTGCAGCCGGCCAACCGCGGGGCCGCGCCCCGGCCCAGCCCTGGCTCCTCCGCACTCAACACCTCCAGCGAGAAGAGGCGGGGGGTAACGGTCGCGCCGCAGGCGCCGCGCTCGCCGGACCGCCGCCGCGCCCCGCAGAGCCGCGCGCAGAGGCAGCATGGTGACGACTCCCGCCGCGCCAGCTCGGCTTTGAGGTCGAGCAGATTCGGCGCCCCGGGCGCGAACAGGCCGGCGCGCCAACGCTCCATCGCGACGGCGTGCGCAATCCACAGGTCGGCCATGGGGCGCCGACGCCAGCCCCGGCCCAGATGCGGCAGACCGACCTGGCGCAGCGTCGGCCAGCGCGCCGGGCCAAGGGTCAGCCCTTCCGGCAGCAAGGGGTGGCCCTGCCAGCCGGCCAGACGCAGGAGCCCCTCGATCGCCGGCGACACGTCGGGCGCCTCCAGGTAGAGCCCGTTGCCGTCGCTGGCTAGCCGGACGAAGGTCTGGGAGACCAACGACCGCCGTGCCGTTGTCATCTGCCGGCCTCACGCATTCCCTGACTCGTTGGCCCAGCTCGGCAGCCATTCCCCACCAAGCCCCCAGCGGTCGGGGCGACCGCCGCCGGCCGCTCGGGCGGCCGCATCGGCGCGGCGGCGCAGCGGCAAGACTGGCGGGGCCGCGGCGGTCTCCAGCACCAAATAGAGTCCGCTCGGCAGTCGTCGGGCGAGGACTGGAACCAGGCAATCGGCCAGGCGCCTGGGAGGAGTGGACTCGGCGAAGCTGACCGGGAGCGCGGCCTCGAGCTGGCGGCGCACGCCGCGATCGAGCCGGAACCAGGCATCGGCGAGACGGAGCCGCGCAACGAACCCCACATCCGCACCCGGACAGGGGAGGAGTGGCCAGCGAGGCCGGAGCAGTGGTTCCGCGTGCGCGAAGGACCAGCGTCCCGCGAAGAGGAGTTGGTCGCTGTCTTCGGACAGCGCCACGAAGCCGCCCAGCACCCCGGCCAGCAGATCCTCCGACACCAGCGTCAGGATAGCCTCGGCCAGGGCATCGATCGTCCGATAGGACGGCGTGCCGGCGAGTAAGGCCAGAGCGCGCCACTCGCGGGTGATCTCGGCCGTCACGGCCTCGGCTTCCGACAGACGCATCTGGCTTCAGCCTTCCTCGCGCCGCGGCACAGGCGCGGCGTCGAACCAGTCGCCTTCCAGCTCGCGCGCAACCCGTGCGGCCCGCCCAAGCGGCGGCGGATCCGGGACCACCGGTACCAGAGAGGCGGCACCGGCCCCAGGGGGCCGAGAGAGGTCGCGAGTGTGGGCACCCTGCCGTCGAACCCCGCGCCACCAATCTCCGAAAGTGAATGGACGGAGCGTCTGCGCCGCCGTCAGGCTCACCAACAGGCCCACGAAGAGGAGCTGCGGGAGATCTGTGGGGTCCGCGAAAAGCAGAAGAGCTGCAATGGCGAGCGGCATCCCGACCACCGTGCCCCAGATGGCCGGCTTGAGCGCCGTGGTATCCCGGCCGATGGCGACAGAGCGGCGGATACGCTCCTGCCCCGGATCGCCGAGGAGCCAGCCAGCGGCGCTCAGCGCGGCTAACCCGACGACCTCGTACGCGGCGAACAGCATCATGTAGGCGATGAGCTCCGCGAGGAGGGCGGCAAACGGTCCGAAGGCCGCCACGACGCCGAGTGGCGGAAAGGCGAGCAAGCCCCGGGGTTCGAGCCCTGCCAGCGATGCGACGAACAGCAGGCAGAGGAAACCGAGTGAAAGTTCGGCCGTCAGCACGACCCGCCTCTAGAACCGCGCCTCGATGCTGATCCGGAGGACCGCTGCCCGCGCCCGGTCCGGCCGATCTCGAGACACGAACCCGGCCGCCTCGGCCGCGACGGCCAGCGCCGACTGGGTGTCGCCGAAGAACCAGTCGCGCCAGAGCATGTTGCCGGCGGGACGAGCACGCTCGACCATTTGGGCCACGGTCGCTTCGGGATCCGGGATGCGACTATCGAGCGTCTCCGGCGCAAGACGGCCGATCTCTTCGTTGATCGCCCGACGAACCAGGGACTGCAGCAGCGCGTGCTCCTCGGTCACAGGGCCGGCGTCCAGCGCCATACTTTGGAGGATCTCTGCCAGCAGCCGCCCGAACACCGCCGGATCGGACTTCGCATACGCCTGCCCGCGCAGGTCGGCGATCATCCAGTCCAGCCCCCGCCGTCGCGCGACCCGTTCGAAGAGATCAGAGAGCTGGCGCCGGCTGCGGGCCGTCCGGCGGGGGAATGACCGGCCCGTCAGCTCCCGTTCGAGACGCTCGGCCTCCTGGACCACATGGGTCCGCACGACAATGAGGCGTTCGCGGAGCTGCTGCACGTCGCGCAATACCTCAGACACGGCCTCCCGCACCTGCCGGGGCGCCCATTGCTCCTCGAACCAAGCCCGCCAGGCCAGCAGCCGCTGATGGAAACGGCGTGCCGGCAGCCTGGCGGCCTTGCGACGCTCGGCCCAGACCCGCAGGTATTGCAGGACCTGCCAGACCAGGACCGGGAAGAGCACCACCGTCGCCTGGTCGGCGGCTCGCAGGGCGTACCCTGAGCGTGGGCCGAGCCATTCGACCATCCAGGAAGGCGGCTCGGGGAGCGGAGGTTGGGCAGCCGCCAGATGGGCCGTGGCCAGCAGGAGCAACCCCAGCCAGGGAAGCAGCGTGCGCAGGGGGGCAGCCCGAGGGATCGGGGAGCGCTCCCGAACCTCCGTGAGGTCAACAATCAAGGCGGGTTCGGTCCGGTCGTCCGGCTCGCCCAGCGGGCGGCCCGGCCGGCGGTCGAAGGCCTCCGCGAGCTGGGCGTCCGCCTTCATGAGCGTCTCCTCGGCGAGCTGGACGTTGGAGTAAGTTCCCAGGAGCCGATGGACCGCGCCGCGGGTCTCCCTCCTGATGGCCGCTACACGCTGGAAGTCGCCGGCCAGCTCGTCCAGCATGCGGTCACGCAGCCCGGTTCCGGGCACCGTCAGCCGCTCATTGGCGGTCCCGAGGACGTCGAGCTGGCCCGCCAGCGGGAGTTGCGAGAGCACGCCAGCCTCCACGAGGCCAGCGATCTCCTTCGCCGCCCGCCGGAAGCGTGTCTGGGCAGCTCGGATCGTCTTGATCCGGCTTGCTCGGGCTACGGCCGAGATACGTCGGACCGATTGCCGAACGGCGTCGGGCGGCTTGGGCAGGCCTCGCTCTGCCGGCGGATCGCCTCGCAGCAGATCGCGCAGCCAGACATCGACCAGCCGCAGACCCAGAAATCGCTCTTCGGCTTCGTTCGGGACCTCGATGGCGTCGAGCGCCACGACGAATGCTTTCCGATGCTGGCGAACCTCAAAGGCGCCGAAGACGACGCTCGGTCCCGTGCCCACCAGGATCTCGAGAAACTCGGCGATGGCTGGGGCCACGAGATCAGGCGGCAAGGGACCCGCCGGAGGGCAAAGGTTGAGCAGGATCGGGGACAGCGCCAACTCCGGCAGCTCATGCAGCGCCTCTCCGTTCAGCAGCTCGACCGGGCGGAGCAAGACGGCACACGCGAGCAACCGAACGGGCAGCAAGTCGAGGCGGAAGATCTCCTCGATCCGCCGCACTCCTTCGACAAGCTCCCCAAGCTCGTCGTGCGATGCCACTGTCCGGACGACGGTGCACACCAGGTCCCCCGAGCCGCCTTCGGCGGCCAGTGTCCCCCAGACCTCTCGGGCCGCGACCAGGGGGAGATCCGGCGGACGATCGAGCGTGCTGCGGCGGATGCCGCTCATGCCCAGCGGACTCATCCGGACCGACCGCCAGGCCCCTCGCAGATCCTCCCCCACCCTGCCGGCAGCGATCCGCTCGAACACGAGCGCCGCGCCCGCCGCCGATGAGTCGTCGAGCACGACCACCAGGTGGGCATCGTGGGAGTCAGGCTCCGGGTCCGGTCGTTCGAACCAGGCGCCGCCGAGCGGCGCTTCGGCTTCGCGTGGCACATGTACAGTCATCGATGTCCCCTATTGCTGCGGCGGCCGGGGTTGCGGGTGGCCCCCGCTGCGGAAGTACCCGTTGCCTCGCTGGTCGCTCGCCCTGACATTACCCTGGCTACCGCGGGACAGCGACGCACGCCCGGAACGCGCGGGCAGAGCCCCTCCACCGGACTTCGACGACGAGGAATGACCGTTCGTAGGGTGGTTCCCCGGGGGCGCATCCAGCGTCGCAGCACGTCGGCGCTGCGACCCCGGGCGGTGCCCGTTCGACCCGATGATAGCCGCCAGTTCCGGGTCGTAACGCGCGGCCAGATCCTCCCACCACCGCGACGCGAATACGGGCAGCGCCTCACCTCTGTGGAACGCCCGCTCCTCCGCGAGGAACGCTGCCCGGAAGTCGCTGTTCAGCCGCAGGCGCTCGATGTCCTCCAGGGCAAGCCCCGACTCGACGCGCGCGATGATGACGGCCGACTCCCCGCTCCGGGTCGTGCGCACGAACTTGACGTCGCCCAGACGGCCTTTGACTCGCCGCTCGATCTCCTCGACGTCCGGGCAGTCGTCTGGAAGCTCGCAGTAGAGGAACTCGCTGGGCCCGGGCGATACTCGCTCCACAAAGCGGCCCGGCTGAAGTCGCGCCACCATCTCATCGAGTACCTGATCCAAGTCCTGGTCCGGAATCAGGTGCTTCCGCGACCACCGGTCCAGGTAACACCTCTTGAAGTACTCCTCGGCGGCGCGGCTGAGCCTGGCGAAGCCTCTTCGGCCTTCACCCATTACAGCCAGGAACTCCGGGCCCAGCGCCGCCACCGCGGCGCGGAACCTCACCGAGTTGATGCGGGCCTCTCCAGGCTCCATACGCTCGACGAGGAACCGCTCACGGCGATAGAAGGCCTCGAAACCGTCCGGATCGCAGTGCAGTCGCCGGATATTGGGCGCGGGGCGTTGCAGTCGCTTCCAGTTGCCGTTCGCCTGCCGGCTGTACCGGCCGCTCGGCGCGACCTCGTGCTCGATCTCGTCAATCAGGTCCATTGCCGGGTTCCCGGACGGGAGTTCAGCCGAACCCGCGACCGCTGCCAGCCGCTGGGCCCATTCGTCGACCTTCGCGCCGATAGTGGCAGCCCGATGCATGTCGAACTTCGCTCGCGCCAGCTTGACGGCCGCGGCGGGGATGCTCTGCCGCATGGCCAGGACCGTTACCCCCGCCGCCATCGCCACCCATCCCAGGGGCCCGGTGGGCCCGAGGACGGCCCTTTCGAAGGCGCGCTGGGCGCCATCCAGCCTCCGGCGCCCCCGCGCTCTTGTGTCGCTCGCCTCCTGCTCCAGCTCGCTGGCGAGGCCGGCGTACTCGCCGGGCAGGTGGCGCACGTTGCCTTCGCCCAGGCGACTGGCGATGATGTCATTGATGCGTCGGTCGATCTCCTCGAGCGCGGCGTCCCGCTGCTCCTGGTCCCACTGGGTGGCGGAGAAACTGGCCCGCTCGTCGACCTCCCGCCGCGCCTGTTCGAGGCCCTCGGGCCCGAGGGGGAGACGAAGGGGGAGCCGGATGTCGCCCAAGCGGGGCGCATAGCGGCCGCCGTCCGCGTCGATACGAGCCTTTGCCCGGCCGGTCCGCCATCGCTCGGCCATGCGAGAGACCCGCTCCTCGCCCGTGCGGAGGAGGTGTATGAAGAAGGCGATGGTGTCGAATTGCGCGGCCCGAGCCGCGACCGCGGGCCGATCGAGTGTGGCCTTCTGGAGTTGCAAGAGCGTGAACATGCGCGCCTGGCGGTGCCACCTGAGGTCCAACGGTGGGTGCTCGGCTCCCACCCGTCGCGGGGTGTCTTCGTCGAGCAACCGCCCGATGCCGTGCGCGGAGTCAGTGATGAGGGAGAGCTTGAACCGAGCAGCGGCGTTCAACTCCGCCACGGTGGCCGCGCCGGTCATCGTAGGGAACTCGAGAAACACTTCCGTGTACGCCGAACCGCGCCCAAGGCCGGGGACGTCTATTGCCCCAGCCACGGACTGGGCCGAGATGGTCGCTAGACAGGCGTAGGTGACGGCCTCGCGACGCGCCAAACGCTCCGAACCGGCCCCGTCGGGCAGTTCCGGCATCATGGCCATCAACAGCGCATGGGCTCGGGAGCGGTCAAGGGTCTGCGATTGCCACCCCGGGAGCGCAACGACGATCGCTGGCGCCGTCCCGCTCGCTAGCGAAGCCAGTGTGGCCGAATTGACCGTTCGCGAGCTGTGGGCCGTCGCGCGCACCTTCCCCGCCCGGAGCAGGTCGGCGACGTGCTCCCGAGTCTCGATCGTCGCCCAGAAGGCCGCGTGGACGTGTTCGGCCCCGGCGCCGCTGACCCGCCCGCGGTATTTCCAGTGCATCCAGAGGTGTGGGCGCCACTCGGAGGGAACGGCTCCAGCAATGAGCTTGTCGATGCAGGCCTGCGAAAGGCCGAGCCGCAGGACCAGGTCTCCTGCAAAAGCCCCGGCGAGAAGCACTTCGGCAGTGTCCAGGCGGACATGGACGTGGGGCTGCTCCGCCCAGCGCGAGTTCAGATCGACGTCCGCCACATCGCTGATGTTGGCAAGCCCTCCTGGGTGGTTGATAAGCCAAATGGGCGTTTGCCCGTTTGCGCTAGCCATCATTGCCTCCTAGCCGCACCTCTTCGGTCCCGCCCTGGCGCTAATAGTCACCGAACAACCCCCCGGACTCCTCGTCCAACCCGCGATTCACGAACCACCGCAGAATCGCGCCAACGACCACCAGTCCGAACACGCCGAGGGTGGCGTAGAGCAGCCCCACTCGGACCTGCTCCAGTTCCCAGATGGCGGCGCACGGAGCCCGGCCAGCGGGGAGCAGCCCGCAGAGGCCCGGCCAGGCCTTGACGGTCACCGGGATGTCGAGAGCCAGGGCAGCGTCATCGACCACGATCTGGCCCAGATGCCGGTATTCCACCTCGAGGACCGCGTGGTACAGGATGGGAATCCCCTTCTCGGTTTCGGCCGCCGACCGTTCCCCCCCATCCTGGAGGTACACTGGGAAGGCTGCCCTGAGGAGGTTTTTCTCCCCTGCCTCCTCGACGAGCGCGGAACGCGGATCGAGCGGGATCCGGCGGACAGCCCCCGTCGGCGCCCGAAGGACCAGGGCGAGCCTGTTGACGATGGCGGGGTCGACGTTGCCGCCCGCCCGCTTGATCTGGCCCAGCGGCAGGTTGAGGGACTCCCCGTCTCGGCGCTCCAGGGACGCCGGCAATCGCAGCGCATCGAAGGACGGGAAGATCTCGGCGTAGACGGAGCCAGCGACAGAGGCGCCCCCCGCACCTGGTGTGGTCGCCTCGGCGACGAAGCGGTGGTTGCCTTCGGCGAGGAGGAGCTTGCCACAGAACACCCCGTCGGTAGCCGAGCTATCGCCAGACTCGGGGCGACCATCGTCCCTCAGCGCCACCTGGACGAGTTTCCCATCGCCAGCCGTCACCAGCAGGCGGACGCTCGCGCCGGCCAGGGCTGGCAGGGGGCTGTCGGCATCGAGTAAACGGGCACAAAGCCTGGTCGGCCGATTCGCAAGGACGACACCGGCCTTCGGCTCTGTCATCTCGACCCGCAGGGAGGAGCGTTTGCTGATCGCTACGAAGACCTCGACTCCTGGGGCGCCGCGCGCCTCGACCGACCAGTCACCGACGCCGAGGGCCTGGGTGTCTTTGAGCCCAAAGAAGACGAATTTCGGGTCGTCCGCGTGGAACCCGACGAGGCGGGGATCATCACGCTTGACCTCGGTGCGGCGGGCGTCCAGCAGCGAGACCTCCACCTGACTGCTCGGTCGGGTTACGACGACGATCAACTCCTTGATGGTCGGGTCAAGGCCAGTCCTGATCACCGTCCGGTTCCCCGCTCCAATCGTGGCCGACTCCACCACCGGGGGTGCTTCCGAGCGGTACGCGGCGAAGGCATGGGTCGCCACCGCGATCAGGTCCCGGGCGTTGTTGGCGACCAAGCCCGCGCCTCCGAGCTGCGCGGCAACCCGGTGGAAGCGCTCTACCCAGACGCCGCCGCCCAGCGCCACTGCGTGGAGTTTCCAACCCCGCTCGGCGAACCGCGGGATCAGGAGATCGATGCGCGCGTACTGCCCCGGCCCGTCGGGGACGGGCTCTCCGTCGCTCAGCGCAATGCACCCGGCCCCCGCGGGCGCGTTCTGCCCGCGCAACAATTCGTAGATGGCCGCGACCATCTCGGCCGTCGGCGTGGCGCCGTCCCGCCTTTGCTGCCGCAGCTCTGCAACCCGGCGGCGCAACGCGTCCAGCTCGGGCCCCGAGGAGAGGTCGAAGGTCCCAAGGGGTTTCACCCCCTGAGGACCCTCGCCCGAGAAGGTGAGCACTGAGACGATGCCACTACCCGTGAGGTCGGCTATCAGGTTGATCACCGAGGCTCCGTACCGCTCAGCGTCGTTCTCCTCCATCGACCCGGACGTGTCCAGCGCCACACAGCTCGGCGGCGGGCCCTGCTGCGCCTGCGTGACCAAACCCGAGGCAACAGGGCCCATGTCCACGAGAGGGGCCGGGGACGCCGCGACCGCAGCCCCCGACGTGAGCGCAGCCTGGCTCGGCCCATCGGCGTGGGCGGCCGGCGGACCCAGCAACAGCACCGTCGTCACGGCGAGCCACAGCAGGAAAGCGCCGAGGCACAGCGGGTGCCTCTGCTCCACCGGGATCCGCCTCCGGCAGTAGGTATCCATCACCCTAATCCTCCTGTTGATCAAGACCGTTGCGGCCGCTGCCGCCCAGAAGGTCCCCGCCCAGCCGCTGCAGCGCCACACGCCGCTGGTAAGGCTCCTCCCGCGCCGCCGCAGTGATCGCGTTGAAGACGTCCCACGCCAGAAGGCCGGTGAGCCTGGGGCCCTCCAGGCGGTCGGGGGAACCGCGGCGCAGCTCCGCCTGGCGGCGCCGCACCTGGCCGCTGATCTCCTGCCGGACCTGCTGGTCCACGCCCAGAGCCCGATCAGCCAGGGCATCCCCATGCTCCTGGCGCCGGTAGATGTACCGCACCTCCCGGTGGAGGTTGTAGAAGAGGTGGTCAGTAACGCGCTCCGTCAGCAGCCGGGCGTAGACAGCGCGCAGGGCCTCGAGGTCGAGCGACAGCCTCCGCAGCTCGGCCTCGAACGCGGCCAGCCGCACCTCGAAGTTGACCCGCCAGTCGCCGCTGAAGCGCGCGAGGCCGAACTGCTCGGGTAGCGCAGCCCCGTTGGTACAGGTCAGACGCAGAGTAAAGCCCCGGGCCTGAGGCATGGGGCCGCCGGTCTCGCTGCTGGTGATGGCCAGCCCCACCCGGGTCACGTCCCCGACCCTGGGCTGGATCTCCGCGCCCGGACGGACCAGCTCGACGAGCAGCCCCGAGTCGGCGACGACGATGCGCAGCGCCTGGTCGAGGCCGGTCCAGACTTTCTGGATCACGCGCAGCAGTACGGCTCCCTCCACCGGCTGGTAGTGAGGCCGGCGAGTACCCTGCGGAGAGCCTCGGTGGGACCACTTCAGGGGATCCACGATCCCCACGACTGTCCGGTCCCTGGTGATCAGCACGACGGTCTGCTGATGGTGCCTCTTGAGCCGCTGGACGATAGTGGACGTGAGATCGGTCGGGATCACCTTGGCAAAGCTGACCGGCAGCTTGACGATGGCACAAAGGTCGTCGAAGGCCCTCTCGGTGAGGCGGTAGGTCTCGTCCCCCACGCGCAACGCCAACGAGCTGTCCAAAGAAAGTTGCGCCACCGAGATCTCGGTCCGGGAGAAGCGAAAGCCCGTCTCACACGCTGCCAACGCCTCGTCAAGGTCGGTCGTTTCCAGCCACTGCTCTTGCGCCAAAAAGTCGGGAAGACCTCCCCCGACCGGGCAGCGGCTCACGTCAGACGCCGCGTCGGCGACGCGCGGGATGGGCCTCGTGACCTGGACGCCACCGGCGCAGGAGGGCTGCCCTGCGGAGAGCTGGCGGGACAGCACCACCGCCACCTCCCCCGAATGGCTGAGCTCGCCATCGCCAGTGGCAGCCAGGCCGTTCAACCGGGAGCGCCCGTCCTCGCAGACGAAGCTCAGAGGAGACACCTCGGCCGCGAGGGAGGGCGGGCCGGCCACTCCGGGCGGGGCGACCACCAGCGCGCCTTCACACTGCCCGCAGCCGGTGGGCACCCGAAGCAGACTCACCGCCGCTGCTGCCACCTCTGCCCCACACTGCAGGCACGAATAGCCCCCGCCCTCGTAGCGCTCGGGGAACAGATCACCGTGACACCGGGGGCACGCCTTACTGAGCATTTCGACACACCTCCAGGAGGCAGGGGTACCCGGCCGAAACCGACGCGGAGCCGGCTGCACGAACCAGCCCCTTCGCAAGCCATCGGTTTGGGCGGGCAGAATGACTACAGATGCTATTCATGATCGTTAGCGAGCGTATCATGCTAGACCTGCGGCACGTCAATAGCTCTGGGCCAACTTAGGGCTACGACTTAGGACGCCGGTTGCTAGACCTGGGGCTTCTTGGCTATGGGGGCGCCGGGCTTCATCACCGCACCGCCAAAAGCGCGGCGGAGGAAAGCCGCCAAGGCCACAGGGAACTGGGGAGTTTCGCAGGCCGCGCGCACCAGGTCCTCCAGTGCCTCTTGATCGGACAGGGCCACGCCGGTCCCGTTCAGTCCACAGCTCTCGATGGAGCCACTGTGAATCCCGGCCTGGCCCCTGCCCCTGCGCGATGCCAACGCCTCCTTGGGGGCGGAGCCATCCCGGCGTGCGTCTTCGAGGATGCCTCCTTCAACCAACGCCCACGCCACACCCATCTCGTTCCGGTTGCCCTCCACAGCGCCTATCTGCAAGGCACCCGCTACCTCCCGGACGTGGTTCGTCATGCCCTTGACGGCGCTCGGCGAGTACGCCAGGGCCTCGGCGACTGCGCCCGGCGACAGGCCTGCAACGAACTGCAGCAGCATCACCTTCAGCTCCGCCGGGCTCAACCCCCGCTCTGTCAGCTTCCAATAGCCCTCTTCCCCCAGTCGCCAGGGGCCCGCCGAGAGGCGCGCCGCAACGGGCCCGGGAACGCCCATCTCCCCCAACAGAGACACATAGAAGGCCTCCACCCCTGGATTCTCCCACCGCTCGCGTGCCATTGCTGCTCCTCCAGGCTCGCCATTCGGAAACGTTCGCGTGTGGCTACTACCATATGACGTGTAGGATCCCCTGTCAAGAGCCAGGCCTCCCCTCGTGGCACGAGCCGGGGCCCCGGTCGGCGGTACCCTGGCGGCGTGTTACCGCAAGGCGGTCCGGACTCCGGAGGCAGTTCCCAACAGATCGGACGGAGAGGCAGCTCGCAACCTCTCGACGTCGCGCCAGCCGATGTCCGTCCGGTAGTGAAGGTTGTTGCCCTCCACGCTGATCAACGACAGAGCAGAGTACGCCCGCTCCCTCGCCTCGATGACCGTTCTTCCCTCCCCGACGATGTGGAAGAGGCGCCCACCAGCGGCGTAATCCTTCCCGTCCACTCGACGAGTCACGCCTGCTCCGTAGACCCTGACCCCAGGGAGCCTACGGGCCTCATCGATCCCGAAGACGCGGCGCCCCGTCGCCGAAGAGTGGCTCCGCGGGTAACCCCTCGACACGCCCGCCACTGACACCCGCGCCTTCCCGTCGCTCGCGACGCCGCAACTCTCAACGCGCCCCTCCGCGACAGCGAGGCCGAGCTCGAACCAGTCGGCCAGCAGGCCAGGCAGTATCACCTGCGCTTCGGGATCACCCCAGCGCGCGTTGAACTCGATGACCGAGACGAGGCCGTTCTCCAGAACCATGCCGCCGAGGTAGAGGATGCCCTTGTAGGGCCTCCCCTCGGCACACAGGCCCGCGACCACCGGCTTCAGGACCTGCTCTTCTACCCCGTGCACGATCTCGTCACGCAGGAGCAGCGCCGGGCTGCTGCACCCCATGCCGCCGGTGTTCTCCCCCTCGTCGAAGTTGTAGGCACGCTTGTGGTCCTGGGCATTCCCCAACACCTGGAAGGAGTGGCCATCGCACACGGCAAACAGCGAGAACTCCTCGCCTACGAGCCATTCCTCCAACAGGTAGGTTTCACCCGCCTCGCCAAACTGGCTCATCTCCTCAATCCTCTCCATGGCCTCGAAGTTGCTTCCGGCGGGGAGAGCGCCCTTGCCTTCGGCCAACCCTGCGGCCTTCACGAACCAGGCCCGCTCAGGCTGGCGATCCAGGAACTGTTCCCCTTCGTCGGCGGACCGGAACACGTGGAAGGCTGGATGGGGAATGCCGTGGCGCACCATGAACTGCCGTGCCCAGGCCTTGTCCCACTCAATCTGCCCGGCCAGTTGACAGGGCCCCACTGTCGGGATTCCCTCTCTCTCCAGCGCATCCACCAGGCCGGCGGCCACGGCTCTATCTTGGGCCACGTCCACCAGAGCCACCTTGCGGTCCACGCAGAGGCCCACGATCTCCCGGACGTCGGTAGTGGCCAGGCGCGGATGTAACTCGACCTCCTTGTCGGTGTTGATGCCCATCAGGTCGTTCCCCGGTACGGCGATGATCTTCGAGACATGGGGGCTTTGGGCGTATTTTTCGACCAGAACCGCGCCCCGCCCACCCCCATCGACCACGAGAACCGTACTCCCGCTCTTCATCGCATCTCCTCCCTGGTAGCCCGTACCGACTGCACAGCTACGGCACGACTTTCGTCAGGTCCACGACGCCCCTCGGGAAAGCTACTATCCTCTGAAGGAGGACGAGCCGCGCCCGGCGAACGGAGAGGTCCTCATGCATAACGAGGATCTCCTCGAAGAACGTATTTATCAGCCCCACCAGGGATGCCAGCCCGCTCAGGACGCCGTCGATGTCCGCGCGAGCGGCGATCTCGGCGCTCACCCTCTGGACCCCCTCGGAGAGGGCCCGGGCCGCCGGCTCACCCAACAGCTCCGCCTCGAGGGGAGACTCTCCTTCATACCCTCGCACGATGCGTGCGCAGCGGGTATACGCCTGCATTACCGCCTGGAACTCAGCGCGATCCCCCCAAGCCCGCAGCCGATCGATGGTCTGGTACGCCAGGTAAGGATTGTCCCCGCGCTCGGCCAGAACGGCGTCGACAAGGTCGTAGCGGTACCCCCGCTGCTCTACGAGCCAGCCCCGCAGGCGGCGCTGCACAAAGGCAATCGCTTCGCCGAGCCCTTTCTCGCTGAGCCAGATCGGCTGCAGAGCCGCCGACTCCTTCATCGCACTCGTAAGCGAGAGGGAGACGCCCCGGTCCACGAGGACCTGAATCTGGCCGAGCGCTGCCCTGCGCAGGCCGTAGGGATCGGCGCTTGAGGAGGGCAGCAGACCCAGGCCTGCCAGTCCCACGATAGTGTCCACCCTGTCGGCCAGCCCCACCGCGATGCCCGGCCAGCCCGAGGGGAAACCGTCGCCCGCGTGGCGAGGGAGGTAGTGCTCGGCCACGCCCATCGCCACCCGGGGCTCCTCGCCCCAATGGTCAGCGTAGTAACGGCCCATCGTCCCTTGGAGGGAAGTCAGCTCGATCACCACCGACGTGGCCAGGTCCACCTTGGCCAGCTCAGCCACCCGCCTCACGCGGTCCAGCTCGTCCACGGGGGCGCCGGCCAGCTCGGCCAGCCTGGGGGCCAGCACCTTCAGCCTCGAGGTCTTGTCCGCGTAGGAGCCCAACTCCTCTTGGAAGCTCAGCCCTCCCAGTTTCTCCATGAAGTAAGAGAGCGGCTTGGCCTTGTCGCTCTCGTAGAAGAAGCGAGCATCGGCGAAGCGGGCCCGCAACACCTGCTCGTTTCCACGCCGAATCAGATCCAGGTTCTCTGTTGCACCGTTGGCCACGGCGATGAAATACGGCAGCAGCGCCCCATTTTTCAGCACAGGGAAGTAGCGCTGGTGCTTCCGCATCACCGTCGTCAGGACCTCGGGCGGCAGCTCCAGGAACTGGGGGTCGAAGGAGCCGCGAATGGCCACCGGCTGCTCCACGAGGTTCGTCACCTCGTCCAGCAGGTCCGCATCGTCGGGGACCTGGCCCCCCACCATCGCCGACAGCGACTCCGCCTGCCGATGCACCTCCGCGCGCCGTTCCTCTGGGTCGACGATGACCTGGTGGGCCTGCATCGTGTCGAAGTACTCCTCCGCCCGGGCAAGGACCACTGGGGGCGACCCCCGCGGCCGGAGGCCGTAGCTGACCCGGTCGGAGAAAACGCCCGCGAACTCCGTGTCCACCAGGGAGTCCCCGTACAGCGCGACGAGCCAGCGGATCGGCCGGGAGAAGCTCACCCGGGTCGCGTTCCACCGCATCGCCTGCGGGAAGCTGAGATCAGCAATGAGCTGAGGCAGGAGATCGCGGAGGACCTCGAACGTGGGACGGCCGCCCCCCCCGAACACGGCAGTCAGGTACTGCTTCCCGTCGAACTCCCGGATCACCAGCCGCTCCACCGGCAAGCCCACGCTGCGCGCGAAGCCCTGCGCCGCCCTGGACGGACCACCGTCTCCTTCGAAGGCTGAACTGGCGGGCGGCCCCTTGACGAAGCGCTCCTCAGTGGCCTGGATAGGATTCAGATCCTTGATGTAGACGACGAGTCGGCGCGGGGTCGCCGCAATGCGAACGCCGGCGTGGCTGAGTCGCTGCTGGCCGAGCCTCTCAGGCACCACCTCCCCCAATTTTTCCACCGCCAGCTTGAGGTCCGCCGCCGGCAGCTCCTCGGTGCCAATCTCGAAGAGCAGGTCCCGCGGGGCCTCTGGTGCAGGCCCGACCGCGTGGATGCGCTGCTGAACGGGACTGCTAATCCGGGTCGCGTGGAGCTTGGCCAGGGGATAACCGAGCCGCTCCCTTTGCCCCAGGTAGGCCGAGGCTACAGCCCGGGCCAGTTCCCGCATGCGCCCAAAGTAGGCCGCCCTCTGGGTGGCGCTGACGGCACCGCGGGCGTCCATGACGTTGAAGGTGTGGGAGCAGCGCAAAAGGTAGTCATGAGCCGGGAGGACAAGGCTGTGGCTGATGGCGTTCTTGCTCTCCAGCTCGAACAGCTCGTACATCTGCTGCAGCCGGCCCACGTCGGCATGCTCGAAGTTGTACTTGCAGTAGTCGATCTCGTCGCTCAGATGGAGGTCGCCATACTTGAGGTCCCCGAGCCAGCCCACCTCCGGGATACTGCTCGCCCCCTGGAGGAACATCGCTATCCGCTCCAGGCCATAGGTGATTTCGAGGCAGACAGGCTCCAGGTCCACGCCCGCAGACTGCTGGAAGTAGGTGTACTGGGTGATCTCCATCCCATCGCACCACACCTCCCACCCCAGCCCCCATGCCCCCAGCGAGGGCGACTGCCAGTTATCCTCCACGAAGCGGATGTCGTGCTGCAGCGGATCGATGCCCAGGGCCTTCAGACTGGCGAGGTAGAGTTCGATATTGTTGGCAGGAGCCGGCTTGAGGATGACCTGGTACTGGTAGTACTCCTGCCAGCGATTCGGGTTCTCGCCGTAGCGCCCATCCGCCGGGCGTACGGAGGGCTCCACGTAGGCCACATTCCACGGCTCAGGACCGAGCACGCGCAGCACGGTCGCGGGGTTGGCCGTCCCGGCGCCGACCTTCTCGTTGTGAGGCTGCCAGATAACGCAGCCCCGGTCTGCCCAAAAGCGATCGAGAGCCAAGACGCCCTCTTGGAAATCCATTTCCGACACTCCTTTCGTTCGACTACGCCCGCGGCGGTAACCGGCCGGCGGCGGGGGCGTCGGCCGAGGGGAACGGCCCAGAGAAGACAAGCCAGACGGTCACCGCCACCACGCTGACAAAGACCACGACCTTGCCGGCGACGAACACCAGGTCCGTGAGCCCCGGACCGCCCCCGGGCAGGTTACCCATGGTCCAGAGCAAGACCACTACGAGCAGGACAGCGGCAGCCACCTGCCAGTAGCGCACCGGACGGGGAGCTGGGTGGGCGGGCAAGAACAGCGGGAGCACGAGGAAGAGCAGGCCACCGCCGGCCCCACCGGCAAAGGCGAGGAGAACGTTCAGGTTGACGAGAGCCGAGAACGCATCGATGGCAACGGCCGCCAGGGCCGCACCGGCCAGGATCGGCAGCCGCCAGTCTGCCGGCCACTCCCGGCGACCGTCCAGGTCGCGCAGGGCAAGGCTGATCCGATCGCTCAGGCTCTCGGTGAACCCGACGCAGGCGGAGGTCACGGCCATCAAGGCGAACAGGAAGGTGAGGACGGTGACGAGCCACAGTACCTCCGGGATAGCTCGGCCGGCCTTGGCCGCGATGGCGATATGGGTGGCCCGGCGAGCGATATCGGCGTCAACGAGCTCCCCCGGCGTCAGGACGAACGACGTGACCAGCGTCCACCCCAGGTAGACGACCATGGGAATCGCCGTGCCCAGAACGGCGACGCGGATGAATCGCGGACGCTGGCTCTGGCCAGGATCCGACTCGAACAGCTCCGGGTACCGGCAGATATTGAAGATACCGGTGCCTACATAGGCGAAGATGACTACATTCAGCATCGCCGACCACTCGGCCGGCCTCTCTGGGGGCAGCCACCCGGCACCGAAGGCGCGAAAGTCCTCGAGCAGGCCGTGCGCGGCGAAGGACACCAGGACGGCCCCGCCCGCGGCGAAAAGCAGGCCAAACTCGACCAGCAACACGAGGACGTTGACTCGATGCTGGGCGGAAAGGCCGGACCCATCCCTCCCCTCGCCGGCGCTGGGCCGGCCCACGAACATGGCCGCGCCAATCGCGGCCAGGAAGAGCGCGGTCCCCACCAGAGAGCCCCACGTCGCTCCCCCGACAGCCACGGTGGACCCGTCGAGGAGGGCCAGGACGCCCAGGCCGATGAGCCACGAGCCGCCCATCGCCAGGAACTTCTGGACGGCGCCCCGCCCCCCCGTGTCGCTTCTGAGCAGGAGGGGCAGGGCCAGCGAGCAGGCCAACAGGCCCACGCCGCTGAGGTTCGCCACAAGCGGGGCCCACGGCAGCGGACGGAGCATCCCGGCCACAGCGTTGAGCGACTCCTTGCCGGTCACGATGTACCCCACGTCGGCGAAGAAGACGTACCAAAGGGTCCCGAGGAACAACGTGGCCAGACCAGCTCGGCCCAGACCAACCCGGCGGATCAGGGCATCGAAGACGGCGGAACCCCGCTCGAGCACCACGGCCCTGACGCCTGGGCGAAGCTTCTCCCGCAGCTCGCCGCTCGGCGACACCCCGGCCAGCTTCAGGGCCGGGCCCAGGGCGACCAGATGCTCGTCCGTCTCCACCTGCACGAGGCGAAAGATCGTATCGGCCATCCGGTAGTAGACGAGGACGAACACTCCCCCTACCAAGACCGTCACCACCAGCAAGGGGAGGAACCCCAAGGCGCCGGCCGTCAGTGGCATGCTCAGCACGCCAGCACCAATCTCGATGGAGGACAAGTACAGAGCGTAGGGAAGGTCGCGTGCGAGCGCCTTCATGCCGACACCCCCACGGCGAGGACGGCTTCGTCCTGGGCTAGGGACGCCCAGGGACCCGTTCCCCAGTCGTCGCGGTGGTCGCCGTCCCAGAGGCACCTCAGGGAGCGCCGGAGGAGGGCCAGGCGGTCCAGGACTTCCGGCAGATCGCTGGCGGCGAACACTCCGCTCGCGCAGGCGGCCGCCACCGCCCACGGGCGAGGCGACTGGCAGCGCAGATGGGTGACCAGCAACAGCAGGCGCGCGCTCTTGGGCTCTTCCTGCAGGAGATCCCACAAGCATCGGTGCATCCAGAAGAGGAGGCCGCCGGCGGCCTGGTTCGAGTCCCGGACGCGGGCCTCGCTGGCCACCAGCGCCACGAAGGCATCGATGCGCACCACGTGGGCGCCGTCGTCGACGGGCTCGGTGAGGAAGTCCAGCAGCCGCGAGCCAGGATGAGACTCCGCCGCCCCGCTGACGAGGAGACCAGACCGAGTCAAGACGAGGTCCAGAGTAGGAAACACCCCCCACCCACCCCCACTGCCTCCGTCGTCATCCGAGGACTCCATTTCGAGCACCTCCTTCGAACTAGCGGCGGCGGACACGGCCCGCCGCCAACGGGCGTAGCCTTGGGACGATGAGGTGACCCTACGCCATCCCGGATAGCTTGTCAAGTGCCTTTGCATTCAATGTTTTGGTATCTATGATCGCTGCTTGCCATTCAGAACGAATATGCACATGTTCATGTAGCATTAGTTTATGCCCGTTGCCGCCCGAGACACGTGCTCCCCTCGGCCACCTCTGCGAACCAAGCCAGCTGGCCGAGCTGCTAGATTTCGGAAGATCGAAGAGGCCGACGATCGCCTGCGTGAGGACTTTCATTGAACAAAGAAGCCCACGGCCCGGGACGCGTCGGGCAGCAACTGGCGAATGCCTCCTGATGCACCAGTGCGGAGGGGAAGGGACCCGCATACCGTTCGCGAAGCCTCCTGAAACACTTGACTTGAGCATGGAAAGGCAGCAGAATCCATTCGTGAAGGAGGCTTGGCCTTGGTAGAGAGCATCACCCTGATTGACGAGGTGCGGTTGGCCCTGGCCCAATCTCTTAGAGCCCTTCGACTCTCCCAAAGCCAGTGGGGCAAGCGCTCCAACGTCAGCCCTGCCGTGGTCTCCAACCTCCTTACCGGAAAGGCTCCCGTGCGGGAGGCCGACCGGGTAAGTCGCCTCTGCGGGACCATGCTGCAGCAGCTCGGCGAGCAGAAAGCAAAGGGTCTCATGAAAGAGGACGAGGTTCGGAGCACCGAGGCGGCCGTCGAGATCCTGCGTGACGTCTTTCACATCGCCGGGGCGACCCTCATCTCACCGCCGGGTGCTCCGGTTCCGGCCACGGCAATCAACTACATTCCCAGGCGAGAGGAGAAGAGGGTGAGGGAGATCCTGCGTACGCCTCCCTTCACCCTACTCTTGAAAGGACCGCCGGATTCCGGGAAGACGACCTTGCTCCTGGCCCTCGGAAGTGCCGCGCAGAACGAAGGGTACCGAGTCTCCATGCAGGACGCCGTCCTTTGGGGGGAGGACCGGCCAACGCCGCTGCTGTTCGAGTCTCTCCTCCGCGGGCTGAAAGAGGACTGGGACCTGGGGGATGCCTTGAGCCTAGAGGACGAGGCTCTGAAGGCGCCGGTCAACACGCTCGTTTCCGCCCTGGCCTGGGTTGACGGCCAAGCCAGCCGCCCAGAACGAGGCTACCTGCTCGTCCTCGATGATATTACTAGGCTGGCCCTGCCGGTCCTCCAGAGGGTGGGGAATTTCATCCGGGTGCTGGATAACGCCCGCAAAGGGAAGGGCCTCCGTGTCAGTGTGGCCGTTGAGGCCGGCCCACGAGCGATGGTAGACGACTACATCTCGGAGTTGTCCGCAGTCATGAAAGCCACCGTCGAAACGATCGAGTGGTTCACGCGGAACGACGTCCAATCCCTCATGGGGACCCTGAGGAAGGAGCCGTCTCACGCCGAGGCACTGTGGAATCTGTTCCAAGGCCAACCTCTGCTCACCCACCAAGCCGCCTGGCTACTCGACGACACAACGAGCGCCGATAAGGTGGAAGAGTGGGCAATGGAGGGTAGAGAAGGATTCCGACGCCACCTGCACCGGCTCGCGGATGTCGTTGGGCAACCGGACTCCCCAGCCTACGACTTGATGGCTACCATGGTTGCGAGCTCCACCCCCCAAGAGCAGCCCATCATGGGTGTCCGCCGCCTGAGCGACGCTCGGCTGATCAAGCGTACCTCAGCTCCCCTCGGCTCCGGGTCGAAGGCCGCGTTCTTCGAGGTAGGCAGTCGCTACTACCGGGAAGTTTGGCCCTTGGTGCAGGAGCTATGCAAGGAGGCGTCCTCGGTGCGGCCAGCGGCCGGCCACATTGCGGTATAGGGCGAACGGATGACGAACAGGGGAAGAAGACCCCTTCGCTTCCCGACGGAAGGCGGCATAGTGCCGCCGAGCGATTACGTCTACGTCCCTCGCCCAGAGGACCATGACCTTCTCGAACGGCTGGGTGAGGGAGATGCATGGATCAACGTTGTGGCGCCCAAGACCCTGGGTAAGTCGAGCCTCGTACAGCGGGTCTTGGGACAGGTTGGCCGCCCCTACGTTTTCCTGGACGTGAGTGACATCCAAGAGGATGGCGATGCCCGCTCCTGGTTCGCCGTGCTGCGGTCGGCGTTGTGGATGCAGTGGACGCAAGCGGCACTGCCAAACCGGCCCCCGTCGCAACCCGCAGACGGACCGGTCACGCTGGCGGACGAGATGATGAGCCTCTTCGAGGCGATGCGTGATGCTGTGGCAGGGCCGATCGTCGTGGCACTGGATGAAATGGCTTGGCTCAAGCGGTCGCGCTTCGGCTACGATGTGGCTCAGGCACTCAAGAGAGTGCATGACCAACGCCACCCACGTCTCGCGGGAATCAGTCTTTGTCTCATAAGTATTACACCCGTGAACGAGCTCTGGACGGACTATCCTGATCGGCGTCTGGCGCCCTTCGCGGTGACTATGTCGCTGAAGGACTTCGATGCCTCCACAAACGCAATCCGAGCTATTACGGCGGGCTTCCCGCGCCCGACTAAAGCGGAGGGAGTCGTTGGGCGTATCTTGGAGCATACGGGCGGACAGCCTCTCCTGACCATGATTCTGGCTGATCGAGCAGCCCGGGCTGGGCTGTCGAGCGAGCATCAGGTCGATTCACTGGTGGAACGCTACCTGGAAGAGCAGCTCTATACTGTCACCGACCCCTTCGCACAAATCGACGAGCACCTGGCGCGGCCCGGCCACTACCGGGCGCTGACCACGTATTCCAGGCTGCTGGAGGGGAATGTCTCGGCCTTTGCCGAAGGAGCCGAGATCCTCCGCCAAAGTGGGCTGGTTCGGGGGACGCGCGACGGCCTGGAGATCAAGGGCCCCATCTTTCGGCGCTATTTCGACAGCACGTGGGTAGACCGGGCCATTGCCCGGGCCGCCACCGCTGAGACTGTGAGCCAGCACATCGCCTCCCCGGTGCTGGAGATCCTCACTCGAGGCCGGCGCGAGAGGATTTGCGTGATCAGCACCGGGGGCACTATCGGCATGAAGGTCGTGGGGGAGCACGTTGCGAGCCCGCCGAAGCCTGAAGAGTTCCTCAATTGGTTCCCCGCAATAAACGAGATCGCGCTTATTACCCCCTTTGCGCTCACCAATCGGGACAGCATCAACATCAACCCCCCAGAGTGGGCAGACATCGCCAAGTACATCTTCGACCACCGGGAGGACGGCTATGCGGGCTTCGTGGTCGCCCACGGCACCGACACCATGGCCTACTCCGCCTCGGCCGTGGCCTTCGCCCTCGGGGAACACCTGAGCTTCCCGGTGGTCTTCACCGGCTCTCAGACCACCCCGGACTTCGCTCATGGCGACGCCCTCTCGAACCTCTACCGGGCGTGCCTGGTGGCGTTGCAGCCTATACCAGAGGTGGTCATTTGTTTCGGCGACTACGTCTTCCGGGCCTGCCGGGCCCAGAAGAAGGACGATCGCCGCTTCGACGCGTTCGAGTCGCCTACCTATCCCCCCCTCGCCTACATCACTATGGAGGTGGAGGTGCAGCGACGCCACGTCCGAGGTGCCCTCAGAGATGCTGCCGTCCGTCATGTGCAGGTCCACACAGGGTTGCTGCGCCAGCAGGAAGAGCCCAAGAGAGATATGGTCCTGCGGAACCGTTTCGCACAGGGAGTCCTTCACGTGGTCCAGTCGCCGGGCGTAGAGCCGGAGTTCTTCTACCCGGCGCTCGAGTTGCGCCGGGCCGATGGAGAGCGGCTGTGCCGAGGAATGATCCTTCAGACGCCGGGGGCGGGCAACGTGGCCACCGAGCCGCCCTTCGACTACATACCCTTCATCCGCAAGGCAGCCTTCGGCCACAACATCCCAGTGCTCATCATCGGCCAGTACCCCGCCCACCCCCGGACTTATATGCTGTTCAACCCCAGCCGTCTCGCCGTCGAAAATGGGGCCATCTACGCGGGCGACATGACCGCCGCTGCCGCCACGGCCAAGTTCCGATGGCTGCTGGCCCAGGTGCGAACGCTGGAGGCTGCGGGTGAGCAGGACCCCGCGGAACGCCGCCGCTGGGTCGAGACTCAGATGAAACACAACTACGTCGGTGAACGGGACGATCCGGCCGAGTTCGAAGAGCCGGAGAGGCCGATTCTAGAGGAGGCACCATGACGACTTCAGTCAACACGAACAAAGGGATCCTGGTCATCTACACAGGGGGGACCATCGGCTCGGCCCCCCGCGACCCGGATCCGGATAGCCCCCAGATCGTCGTGTCCTGGGAGCGGCTTAAGAAGGAGATGAAGGAGGTCAAAGATCTGAGTGACAGCTTCCGCATCGACGCCCACTCCTTCAGCCCGCCCCTCGACTCCTGCAACATTGGTCCCCCCGAGTGGAAGGAAATGGCTCGGGCGATCTACGACAACTATGACAACTACGAGGGGTTCGTCATCCTCCACGGCACCGACACCATGGTCTACACCGCCTCGGCCCTCAGCTTCATACTGCAGGACCTGGGCAAGCCGGTGGTCATCACGGGCGCCCAGCGGTCGGCGATGGTGGACCTGCGCAACGACGCCGGCCAGAACTTCGTTACAGCCGCACTCCTGGCGAACCCCGCCTTCAGCGGCCTGCCCCTGGTGCCGGAGGTGGTCATCTGCTTTGGCGGCCTTATCCTGCGTGGCAACCGCAGCATCAAACGGGACACCTCCAGCTACCAGGCCTATTACACCCCCAACCTCAACCCCCTTGGCGAGGCGGGCAACCGCATCTTCATCGACGAGGCCTTGATCCAGCCCCGCCCGGGGCCCGATCGACGCTTCCGCCTGCGCCCGGACCTCGAGACCAACGTCATGCCGATCTATGTCTACCCCGGCATCCAGGACTCGGAGGCGGTGAAGCGGCTCCTGGAGATGCCCGGTCTGCGAGGAGTCGTCATCCATGCCTACGGCTCCGGCGACATCCCAACCAAGGCCGAGTTTCTGAGCCTCTTCGCCGACGCTCGTGAGCGGGGGGTCGTGTCGGTGGTCGTGACCCAGTGCAAAGGGGGCCCCGTGGAGCTGGGCGTCTACGAGTCCAGCGCCCTGCTCCTGGAGGCGGGGATGATCGCTGGCCACGACATCACGAGCGAGGCCGCTCAGTGCAAGCTGATGGTCCTGCTCGGCAACAAGGACATGACGCAAGACGAGGTGGAGGCGGAGTTCCAGCGGGACATGGCGGGGGAGCAAAGCGTCTCCCTTTGGGTTACCCCTTTCCCAGGTGGGACCAAGACGCTCCAGGGACCGGCGGCCAAGGGGGAGGCGCCGGGGACTGCCCGCTTGCCGGCGCGGCCCCTCGCGGGGCACTGGGACCCCCAGCGGATCGCTCGGGCGCTCCTCCGCCTGAAGGGAGCCCGCGTCTCAGCTCCCAAAGGAGAGCCGGCTCGCTTCCGGCTCTTCGTGAACCTGGGCGAGGGCGAGGCCCCATCCAACAGCCACCCGGGGTACGCGGGGCAGTCACGCAAAGAGTCCTCCGACGACTCGTTCATGGCCTTCTTCGACGTGACACGGGCCATCAAACCCATCGCTACCCCGGGCGAGCGCGTCTCCTTCACCTTCGCCCTCGACACGTTGGGGGCATCCTTCTCCTGGGAATCGGCAGAGCTGGCCCTCTTCATCCGCGAGGTCGCCGAGTGACCTTGACCCTCGCGGGGGTAGGCGTAGCTCCATACACAGAGGCGGACATGGAGGATCTCGACCGCCACCTGCGAGCCGCTCGCGACTGCCTACAGGGGGGAGAGGGCGACATCCCGGAGCCCGTCCGCCAAACCATCGCGTTCCTGGCCGGCGCCGGTGTGTGGTTCCGCTTGAGCCGCAACCCCGAGGCCCAGAGCTGCCGGGATGCAGCCAACAAGCGGGACCGCCTGGGCCACATTGGCATTCCCCTCTGGGACGAGCTGAAGTCCTTTTGTGGCTCCTACGTCGAGCGCGGCGGCCAACGCCGCCTGCTCATGGCCCATTGCCGCGGGGACGAGGTCCTTGACATGGACGCGTTGGCCCGCGCCCTCGGGGCCATCGAGTCCCCCATAAGGCTGGAAGGAGAGGATCTGCTCTCCCTGGGGATGGCCTACGGTCTGGTGAATCCCTTCACTCTTTATGACCCGTCCCGGCCCCTGGACGAAGACCGATCGCTGCCCGTCCAGGTGTTCGACGAGGGACTCCTCAGGCCCCTCGGCGTGCCCGGCACCATGATGACCAACGCGGGAGACCTCACGTGGGCCGTGGAGTTCAGTCCAAGGGAGCTTGTGGCCGCCATCCCCGGAGCGCGTGTGGACTCCATTGCCGAGCCCGACCCGGAGGAATCCCCCCGGCCGCGGCGGATGCAGGGCCGGGCCATCGGCATCATCACGGGCAACGGCCCCGAGTCGGGTATTGCACTCTGGAATCATGTCAACGCCGCTCTGCGCGACCTGCTGGGCCGGGACTATCTGGGCGATGTCTCGATGCCCCCCGTCGTCGTTCATTCCTTGCCCGAGATGGGACTCTCCATGGAGCTGGACGCCCGGGCCGAGCAGGTGTGGGCCACCATGGGCCTGGCCGTCGAGCAGATGTGCATGGACGGCGTTCGCGCGCTGGCCGTCGCCTGCAACACGACCCACTACTTCACCCCCAGGGTCAGGGAGATCTGCGCCAGGCATGACGCCGAGTTCATCTCGATGCCTGAGTGCATCGCCCAGTGGCTACGGGCCCGGGGGGTGGACCGCCTTGCCCTACTGGGGATCAAGTACGTCACCGAGCTGGACGAGTGGAGCGCCTACCGGGAACCTTTCGCCGGCATGCAGGTGGAGCGCCTCGGCCCACGCGGCATCGAACGGATTCACGATCTCGCCTACCGCGTCAAGACCAAGGGGGCTTCCCCCAACGCCCTGTCGCAGTTCCGCGACCTGCTGCACAAGGAGGTGTCGGCCCGCTACGTCGTGGTTGCCCTCACGGAGCTGTCTCTGCTCCTGCGGGAGAAGTGGCGCGGGGAGGGGGGCAAGATCCTCATCGATCCCCTCGCCATCTACGGCGAGGCGATCGCCCGCCGCTGGCTGGGGCTGCCGTTCCCTGCCCCTCCCAAGGAGGGGGCGTAGACTCGCCGGGCGGGAACGAGCCGCACCGCTAGCTAAGCTAGCACGTACAACTCGGGGCCGGCGCGCGGCTTCGGTCATAGAGGGGCGGAGGAAGACCCATGTACAGGTTCTTGCTTCTTGTGTCGCTGGCTATCGTCTCGTGTGGACCGTCTGGCGCCACACCGTCGAAGACAACGCAGGAGAGGTTCCGCGTTGTCTATGAGCAGAACCTCCGTGGCACTGCTCTAACCATCGTCCAAGATAGGCAGACCGCAGCTTGCTTTGTCATCATGACAGGTTCCGATAAGGGTGGCCTGACAACAGCTCCCGCAGAAGTGTGCCAGTAAGCCTGTGTCGTCGCCACCAGGCTCAGGAAACACTCGCTCAGGCAGCGAGGGTCCGCACCAGATGCTGCATCGTCCGGGCACCCCTTTTGCCACGTCTCGCGCGCGGCGCGACGCAGGTTGCCTCGGTTAGAAGCGATCGGCTTTCAAGAAGCTTGTCTCCCCCTACCATGGTGCTCGTGCCCTGACTTCTGCTTCAATTAAAGTGGCGCCATGCTAACACAAAGTCCTGCCCGTGGGACTGCCATGTCAACGAAGGGGGCCGCGCGCCCCGACACGATTGCTCCCGCGCTCTTGAAAGCCACGTATCAATACCCCAGCAGCAAGCTCGGTCGCCACACGCCAGTGCGTGCGACAGAGGTGCTCCCGGCTCATGCCCCGTTGGGCGGCGACGCGTGCCAGCGACTTCCCGTGCGGCACCTCCGTGAGCAGTTCCACGACCAGATCGAACCGCGCGTCACGTCGGAGGTCGTTCGTAACCACCTCGACTGCTCTGCCCAGAGCAGCCTGCAACGCCCTGCCCTCGCCGAACAAGCCGTCCGTACCGTCGACATACTCGCACAATGGGCTCTCACAGAGGAGGTCCACCTTGCTCAACTGGCGGAGGGCGACGGCAACCTCGCGGCGCCACCAGTCCTTGCTGTGCTTCGGTTTCACGGCGGGGATCCGGCCTCTGCGTCTGCGAACAGTACCGATGGCCCGCTGCTTCCGGGCGCTCGCCAGACAGGCTGCGTCAGGCACGCGGCCGGGGCCACCGACTTCAACTCCCCGAGCGTCACGAAACGGGCGATGGTGACCCCGAGAGAGCGAGAAAGGTCCAGGCCCGTTTCAATCCGCCTGTCCGTCGGCGTGGGATCCTGCGCGGCAAACACGAAGAGCACCCGCAGGGCCCGCGTGTCAAAGAGCTGCTGGTACTGCCCGCGATAGTAGAGCTCCCGATAGCGCAGCAACTTGGATCGCAGCACGCGGCTGCTCTTGGCGGCCCGCTCCAGCTCCAAGAAGAAGGCGGCGGTCCGGGTTGCTCCCGGCTGGCCGCGCTGGATTTGGAAATAGGCATCGGGCACAAGATGGGTGGAGACCAGCAGCGGCGCCAGCTCCTCCGGCCGTTGCCAGAGCCGTAAGGACCAGCCCAGATCCCGACAGGCTCGCTCCACTCGGACCCGAATGTCGTTGACGGCCAGGAGATGACCCAGTGACCCCAGCCGGGTCATGTGGCGCCGGAACTCCTGCTCTCCCCAGCGTTCGCGCATGAGCCGGTTGCCTTTCACGCTGCGGCGGGTGAGCAGATAGACGGCGGGTTCGTTGACCGACTTCCTCGGGAGACGATCCAGGTACTGGTTGCGGTACAGCAGGGTCAGTCGCAACTGGCAGCGTGAAGCGGCCCCGGGTGGGAAGAGGGCCTGACGGAGCTGGTCGTCGGTCAGGGCCCGGGTGTGGAGGACGAGGTCGATGATGTCGCAATCGCGGTTCGTGAGACGCATGGTCGAGTGGGCCGGACGTGGGGGGCGGGGCATGAGCGAATCGGAGATGAGCGAGGGCTGTCCAGGTGGTTCGAGGGGGCATTCAGACGCGGAAAGCGTGCTTGCCGCGAGCACGCCCCCTGAGCACGGGTAGTGGTCGAGGATGATCTCACTCTTCGTCGACATCCATCCCCTCCCATCCCTCATCTCGCGGCCGCTGAGCCGGATGGATCTCCTCTTCCACTTCTCGACGCGGCCGCGCGAAGCGCTGGCGGGTCCGCGCCCGGATACGGGCCAAGGCCGCCTCATCTCTCGGGGCTATGGCCTGCAAACCTGGCAAACGGAAGTCGAAGGCAGGCATGGTCTCGCCCGCGACCTGGAGCTTGGCCACCGCCTCGAATCGAGCCAGGTCCTCCAGGTCCTCCGGCGTGAAGGGCTTGAGCGCGGCGCCGAGACGGTGGCTGTCGTTGGGGCTACAGCGAAAGACGACGAGGGTGCCGACATTGCCCAGGATGGCCTCGGACAGCTCGGCGCTCCAGGCTTCCAGGTATTGGCTGAGAAGGATGAGGGTGACGCCGAGCTTGCGCCCCTCCCGAAGCAGGATTGGAGCGCTGGCGCCCTGGAAGCGTTGGCTTTCGTCCGCCAGCAAATAGAATGGCCGGCGGTCCTCGCGGCGTTGAGACAAGCGTGCCAGGGCCGCCAGGTGGATCTGGGAGATAAGCAACTCGCCGAGGAGGTCGGCCTCGGCCTGGATGGCTTGGCCGGCCAGGCTCACCAGGAGGATGGCCCCCTGGTCCATTAGTTCGAGGAAATCAAGGCCCCGAGACTGGCAGAGAAGGTTGCGAACCGCCGGGGAGCGGTAGAGGGCCCGTAGACGGTAGAGAACCGGTCGGGCCATCTCGCGACGGGCTGCGTCGGACAGGGCTTCGTATTCCTGCCAGAACTCGAGGGTGGCGGGATCGTCCACATGTGACAGGGCCCGCCGGCGGAAGAGGGGGTCGTTCAAGAGCCGAGCGGCGTCGAGGAGGGTCGCTCCAGGAAGCGAGCAGAGAGTGGCCACCAGGCTAAAGACGGCATCGGCCATGCGCGTTGGGCTCCACTGCTCCTGGAAGAGGAGGCGGAAGACCGAGTACACGACCTGCGCCACCACCTCTTTCGGCACACCTGGAGGTGCCCAAAAGGGGGACAGATCGAGGGGCCATTCCGGATCCCCCAACTCCAGGAGCCAGGCGTCCTGCTCCCGGCCGGCCGGGATGCCCCCTGCCGCCAGGTTCAGAACCAGGTCCCCGGGGGGGTCGATGACGGCCATGCCCGGATGTTGCCCCGCCGCCATCAGCTTCCCATCAGTTGCCGGAGCAGGTGGTAAGCCAGCGTGCTCTTGCCGACCCCCGTGCGGCCGACGATGGCGGCGTGGCCCGCCTGCAGGTCAGCGATGGTGAGCCGCACAGGCACCTCCTGGCCGCGCTGGCGATGCGTCCCCAACAACAGCCCCTGCGCTTGCATCACCGGCACCGGAAGGGGCACCGGGGGCCGCCGCAGGCGCTGGATGCCAGGGACAAGGACCCGCTCCGACGGCACGTGCCATACGGCGGCCACTTCGCCGGGAGTCAGAAGCAGGGACGGCTCCTCCTCACGCCAGGAGAGGCTGGACAGCCCCGCCAGACCGGCCGACCACCGCGGAGACTCCAGGGCTATCCCGCCGAAGCCGGCGTCGAAACGGCTGTCCAGGGCGTGCGCGAGGCTGCTCGCGCGGCTCGTGAGACGCGCGGGGGCATCGCCTGCCAACCAGGCAGCCCCTTGCACCTCGAAGACAGCCTCCCCCAGCCGATCCTCAAGCACACGCTGCCACCGAGGCTCGAAACGGCCCATGCGCGCCGCCTTTCCTCTAGCCAGGGCGATGAGATCGCCTAGGGTTTGGGGGGGATAGGGAACGGTTATGGCGCGGTGAGCCTGTTGGCGACGGGCGGGGTCGGCAGGACGGACGAGCAGAAGAAGCATCAGCCCTTCTCCGGCATGGAAGGGTTGAACCGCCTCCAGAATGCTCGCCAAAGGATCGACGGCCTCGAAGCTCCGCAAGTCCCGCAAAGGAGCCCAGTCAGGTTGTTCGGGCTGCTCCAGCGGGCACACCAACTGCAAGGGCGCCTGCGCACTGGGAACGAACTCGACCACCTCGACCGACCACTCTTGGGCCACGCCTCGAACGGCTCGCTCGACGAACGCGGCCTGCGCGGCATGGCAGAGAACCCCAACCTCGATGGCCACGTTGGAAACCTGAATGCCCAGACCCAACGGCCCGCCGACACCACGGAGGGCCGCCATGGCCTCGACAGCCAGATCTGGCTCAAGCCGGCCAGGGCCAGCCTTCAGGCGCAGCCACCGTAAACCCAATAAGACACGGGGTGGAGGCACCGAACGGTAAGGAATCCGGCGCTGCGGCACGTCGGGCACCCACCGTGGGTAGGCGATACGGGCAGTCACCCGTCCATGCCCTGTTGAGGCACCAGCGGGGTTAGGTCGTGGAGTCACGGCTTGCGCCGGGTGGGCCGGTCTCTGGCCCCATTCCGGTGGTCCCCGGGCGACTCCTCGCAGTAGCAGCGATGGAAGAGCCGGGGGCCGATGTCCGGACCTCCTGATGAACGTCGTGGCCGGGGCCCGACTCTGGACCACCGTAGGGCCTGATCGGACGAGGTTCGCTGCTCCCGTCCGAGCTCTCTGAATCGGGGCCGTCCCTCTCCACGGTCTCGATGTCCGGGGCCAGGCTCTCGGCCGCGCGCTGACGCAGGCGGCGCATGCGGGACTTGAAGACGGCCAGCATGGCCCGGGAGGACAGTTGGAAGGTTAGGTCCATCTCCTCCAGTTCGTGCTCCATCTTCTCAGCCACCTGAATCGCCTTCCGGAACGACTTGAGCTCCGATTCCATGGCGACAGCCAGCCCAACCTGACTGAGGTGGGCCCGCAGGCGGATCCGGGCTAGGCGCAGGGTATGGAAAGGAAGTGCACAGAGCAGCCACAGGTTCGAAAGGGCCACTGCCATGCCATCTAGGACCAACGCCGCCATCTCGCTACCTCCTATCTGCGGTGAAGGACGTTCATCGCCTCGGTGTCATAGAGCTCCATATACCGACTGTGGCGGATACGCGCCCGGGCCGTCATGTCGCTGGTGAGATCCGAAGCCAGCATGCCGGCCACGGAGTCAGCCGGGGTCGCATACACGATGCTCTCGGCCTTGGCGACGCCGTCACGGACGATCTTGATGCCGTTGACCTCGATGGCAGTGCCCGCCGCCTCCGCAAAATCGACTTCGTCCGCCAGATAGCGAAGCTCAAACAGACGGGCCTCGTGGGCTTTGTCCTGGCGGTTCTGCCCACCCCAGAAGCCGTTATCGCGAATCTCTACCGTCGGGACGTTGGGCACTCTAACGTCGGGCGGAGCGCCGGGATAGGCGACATTGCGCCCGGGAGGAAGCGTCGCGACGTCGCGGCGCACGGTACCGTTCGTCTGGTCACTCGCCATCGTCTGTCCTCCTGACCTGCGCTAACTGAGGGATCGGGTCATCCGGGTTTGCAGTCCACTTCGCCCGGCCGTTGCGGGGCAGGTAGCGGGCGGCCTCGCTGTGCAGGAGCCAGAGCCGATGTTGGGCTGCCACTAAGAGGACATCCCGCTCGGCATCGACCCGGCGCCGGGGCCTGAGCCGCGCCAGGCAGCGGGGTGCCAGTGCGGCCACCTGCCGCAAGCGTCGGCCCGCTACCTCACAGAGCTTGTGGGCGCGTCCCTGGAGGTGCTCCCCTGGGAACTCACATGGGCAGCTCATGACTTCATCTCCTCCTCCACCAACATTTCGAGCCGTTGCAGTTGCTCGCGCCGCGTGCGCTGCTCCCCCCAGTGGCTGTACAGCATCTGGCCGATGGCCTTCCAGAACGAAATGCTCACCACCGAGAGGGTCGCGCCCTGGATCACGGCCATCGACTTCACTGCCACGTCCCGGTTGACGTTGAAGAACCCGGTGACCACCTCCACAGGCAGGGCCGTCAGGCCGTACTGATAGGCGATGAGGACATTGGCGAGTCCCTGGACAGCGAAGAGCCACACCCCCCCAACAACGAACAGCCTGCGCAGTCCATCCGGGATGTTCGCGGACAGAGCCACGACAGCCGTCAATAGCAGGCAGATGAACGCCAGGGCGCTGACGTAGGCAAGCCAAGGCAGGTTGGTCCATGTCAGCCAGGAACTGAGCTTCTGGAAGGAGGCCACCTCCACGAGTAGCAGGGCCGCGACTAGGGCGCCGACGCGCCAACGTATGTTCATGGAATCACTCCTGATCTTCTTCGCTGGCCGGGGGGAAAGGCAGAGGCTAGAGGGACTGGTGAGGACCCAGCAGGTGCATCACCCTGGCCATGTCTCTGCACCTGGCACCTCTCTGCCATGGATCCGACAGGATGTGGGACAGTCTTGCGCAGCCGGCAACTCCTTCGGTATAGGATTCGAGAACACAGTACCGCTCCCCGAGCCCGTTGTCAAGAGTTCTTGAACATGGTATCCTCCCAAAGAATGAAGCGCGTGGACTAGCCGAAGTGGAGGGTTACTTCCCCGTGGGGGAGGTCGTGAAGGCCTGGAGGACGGCCCGGAGCCTAACTGTGACGCAGTTGGCCGAGCGTGCCGGACGCCCGATGACGAAGGGCTACATTTCCGGGCTTGAGCGCGGAAGGATCCAGCACCCTGGCCAAGATCACCTGGAACGCATCGCCCATGCGCTGGATATCCCGGTCCTCTACCTGGTGCTGAGGAGGCTCCCGGACAGCACGCGCCAAGGCCAGGGATCCGGAGAGTCCGGGCATGAAAAGGGCTTCACCTTCGGGAGCGGCCTGCCCGTCGCCGGTTGGCAGGGAGCCCGAAGCGATCTGCTGCGGGGCATTCTCCAGCAGACGGAAGAGATAACCCGACGGGTGGAGGAGCTCGCACGGAGGGCGGAAGAGCTCAGGCAGCTCGCTGGCGAGCTATTGGCGGAGGAGCACCAAGGGTAAGCCTGCGACCGCCCCGCCTCAACCGTCCTGAGCATCTCGTGGACCCGCGCCAACGCATCCCCCACCTGAACTGAACCGCATTTCGCGATGAGCGAAGACAAGCACGCTAGCCCCAACCATGCCACCGATTCAGCCGCAGTTGGGGGCTTTCGATTCCCCAGTCCCTTCCCCCAAGACACGACAGACGCCTTTGCTCGCTTCAGGTCGGCCCTCTCGGCAGGCGAGTGCTACAACGCGTGGCCCAAACTCGCCGACGCCAGACGCCCGGACCTCGCGTGGAGCCATCCCCTCCTCCGCTGCTGGTACCTACCCGTTGTCGCCTACGCGGCCGGCGGCGCCACTCGCTTCCGCTACCAGCAGAGCGCCGTGCCCGTCCGCGTCGCCCTCCTTCACGAGATGGTTCATGCAATCTTCCTGGAGACGACTCCGGCGAAACTCATCGCCCGCATCACATACGCCAGCGCCATGCACGCGTTGGATGGTCTCCTGGAGGCCAACTCGCCTTCCTGGGGACCCAGCACTGACGATCGGTGGACCGACCTCCGAGAGTATGCCCGGACATTGACCACCATCGCGGGCAACATCACCTTGGCAGAGGAACTCCTCGCCACGTCCGTCAGCTTCGCGAGCATGCGGCGCGCCTCACCGCAGGAAGGCCCCACTCTCTCTGAACTCGAGCAGCGTTGGGTCACCCAGCTCGCGACCACCCTGGAGATGGACCACGCCTACTTCTACGCGTTGTATGAGGCGTTCAACACTATCGCCGGAATCATCATCTGCCGTGGAGACACCACACGCTCGGCTATCGCGCGTCTAGGAGCGTTTCTCGAACAAGCTTCTGTGGACCTGGCCACACTCCACTCTGCTCGCCGACTGCGGCAAGGTGGACCAATCGATCCAGATATGCGCATGCCTGGGGTGAACGACAGTGCCACGTTCTGCGAGCAGCTGGCGATGGCCGCCAAGACTATGGGCGACTTTCCATCGCTGATGAAGTGGGTCGGCCAGAGAACTCGGGCGTCGGCCGCGAATCGGAGATGGCTCCAGTTGTGGTCACTGCCAACCGAGGAAGACAGCAGTCAACCATACGGACGTTACCGGGACACGGTGGCCGGTCTATCCCCCCAACCCACGGTTACGCGATTGGGGAAATGGGCAGAAGAGGCGCTTGAGGCGGCCCGAGGTGCTTGGCCTTGGTTCGCCGCCCGTACAGCCGCTCTGGCCCCTACGTCCACCTTGCTGACCCCCATCCATTTCGGCGGAGCCTGGTACGTCTTCCCCGCGGCGGTCATCAGCACGGCCACGAATCAGACGGAGTCGCCCGAACTCACTCAATACCTGGGAGCCCTTCTCCTGGATGCCTTCCGCCAACAACTGGAGGCCCGGAAAGGAGTCCGGTGCCCCCTCTATGCCCTCTCGTTGGGATCGCGGGGCTGCCTTTGTAAGACACGCCCGTGGCTGAGGGAGAGCGTACTTCGCCTCGCCGCCTGGGCCAAAGAAGGCAGATTCGGCGAGGGCGACTGGTCCGACGTCCCTGGGCCTTGTGGCCAAGGCTAGCTCGACCCGCCCCGCTCTCCAGCGACCCTAGCAGGTCCCATTAAGGACGGTTTCATGCCGAGTAGTAGGCGGAAGAGGCGGCCATTCCCCACCTCCACTTCCCCTGCCAACAACTCGCGCGCGCCCTCGCGCAGGAACTCCGGCTCTCGCGCCAACTCGGCTTTGAACAACGCCCCAATAGTCCCACCCTCAGATCCTCGGCCATGGTCGCCAACGTCGCCTCGGCGCCCTGACTCACCCCGATGCCAGCCACACGGTGACCGTGCTTCTCAACACCCCCCTACACTCCTCTGGGCGCCATCTCCCGGAGCGCGAGGTAACGCACCGCATCGCCCGTCTTGCCGCAGCCGAAGCAGTGGAACGTTTGGGTCCTCGGATACACCACCAAGCTGGGCCTGTGGTCATCGTGGAAGGGGCACAGAGCGAAGTAGTATCTGCCCAACTTCCGAACCTCGCGGTCCCTGCCTATCACTTCGAGGATATCAACGTCACTCTTGAGCCCGGCCTCGGCCCGCCCCGGTATGTAGTTCGCCAGGAACTATGGACCACTTAGGAGGCTGATCGCCAGGGTCTTTAGACCACCAGATCGCCAGGATCATTGGACCACCCGGGCACCGAGTAAGGGACCATAGCCCAACCCAATGAAGGAGGGGCTATGGCGT
>ORJL010263015.1_pt1 | contig 37657 bp, 36 predicted proteins | sample 1779941 | NCBI WGS metagenome assembly ORJL01 (sample SAMEA104232317, study PRJEB22302) | groundwater metagenome | biome: forest; feature: aquifer; material: groundwater | place: USA | collected 2011-08-07 | depth 5.8 m | reverse complement strand
GGAGTGAGTGTTGAGATTGTCGATCCTAGGACAATCTCCCCGTTCGATGATACCCTCGCAGTCAGTTCGGTTAGGAAGACGGGTCACTGCATCGTAGCGGACAATGATTGGGTGCACTGTGGATTCGGTGCGGAAGTGGCTGCCCGCATCTCGGAAAAGTGTTTCGGCCAACTGAAATCGCCCGTCAAGCGGATCGGGTTCGCCCCGACGCCGTGTCCGACGGTCCGATGTCTGGAGAACGAGTTCTACCCCAACGCAGCCAACATCATCCGAGCGGTGGAGGAGAAGTTAGACCTTAAACCAATCGACCTCTCGAAAGAGGATTTTTATAGCCACGAACGCAGATTCAAGGGCCCATTCTAGGGCAAAACTGAGAGCGCTCTCCGCCTGGAAAAGCGGCACGGAAAGGAGAGCATAAGATGAAAGCAAAGGAGAGGCCGGCTCGAGTGCAGTGGTTCACCGAACTGTCAAACCGCCTTGGAGTTCGGCTGAACCCAACCCTCAATCTGTTGGCTGAGGTCAAGGTTGAAGAAGGCCATTTTCAAGGCATGAGGGAGGCTACGGTACGCTACCTCTGTGCGTGCCTCGGAAACCCGGTGAACGTCACATCAGGGCAAGCGCTTTTAGAAATGGCCGCGAGCAAGGCCGCCAACCGGACGCCCAACGGCGTGCTCCTCCCTAAGCGAGAGTTCCAGATGGAGTTTAATCACCTGCACAGGGTGATGGCAGCTTGGCTTCGCGGCGCTGGTGCGGATGATTTGTTTTACCAGATCTGCTGTCCCATCGTGGTGCGTCTCGTCACGGGGGAGAGAAACCTCGAGGAAGAGTCAAGGCCATATTCAAGCACGAAATTCCACTCGGACATTTGGACCGGCGAGCCCTCTGACTTCGTCGGCATCCGGATACCGATCCTGGGCGACATTGAGCGAACGGGTATCGCATATTACCATCCGCCCGATGACTTTGAAGAACGGCACCACCATCTTCTGACGGATTACCACGAAGGCAAGGAGCTGGAAGCCCGTTCCGTCAAGTACCCCGGGACTATGCGCCTAGGGCACGCGTATTTTGTGGACGGCACCCTCCTGCACAAAACAGTCAAGACCGGGGGGGCAGCCAGAGTCTCCATCCACATTGAGTTGCGCAGGCCGGTGCCGGATGTCGAGAGGCGAGAAATAGAGAGACTCTGCGATATCGGCCGCCTGAGCCATTACATCGATCGTGACGAGTGGTACCAGTACGGGGCGGTCAGGTTCATGAGGTTCAAAGATACGTATGCCGAAGCACTTGGGGGGACATTACCCAAGCGTTCGGCCGAGGAGCCGACCTACGAGGTCGTAGCGAGTCTGTCCTGATTGCTTCAGAGCGACGCCCCGCGTAGGTAGTATAGTGGGGTTATGTTTGAGCACGAGGGGTTGAGTCCGCAGGAAATGACGCACGAAACGCTCGGGGTGGAGGATTTTGCCGGTTTGTTCGGCACGTCGGTCGACGCGCTTCGTGGTCACTGTCAGACCCTGATTGCTCAGAGCGATTTCCGTTACCGGACGCTTTTTGGTAGGGAGCGGGACCAGGTCCTGCTCGATGTGTTGAAGCAGGTTGATTCCGGGCAGTTCACCGTGGCCGGCAAGGAGCGAAAGAAGCAGTGGGAAAAGGGATGGGCGGAAAACTTGGAGAGCTTTAGGGAGCATGACAGAGATTTTTCCAAACTCGTGCCCAAATACATTCGGTCTCATCAACCAGCGCGTCTCAATCAGAATTATGTCATACCCGTCGATCCAAACTTCGAGCTCAACTGGTACGAGATTTTTCAGCATTGGCTCTTTACGGCCTTCTTCAAGGAGGCAAAGGTCGTGTACGAGTTCGGGTGCGGATCGGGTATAAATCTCGCGAAACTCGCCAGGCTCTACCCTGACAAGCGATACGTAGGGCTGGACTGGGCTGCACCGTCGACGGAGATCGTGGACGAGATGGCCCGGGTGTACGGGTGGAACATGAAGGGGCGCCTATTCGATTTCTTTCACCCGGATGAAAGTCTGAAGATCGAGGAGGGGAGTATCGTCTTCACGGTCGGTGCCCTGGAGCAAACGGGACGTAATTACGAAGCTTTCCTCCAGTACCTGCTCCGCGGATCAGAGGCGTTGTGCGTGAACATCGAGCCGATTGTCGAGTGGTACGACCAGACGAACCTGGTAGACTACGCTGCCATTCGGTTTCATACACAGCGCAAGTACTGGGAGGGGTTCCCGAACCGTCTGAAGGAGTTGGACCGGGCGGGCCGGGTGGAGATTCTCAAGATGAAGCGATCTTACTTCGGTAGCTTGTTCGTCGAAGGGTATTCGCAGACGATCTGGAGACCCTTGGAAAAGGCATGAATATCAATATCCAAGGCAAGTTCGCCCTGGTTACCGGGGGTAGCCACGGGATCGGCCATAGTATCGCACTAGCACTGGCCGAAGAAGGCTGCAATGTAGCCATTTGTGCGCGTAACAGCTCAAGACCCGGCTATGCGGGTAGAATCGAGGAAACCATAGCCGAAGTGGAGGCAAAGGGAGTACATGGTTTAGGGATACGCGCCGACGTGCTGGTTCCGGGTGATATCGAACGGGTGACGAAGACCGTCATCGAGGCATGGGGAACGATCCATATTCTAGTGAACAACGTTGGGGGGGGTGGAAGCTGGGGCAGCTCTGTCGTGGAAGAAACAGAGGACCAGGTCTGGCTAGATGTTTATAGCAAAAATGCCCTAGCGTCTGTGCGTTTCACCATGTGGGCTATCCCTTATATGCGCAAACAGAAATGGGGACGTGTCGTTACCATAACTTCTTTATATGGGAGAGAAGGAGGCGGCCGCCCCTGGTTTAACATGGCCAAGGCTGCGGAAACGGGACTGATGAAAACTCTAGCACTCAACCACGATCTCGCAAGAGACGGGATCACGTTCAATACGGTAGCACCAGGCGGTATTATGATCCCTGATACCGTCTGGGAACTCCAAGAAGGAAAAGACCCAGTAGAGTTTGAAAAGATGTTAGATCGGCAGTTCCCCCTCGGGAGACTCGGTATGCCGGAAGAAGTAGCGAGTGTAGTCACATTCGTCTGTTCTAAAAAGGCGAGCCTGCTCAACGGCGCGGTAATCGCAGTGGATGGCGGGGAGAGCAAGAGCTTCTAGCTTCAGAGGGGGCGCCATGAAACTGGAGAAAGGGGGAAGCAAAGTGACTGATACGGGTGCTGAATTAGGCTTTACCGACGAGCAGCTCAGAATAAGAGTTCACCACGTTGGCGCCTTTGCCGATTTTGGGGCGATTGGGCGACTTGAAATATTCGGCGATGATATCGAATGGATTGGTTACGATGCCCAAGAGGATAATCTTGCCGGCAACAAGCGGCTGAGTAAACATTTTGTTTTGGTGAACAAGTGCATAGGCAAGACCAACTCGCCCGGCACGTTCAACGTTATGCGATCGCTGGGTGCCAGCAGCATATTGCCGTCCGCCCCAAGTGCTGAAAAATACACCTGGGTTTTTTATCACGGAAGACCATTGGTGAGAGATGGGGAGACTCTGATTTGGGGTGAACATACCCGTGTAGTAAAAGAAGTCCCTGTTGAAATTAACACCCTCGATCATTTAGTTGAAAACGGTGACATCCCACAGATTGATTTTATTTCTACTGACGTCCAGGGAGCCGATTGCGACATTTTGTTAGGGGCTTCCAAGACTCTGTTGTCTTCTGCAGTCGGTGTCATTTGTGAAGTCGAGTTTGCCGAGCTGTATTCCGGCCAAGCTCTCTTTTGTGACACCCAAGACCACCTGCGTAGGCACGGCTTCCGATTTTGCGACTTCCTGACCCGTCAGGACTTTAACACCGCCCCTTACCCGGTCGAGCTACAGGGAAAGGGGTTTTTTACAGTCAGTGAAGCCCTATTTTTCAAGAACGTGAGTGAACTCATTGGAGATTCACCTACCCAATCTGGAGCAAATCAGCGTGTTGTTCGATGTCTTAAGTTGGCCGCAATCGCCGTTGTGTTCGACCAATTCGACTACGCGCTAGGCGTGTTGCGTACTCTTCAAGGAAAGTATTTGCTCTCCCTGGATAAGTTGGCGAGCCGTACCAATATTAAATATATCAAGCTGTTGCGTGATTTAGTTCGTAGCGCTGACGAGATCGAGGCTCATTCGCCTCCTCTTTATTACGAACTGGGTCGCTGGAATGTAGGCACAGATGTGCCGAAAAAAAGTTCGGGTAATAGATGGAAAGTCGGCTTATACCTAATAGAGCGACTCTTCCTGATGGCAATCAGAATAATAACAAAAGGAAATGCTCCGTTCTACTACACGCCAATTAGTAAGGTCTTTCATGCTTATGGGCTGGTGGATATAGCCAAAGCTCATGACAAGCGTCTCGTGATGTATCTTTTGGGCATGACTTACCCAGCAAAGGGCAGGTTATCCATATATAGGGCTAAACTAATCAGCCTCTTCTATCTCTAACATATGCTAATCAGCGCCGCGGACCGGTTGGACGAGTCCAAGGTTCGTATCGGTGGGCGCGTGATGTTCTGCGGTGCTTGCTCCGAATTGGTGTCAACAGAATCCCGTACCTAACGCGCGAGTATTACCTGTGGATAGTGTAGTTTTCGTTGTCGTGTGCGCCGTCACCGCGATGGTTGGCTGGATGATTTCCCGCTTGACCAGACATATCACGTTTTACTCGGCCCACACAGACAACCAGAAGCAAGTGCTCACAGCAGCATCGGTGGGACAGTGGCGTTGGCCATCAGAGATGCACAAGTGTGTCGATGGTGGCTTGAGAACCCGCATGAAGGACGTGTTTGTCCTCTGTCTGGTGGCGATGCAGCGTGCGCTGAGTGATCGGACCAGTGACTATCCCATTGTCATTTTGTGTGTTGTGGCGAATTCGGTCGCCGCAGTTTTAGTCTTTCTGATCGCCGGTACGTATTGGAACATGGGTGTTGGGCTATTGGCCTGGGCGCTTCTAGTCGCCTGTCTTTGGCCGTACCAGCTGACCTTGTTCGGGGCTCACATATGCGTGGCGAATATGTTTTTCTTAGCTTCAGTTTATTTGATGCAACAGGCGGAGTTTGGAACCTCATGGTCTGGACTTGCATGGTACTTCGCCTCAGGGGTGGCTGTGGGTCTTATGCTGTTTTCATCGGGATCTTCAAGGAAGTATTTACCCCTCGTTGCCGGCGCCTTTGTCTACAGCGAGCGCGAGGCTCTCTGGGGATCCGGGTCGATATTCCGCGGGGATATGTTTCCCTCGGTAGGCATGAGCACGGCCATCATCTGTGTCGCAGTCGCGCTCCTGCTAGGTGCCGTCGCTATCCCCTTAAGCCACAAGCGGATCGTCACGGCGATGTATTTCGAACGGGCGCCTTTCTGGTTGAATCGGGTAATCAGTGGGAGAAAGATCTTCGGTGTGGAACACTATCTCAAGCGCGCTCAGGAGTTTGCGCCCACGGGTGTAAAGTTTTGTGTCGTCGTCGCCGCCTACTTGGTGGCGCCCTTGGCGATCACTCGTTCCGACTTCTTCTTCTGGTCACAGCTCTGGTTTGCCCTCGGTATCGGTGCTGTGGTCCTTCTCCTAACATACCCGGATGTGATTTTGAACCTGTGGGCATACTATGCGGATTCGCAGGGCTGGAAAACGAACCGCTTTAGTCTTTACCGGAAGTATTTCACCAGCATTGGAAAGCCGATCAAAGACGATATGCGTGGTGGTGGTCTCCTCTGGCTTGTCCGTTTTTTCGGTCGCATGATGCCAGTCCATTTCGTCCTGTACCTGATATGCTTGCCCTTTCTTGCCACCCTGTTGATTCTCGATGGAAATCGGCTGGGCGAAGCATGGGGAGCTTCGGCGATTTTTATAGTCAGCCTGTCGCCGGTCCTGTTGGGGGAAATTACCCACAGCGCTCAATCTGCGCGCTTATACTATCCGGGCTTGCTCGGCTTGCTGCTTTTGATAGCGTACACGGCGTTCCAGCTCGACCAGATGTTGGCCTTTCCGGCACGGTTGGTGTTCTGGTCGGTGACCACGACCGTAGTATTGGTGAGTGCGGTCTGGGCTCTTTGGATGTTGCTGGACGATGTGCTGCCCGCCAGGATGGCGGTCGCCCGGCTGGGCCAAGCACTAAAAGGGTTGGGAATCAAAGAGTTCTATACGTATAACACTCCGTACAATGAAGCATTTGTCGACGCTCTGCCGTCTTCAGTCCGAGGAGGGTATAAGATTCACTTCATTAATACTCTCAAGGAAGTTAAGGAAGGCTACGTGGTAGTGCCTGGAACCAGCTCCAAGGCTCTCAATATGGAGAGTGCGGCGTGGGCGATTGAACACGGCGACTTCGACTTAGATCCGGAGTTGAATCACCTGATCGAATCGAAAGAGATCGGGAAGTACGCGGTAGTCTCATTCAAGACCTTTGGCACCAGCCGGATTTGGGCCCAGGAGTCTGAAGTGACTAGCTACCGCGATTTGATCCTGAGAGAAATTGGTGATGAGGACCGGTGGCGCGGCTGGGCGTGGATACTCGACGCGGGCAAGCTGCGGGCGGGAAGGTATCGCTGATGATTACGTTACTAATCCCTACCATGAACCGGTCATATTTCCTCATACGCCTCCTGACCTACTACCGAGAGCTTGGTTTTCAAGGATGTATCTGCATCGGCGATTCGAGCGACCTTCAGCATGTCGAGCGGACCAAGAGGGTGATCCAAAAACTCAAAGGGAAGATGGACATCGTTTACTGGGAGTATCCTGGTCTGAACTATGCTGAGTGTATTAGAAATCTGGTTGATCTGGCCCCTACCAGTCACGCTGTGGTGTTGCCCGACTATGACTTCCTGGTGCCCGGAGGGTTGGAACGGTGCGTCCGGTTCCTCGAAGCTCAACCGGAGTATATTGCTGCCCACGGCACGGCGGCGATTGTTGACCTTTACTCCCCAGGGGCATACGGGGAGGTACGCAGGATTGTACCCCACAGGCAGCCTCCGGTAGAGGCTGAAAATGCCGGTGACCGACTGTTGGATCAATTCAGGAGCTATACGCTTCCCCTGTTCTCCGTGTGTCGGACAGACGACCTTCGTGGGATGTACCAGAGGGTTTCCACGCTACCAGATAAGTATTTTGCCTTGGAGTTACTGCCGTGCTGTCTTGCGGCTGTCCGAGGTAAAGTAAAGGAGTTGGATTGCCTCTATTTGGCACGGCAAGGCCTCGGGAGATACCCTTCGCCGCCAACCTACGAGTGGCTCACTAGCCCAAACTGGCTTCCCTCGTACCAGGTTTTCCGCGATTGCCTCTCTGAGGAACTCGTACTACAGGACGGGATAAGCAGGGACGACGCACGGGAGGTAGTGAAGCGGGCGTTTTGGTCTTATTTAGCTCGTGGGCTGACCAATGAGTTGTCGGAACGCCATGCCCCAAAAGTTTTTTGGCTCCGCTCCTGGGCGCGCATGGCGTTCCGGCGAATTCCGGTCCTCGAGCGGGCCTGGCGCAAGGTGCACCCCTTCCTCCCAGGCGAAAACCGCAAATTGTCCTTTCCAGCTGTGCTCCATCCCAACTCGCCATACTACGCCGATTTCATGCCCATCTACCGGGCAATCACGACGCGGTCCAACCTGTTGGATGGCTGTCCCACTCCGGGCGCGCCCTTTGGTGCGACGGGGGCCCTTTCCGGCGGAACCAGGAACAACAACGGGTGAGTGGAGGGGTAACGGGGAGAACATGATCGTAAGGAAGCTTGTAAAGCGCATTCCGGTTCTTAGGGACGTCGCCTTATTTATTCTCATAAAATTTCGTCGGTTAAAGTGGCTGCCCTATCTTTGGAACGTTTTAAACGACGCACTCGATGTTGATTTCTTTATTTTGACACAACCCAATGCGGGAGCGCCGTATTTCGGACCGTTCTTAAAAAGCCGGCAAGGGGGTCCAAGACGACACTTTTATATGCAGAAAACGCTTGAAGTTGCCTGTGGCCCTCAGAGTGAAAATCGCTTCATAAAGATACTGGAAATTGGCTCTTGGGCAGGTGGCTCGGCAATTACTTTCGGAAAATACATCAATTCACAAAATGGCGGCCGGGGACTTATTGTTTGCGTTGATGCGTGGGAGCCGTACCTGCGAGATATTGACACCGGGAAACGTTCAGGGCCTTATAAAGAAATGAATCTTGCGACAAACAAAAATAGAATTTTGACCCTCTTTTTATACAATATAAAAGCTGCAGGCCTCTCAAATATTGTCATCCCAATTAAAGGTTTCAGCAAAAATGTCATTCCCTTATTAGGTGAAAAATTTGACTACGCATTCATAGACGGCTCGCATTACTACGAAGATGTAATCCAGGACATAAAAATGGTGATCCCGCTTATCAAGGATGGCGGGGTAATTTCTGGAGATGACTTGGAGGTCCAGCTCAATGAGTGTGACCTACCAACCCTGAAAGAATTTGAGGGGCAGGACTGTGCCATACATCCAAAAACGGAGATGCCCTTCCACCCCGGGGTGACTCGTGCTGCTGGAGAGATATTTGGTGAGGTCTCCAGTTGGGAAGGTCACTGGGCCATGAAGAAAACAGCGAATGGGTGGGAGAAAATAAACCTATTTTTCTCTGAAGAAGACGTCGTTATTCCAGATCATCTAAAGTAATAGGATCTCGCAGTATAGGACTATTCAAAGCATCCGCGGTAGCGGTCAACTTACCACTGGACTTTCACAGCACTGTCCAAGATACGATAGCCGACGAGGATAGAGTCTTATTCCAGTGCATCATTTCAGGTTTGAACGAGAGACTGGAAAAGATGGTCATCTGGTCCTGATAGGGTAAAGATAGGGTAAATAGGAGTAATAACGATGTCTACAAAGAGTCACCTAGATTTAGTCCTCATTAATCCTCCGAGCCGTACCGGAATATATCAATCCTTGGGTTCTACTCTGGCCGCTATCGAGCCTCCTGTTTGGGCTGGCCTGATTGCTACGTTCATCCGCAAGTGCGGATTTTCCGTCCATGTCCTCGATGCCGATGCGGAGGATTTGACCGTCGCCGCGACGATCCAGCGCCTCGCTGAGTTGGACCCGGTTCTCAGCGCTGTTATCGTGTACGGAAACCAGCCTTCGGCGTCAACTCAAAATATGCCTGCGGCAAGTACCATCTGCACCGCTATTAAGGAATACAGGCCCGATGCCAAGGTTATTCTGATTGGCGGACATGTCGCTGCCCTTCCCGAGCGGACTCTCCGCGAACAGATGGCCGACTTCGTGTGTGGAGGCGAAGGCCCCTATACCGTTTTGGATCTGCTTATGGCGCTCAAAGAGGGCCGCCCGGAAGACCTTAAGAAAGTGCGGAGCCTCTGGTACTGGGAGGGAAAGACAATACAAGACAATCCCCCGGCTCCTCTGCTTGAGAATCTGGATGACGAGATGCCGGAAATGGCCTGGGACCTGCTCCCTATGGAGAGATACCGGGCACACAACTGGCACTGCTTCGGACATCTCAAGCGGGAGCCATACGCTTCTTTCTACACAACTCTGGGTTGTCCCTACCATTGCACTTTCTGCTGCATCCAGGCGCCGTTTAAAAGCGGAGAAAAGGTTCTAGGGCTCAACGAGAACGTAAATAGCTACCGAAGGTGGAGTCCCAGGGTCGTGGGGGCTCAGATAGATAAATTGGTGAACCAATATGGTGTCCGGAACATCAAGATCACGGATGAGATGTTTGTTCTCAACAAGGGTCACGTAGAGGGGATCTGCGATTTTATCATTGAACGCGGTTATGATCTCAATATTTGGGCCTATGCCCGGGTGGACACGGTCAAAGAGGGGATGGTGGACAAGCTGAGGGAGGCGGGTGTTAACTGGCTCGCCTTTGGAATTGAAGCTGCCAGCGAAAGGGTGCGAAAAGACATCCAAAAGGGCTTCAGTCAAGACCTGGTGTACAAGACGATCGAGTCGGTAAGGGCGGCAGGAATTAATGTAATAGCCAATTTTATCTTTGGCCTTCCCGAGGATGATTTGGACACGATGCAAGCTACCCTTGACATGGCCTTGGATCTCAATTGCGAGTTTGCCAATTTTTACTCCGCCATGGCTTATCCCGGCTCCCAGTTGTATGCCATGGCTGTCAAAGAGAGTTGGCCACTGCCCGAGAAGTGGACCGGCTACTCCCAGCACTCTGTTGACACGCTACCCCTGCCCACCAAGTACCTTTCCGGCGCTGAGGTGCTGAGCTTCCGGGACCATGCGTTTCAAGTCTACTTCAACAACCCTCGGTATCTGGACATAGTAGCCCGGAAGTTCGGTCCCGAGACCGCGCAGCACATCCGTGAGATGGCATCCCATAAGCTGGTTAGGGGATAGGCATAGCTGCGTAAGAGCATTGATTCGTGGAGACAGGCTGCCCAATGCTGAGAAACAGGAGCTGTTTGTGATGAGAGTTCTCGATGTCACCGAGGGGAGCACCCTATGGTAGATGTATCAATTCTGTTGCCATCTTTGCGGGAAGAGGCCGCAACCCATTTTATCGACTGGATTAATTGCCATAGAGTCCCTTATAACTACGAGATTGTTCTCATCGCACCATTCAAAATCGGGAAGCCAAACGTCGTCTGGTTGGAGGACACAGGCCCCCACAACGGCTCTATAAGGCCGATTAATGACGGGTATGCTGTCTCGAGGGGGCAGTTCGTTTCAATCGCTTCAGATGATGCGCCATATGATGTCGGTTGGTGGACCATTATCGACTTTATTAAGACACTTGACGCAAAACGGAAATTCCGCATCGCCGCCTACAATCCCACCTACCTAAAATTGTTTAGGTATGTATACAAATACCCAAAACTGCGGAAGTTGCCCGGGCTTACCAAATTTCACGGGCAATCTCGAATTCACGGGATTCCAATGCCATGTTGGTTCTGTGTTGATCGCGAAACCGTTCCTTTGTTGGGAGGGACACCATACACCAAGGAGTTCTTAGCCCATTGTGCGGATCCTGATTTAGGTCTGAAATTACACTGGGCGGGCGAACCTATTCAGTTTTGCCGGTCCGCGCGGGCAATTTGTAGTGGCGATATTATCGATGGCTTGCATGCGAATAACGTAAGCAAGTATTTGACGCACGACATAGAGGTACTAAACTCCATCTGGAAAGACATATACGGTGAAATCAAGGGGTGAATTGGTGAAAGCACAATGGTCGATCATCAACCGATATGTTGAGGACCATAGATCCATGGTGAACTGCTGATGGTCGGCATCGTCATCCCGACGATGAATCGGTCGGACTTCGTGATCAGGCAGCTGGCCTACTATGCCGACGTCGGGTACCAATCCACCGTTTACGTAGGGGACTCCAGTGATAGTGTTCACTTGCAGCGGGTAACCCAGGCAGTCCGGGGGCTTCAGAACCGCATCAACCTTGTACACATTCGGCTTCCCGGACTGAATGACTCCCAAGCTATTAGGGAACTACTTTACTGCGTACAGGAGCCGTACGTTGCTTTCGTTGGCGATGATGACTTTCTGGTCCCGGCGTCTCTGGAAAAATGCGCCCGATTCCTGAAGGCCCACGCCGATTTCAGCACGGCACACGGGGTCGCAACACTGTGCGGACTGGGATCGCCCGGGGCCCATGGCGAAGTGACCTGGTGCGGACGGTATGGGCAATATCCTATGGAGCAGGCGAGCGGGAGAGATCGCTTGACGGATTATTTGGGCAACTATTTTGTGACTCTTTTCTCGATACATCGTACCCAGGATTTCCGAAGAGACATGGATGCCGCTTGTCTAATGCCGGATAAAGCGTTCCGCGAACTGCTGCCTTGCTGCCTGTCGATCATACGGGGTGAAGCGAAGGAGCTGGATTGCCTTTACTTGATTCGCCAGGCTCACGACCGACGCTATCTCTTGCCCGATGTGTACGACTGGATTACCAGCCCGGACTGGTTACCCTCATATCAGATCTTCTGTGACTGCTTGGTGGGGGAACTAGCACGGCAAGATGGGATCAGCATGGATGAAGCAAGGAAAGTGGTGAAGCAAGCGTTCTGGTCTCACTTGGCGCGGGGGCTGACACAGAAGTGGAAACAACTCTATGCCCAAAACGGTTCTTGGATCCTTTCCCGGGCGAGGGAGGCGATCCGGCGCATGCCGGTCCTCCGGTGGGCATGGCGCAAAGGGCATTCTCTCCTCCCAGGCGAAGAATACAAATTGTCGCTTCCAGCCTTGCTGCATCCCTCCTCGCCGTATCACATCGATTTCATGCCAGTCTACCGGGCGATTACGAGGCAGTCTCATTTGTTGGATCATGGATAAACCGCGCTATTCGGTCCTTTTTTACTTCTTGAGTCGTTATAAGCCACTCTGCTGGGCAATTCTCTTGCTGACCTTGGTTAGCTCTGCCCTGGAGAGTCTTAGCGTGGCGGCCTTTTTTCCACTCTTTTCTTCTTTAATGGGCTCTTCCCAGAAAGAAGTGAAGGGTATTCTGAGCTTCATAGCCAGAATGGGGAAGGTTTTGCCCTTCTCCGACCCCATTGTGTCCGCTGTCGTGTTGCTTATCCTGATATTCACGGTGAAAACCCTTTTCAGCTTGCTGCGGGAAGGGATGATATCCTACGCCACCGGCAAGGTCCTCTACAGTGTGAGGAAACAGTTAATAGAAAAATACTCCGGTGCGCAGTACCAGTTCTTTTTAGACAATAAGCAAGGGGCGTTACTTTTTAATACCATGTCGGCTCCCCAAGGCGTTAGCACCATATTGCTTAACGCGCTGCAAATGGTGGTGTACCTCCTCAAAGTCCTGGCTATAGGCATTGTCCTGGGACTTATCTTTCCTCAGGTGACTTTGGCATTCGCAGGTATAAGTCTGCTGTTTTATGGGGTTATGCACTACCTATCCGTAAGGGTTACCCTCCGCCTGGGTAGGGGGGCTGCTAAGGCTGGTGCGGAACAGACCGTGATTGCCAGCGAGTTTTTAAGCGGTATCCAGCAGATTATCACGTTTCAGGCCACCCGGCGGTGGGTTGAGCGGTTTGACCGAGAGAATCGGGCCTTAAGCGAGATATGTACGAAGCAACAGATGTGGTTTTCCATGCCCAGGCCGGTGAGTGAGCTTATTGGCGCGGTCCTGATTCTTGGGTCGATCCTGGTTCTGAGAGTAGTTAGTACAGATAATTTCGTTGAGGTTCTGGCAAAGCTGGGGATCTTCGCCGTGGCTCTGACCCAGGTCCTGCCCGCTGTCACAGCCGTTGGCCGCTCACGGATGATGATCATGGTAGCTTTGCCCACCGCGGAGCTGGCGTATCACGCCATCACGGAGACCGTGCCAAGGCGTAAAGACGGGCATAGAGTCCTGGAGTTCTTCGAGAAAGCCATTGCCTTTGAGAACGTATCCTTTGCCCACAAAGGGAGAGATGCCCTCTTAAAGGGCGTTAATCTGACCATTGAGAAAGGTAAAGTGACTGCCATTGTGGGTCCCTCGGGGGCCGGAAAAACCACTATGATCAATTTGATCCTGGGACTATTTGAGCCCACGGAGGGCCGGATCACGATTGATGGAATACCCCTTCAGGAGTTCAAACAGGAGACGTGGCTAAGCAAGATCGGTCCAGTAAGTCAGGACACCTTCACTTATCACTCTACCATTGCAGACAATATCCTCTTTGGCAGGAATGGCCATTCCATGGAGTCCCTTATAAAAGCGACAAAGATTGCCAACGCTCATGGGTTTATTTCTGAACTTCCCCAAGGCTACGATACCCTTGTCGGCGAAAGAGGGATGAAGCTTTCGGGAGGGCAACAACAGCGCCTCGCGATTGCCAGAGCGATGTTAGATGCGCCGGAAATCCTGATATTTGATGAGGCGACCAGCTCCCTTGATTCTATCTCAGAGAAGCTGGTCCAGGAGGCCATTGATACAGTTTCCAGTGAGCGGACAGTAATCATCATTGCCCATCGTCTTTCAACCATAAGGCATGCAGATAAGATTATTGTGCTTGAAGGCGGTCAGGTCGTAGAGGAAGGAAGCCACCAGGAGTTGGTGAATAGGCGTGGTGATTATTCCCGTCTCGTAGATTCTTACAGGTAGAATAGGACTAAGACAGTATGAACTCGATGGCGAGCCATCCTTCTCATTGCAACCCGCTGGTTGGCACCTATAACTGTTTAACCCCGGCATTTTCTCTCAGCGGGCTACCTCGGGTAGCCGCTCTGGTCTGGGTGGTAAGTGAGTACGCGCCTGGAATTTTAGAAGTGCCTTGGAAGCGGAAGCGGCTGTGACCGATATCCTGTGAGATGGGACCGAATTTGCACGACGGCCCAAACCTCTGCGGCTAGGTAGTTGTGAAATAAGATGGGTTTCCAGACAACGAAACAGCGCATGTACAAATCAGAATGAGACCATATCCGAAAGCGAAGGAAGATCTATACGATCTCTTCAGAGGGGGAAAGGAACAGGACGAATATCAACAAAGCCGGGAGGCACAAATATGCGGATAAAGCTGGAAACTCTATCGCCGCAGGATAGCTATGGCTCGATGTGGGAACACTGGTATGCGTCTTTGAGACGCGTATTGCGGAACAAGCTATCCTCTCGACAGAAACTCTCGTTAAGGTTGCTGCGCAGTATCGTGGTTCATCCCGCGCAGTTTCAGACCCATCTAAACCGACTTCGGTATTTTAGGGGCGTACACGAGAAGCCGGAAATTAGCTACGTTCCTCCGGTGATTGCCGCAACGATCACTGATCAATGCAATTTGCGCTGTCCTAATTGTTTTTATATTCTCCACGACCCAGACTACTTTTTCTCAAGCTTTATCAGTCCTGACAAATTCCGCCAGGTACTGGAGAAATATAACCGGCCACGAAAGGCGGAGATATTGTTCCTGACCGGCGGCGAACCTCTGATGCATCCCAAAATCGACGAGCTCATCGATATCGCGAAAAGCTATAATCTCCGTGTCAAGATGTCGACGAATGGTGTTTTGGTAAAGAGGAAACTCTCCTCTTTGTCCAAACTGGACTACCTGAGTGTGAGCATGGACTCCTATGACCACGACACTTTTAAAAAATACAGGGCGGGGCACGAGAAACAGTTCGACATGATTTTGGAGGGCTTGAAGGCGCTGAAAGAAAATAACATTAACTTCGCCATTTCCTTTGTCCTGTCGGAAGAGAACTTGCATGAATCAAGTAAAATGATCGAATTCGCGGAAAGGATGGGGCCGTCGCTCGTTACTTTCCACAATATCAGCCCACATGGTAGTACGGACTTTAGGCCGTTGAGTTTTCAAAGTAACCAGACAGTGAAATGGCTCGAAGAGCTTATTTCCAGGCGCGATTATCCTTTCGATATTAATTTACCAGCTATTTTTGACCTGGAGTCGCCCTCGTTTCGTGAAGTGAAGTGTATACAGCCTTGGTACTATTTCTGCTTCAATTCCGTGGGGGACGTATCCTACTGTTGTCACTTGCCCCACGATCCGAAAATTGGAAATGTATTCGCCGGGTATGATTTCAACTCGCGCGAGATGACGCTTTTCAGGAAAGAGACAATGACCGGGAAAATGACGAGCGACCTGATTCAGAAGAACTGCTTGCATTGCCAGCGGAGATTTATGGGTAAGGAATTTGGGATCTTTGATTCGCGAGTTCGTACGTGGTTTTTTAGCAACGTTGACGCGCTTGTCGAGAAGTTCCCTGATGTTGTGAGTGAGTGACGTTCAAACGGTCGGGCTAATTCATCATGAAAAAAGGAGATACGTTGCATCCTGCGAAGCGGATCCTGATTGTCGGCTGCGGTGAATTGGGGAGCCGCCATCTCCAGGCTGTGGCGACGCTTCCAGAGGTGGCGGAGATCGAGGTGGTGGACCCCCGTCCCGAGGGGCTGCAGCTAGGACGGGAGCGTGTTGCGGAAGTTGAAGAACGCAAGCCTTCGATTGACTACCGTTGGCTTTCGTCTATCGAAGAAGCCCACAAGGGGGGAGACCTCTGCATCGTTGCCACCCAGGCCGACGTCCGGTGCGAAGTCGTGCGCCGAGTAGCCGAGTCTCTCGGATACAATTCCTTTTTGCTGGAGAAGATGGTAGCGCAGTCGGTCCGCGACTATGAGGGGTTGATGGAGTTCTCAAGGGAGAAGGGTCTCTCAGTCTGGGTCAACTGTAAAACTCGTGCCTATCCATTTCACAAACGTTTGAAGTCTTTGCTGGACCCCCGTGAGCCTCTGGTGTTAGTCGATGTGGGAGGCAACCACGGATTGGCTAATAACGGAATTCATGTTGCGGACCTCTTTGTCTTCTACGACGAGACGGACTCGATAAAAAGCGGGGGTTGCTGCGTGGATCCGGTCCTGCACCCCTCTAAGCGGGGTAACGGCTTGTTTGAGCTTAGCGGCTTGCTGCAAGGATATACGCAGAAGGGCAGCCGCCTAACCATTTTGTTCGCTCGCGACCACGTCGCTCCGGATCACCTGTCCATTGCTTCCTCACGTTATCGGTGTGTCGTCGATCATATGAGCCGTTGGGCTTGGGAGAGTGATGCCTCGACAGGTTGGGAATGGCGGCCTATCCCCTTCGAAGGGAATCTCTTGGTTAGTAGTATGACCAAGCAGTTTGCCGCTGATATTTTGAGTAGTGGGACCTGTGAGTTGCCGAATCTGAAAGAGTGTTTTCCGGCCCACCGGTTCATCTTGACCGAGTTGCGGCCGCACTTCAGCAAGTTATTAAAAACGGAAGTTGAACGTCTCCCTGTTACATAGCGCACAGCCTGCAGTGGAGGGCCATCTTGCTTCTTCCACCGAACTGGCTGCAGCCATAGGCCGTGCGGATTTTTCCACCTGCGCGGCAACGATCGTGGGCTACGGCAACATGGGCAAACAGTACTTCAAGGCCCTCCGAACGCTTGGTGTAAGACAGATTCAGGTCTGTTCGCGCTCAAAAGCCCCTTTAGCCGAACTAGAAGGTATCCAGGGCATCGCAGTATCCGATGGAGGCTTCGAGTGTTTGGAGTACCGCCCCGAACCGCATGAAGTCGGCATTGTTGCGACCCCTACTCTTTCTCTGTTGGCGACGGCGAAACACCTTGTCTCACTTGGTTTCCGGCGGCTCCTGATCGAAAAGCCTGTGGCCTTGGGGTCGGGCGAGATCCAATGCTTGGCAGGGGAATTCGCCAAGGGAGAAGTGGAGGCGGCCTGCGCGTACAATCGCGTTGCCTATCCTTCTTTTCATGAATTGCGTTCCCGCGCGGCTGAGGAAGGGGGAATAACTTCCTGCACTTATACCTTTACCGAGATGATCAAGCCGGATTGGCCCGAGCGCTTTCCGCCTGAGGAGTTGGCCCGGTGGGGGATTGCCAATAGCCTACATGTCATAGGCATGGCCCATGGGCTGATTGGAATGCCCAAGGAGTGGAGCGGCCACAGGTCTGGAGCCGTCTCCTGGCATCCGACAGGCTCACTCTTTGTAGGATCAGGGATTTCTGAGCGTGGTATTCCGTTCTCCTATCACGCTGACTGGGGCTCGACCGGACGCTGGTCTGTTGAGGTCCATACCTCAGTCTCTTCTTACCGACTCTGTCCGCTGGAAAAAGTCTTTAGAAGAACATCCCCTCTTGGTGGTTGGGAAGAGATCCCGGTGGGCACCTTTGCGCCGGAAGTCAAAGCTGGAATTTTAGAGGAAGTCGCTGCGATGTTCAATCAGAACGTAGCCCAATACGTTCCTCTAATCCCCCTCAGGAAAGCAGCGGCTCTCGCCCGATACGGTGAAGAAATCTTCGGTTATACCCCCTAAGGTCAATCTTAAATTGATGACGGAAAAGAAGGCACTGGTTACCGGTGGCACGCGTGGGATCGGGGCGGCGGTCGCTCGTGCGCTTGTTGAGTGTGGCCACGAGGTGACCGTCAGTGGAACCTCATTGGAGGGACATGGGCCCGAGGGTTGCGCCTATCTAGGCTGCGACTTTTCTGATACCTCCCAGCTTGAAGCCTTCGCGGCTCAGGTCGCGAAGATGGACCTGGCAGTGCTAGTCAACAATGCGGGCATTAACAAGGTTGGTCCTCTGGCGGATTACGACCTGGAAGATTTTGTCCGTATCCAGCAGATCAATCTCGTGGCCCCGTTTATGCTGTGCCGGGCCGTTGTGCCCGGTATGCGTCGGAGACGCTTCGGTCGTATTGTGAATGTCACGTCGATCTGGTCGGTGGTCAGCAAATCCGGCCGCGCAGCCTATTCGGCGAGTAAGTGCGGATTGTTGGGTTTGAGTCGGGCCCTCGCGCTAGAAGTTGCTGCCGATAATGTCCTCGTAAATTGCGTTGCCCCGGGTGTTGTGGATACAGAATTGACGCGGAGAGTTCTTGGTGAAACCGGCATCAAGGAACTACTCGAGCGCATCCCGATAAGACGTCTCGCAAAACCTGAGGAGATTGCTCGTTGCGTGTCTTTTCTTGCGAGCGATGCAAACAGCTATATCACCGGTCAGAACATCGTCATTGACGGGGGATTCACCTGTGGATGATCTAGTCGTCCAGTCCCACCGGGGCCAGTACAGAGTACGTTTTGGTCAAGCTTTTACTGGTCTTGAGTCCGGCCTCGACGATCATGAACACTTGATCATCGACTCTAAAGTAGCTGATCTATGTTCAAGAGCACTAGGGCCGGCGCTGGCTGGCCGTTCGGTGCTCAGGATTGAGGCCACAGAAACAAACAAATCCTTGGAAAGACTTCCAGATTACATAAGGCACTTGCTGGATCATGGCATCCGGCGCGAGCATGTCTTGATCGCGGTTGGGGGAGGTGTTATCCAGGACATTACGGCGTTCATCGCCGCCACCTTGCTACGTGGTTTGCCATGGCGTTTTTATCCAACCACCCTCCTGGCACAGGCGGATAGCTGCATCGGTTCCAAATCCTCCATTAATGTTGGCCAATACAAGAACCAGCTTGGCACCTTTACTCCACCCAGCGAGATTCTGATATCGCCGGACGTCCTCGATACCCTGGAAGAAAGGGAACTCCGCTCGGGTATCGGTGAGATGATCAAGGCGCATATCATTTCAGGTTGGGAAGACATGCGGGCGATCGCGTCGGACTATCCGAGAATAATCCGGGACAAGGTCGTGATGATGCATTATATCCGTCGCTCTCTTGAAATTAAGAAGACCAAAGTGGAGGTCGACGAATTTGATCGGAACGAACGCTTGGTTATGAACTATGGGCATAGTTTCGGTCATGCGATTGAAAGTGCAACCAACTACGCGGTTCCCCATGGCATTGCCGTGACCATCGGAATGGATATGGCGAATTATATATCGTTTCGCCTTGGCCTGCTGAGGCAAGAGATGTTCGATGAGATCGGCTCGCTGCTTGTTGTCAATTATGCGGGCTTCGATCGGACCCCTGTTCCCGAGGGGAGGTTCTTTGCCGCTCTCGGTAGGGACAAAAAGAACATGGGCCAGGCCCTCTCTCTTATCCTCCTCAAAGGCCCGGGGAAAGTTTTCAGGGAACGTCTGGCCGACGACGAGCGATTTCGAGGGCTCTGCCGGGACTACTTTAGAAAATGGCATGGAGCAGCAGGTGAGGAGCGACCCGCCGCCCGGAGCTGTTGAGACATGATTAACGTAGGAATTATCGGCTTTGGCAAGATGGGGCAAATCCGCTACAAGACCATCAGCCAAAATGGTCACGGACGGGTGGTAGCCGTGGCGGACCCTAATCAGCGCCCTGAGGTCCCTGGAGTGCGTATTTATAATTCCGCGGACGAACTCATCGCTGACTCAAAGATAGATGCAGCATTCATATGCACTCCCAATTACCTAAATAAGGCACTGACGGTTAGGGTGCTGAAGGCTGGTAAACATGTCTTCTGCGAGAAACCTCCAGCTTTTAATGCCGGGGAGATGGAAGAGGTTGTTAAGGTCGAGCGGTCCACCCCGGGCAGGAAGCTCATGTATGGGTTTAACCACCGTCACCATGACAGCATCAAAAAAGCTAAGGAAATGGTGGATTCCGGGGTCTATGGTCGTATCCTCTGGATGCGCGGCCGTTACGGCAAAAGTGTGGACCAGAGCTTTTACAACGACTGGCGGGCAAAGAAGGAATTGGCAGGCGGGGGAATCATGATGGATCAGGGCATCCACATGCTGGACCTCTTTCTTATGATGGCGGGTGATTTTGATGAGGTGCAGGCCTTCGTCTCCAATCTGTATTGGAAGCTGGAGGTGGAGGATAATGTTTTTGCCACCTTCCGGAGGAAGGACGGACTTGTTGCCTCGCTCCATTCGACCATGACGCAGTGGCGCCATCTTTTCTCATTGGAGATTTTTCTGGAGAAGGGCTACATCGTCCTGAACGGGCTTCTGACGCCGTCTGGAACCTACGGTGAGGAGGCTATGACTGTCGTCAAGAACCGGAGTTCAGCGCCTGCGGCGACCTGGGACCAAGAGGAGCAAATCCGCTTCCAAGTGGATAACTCTTGGAAGTATGAAGTGGAAACCTTCTTGGACGCGATCGAACGGGACCGCCCAGTCAGCGTCGGAACTTCCCAAGACGCTCTGAAGCTAATGCGGCTGATGGATAAAATTTACCAGGATAGGTAGGCCAACTCATGGACGATACACAGTGGCTGGCCGAATACTTTGAGCGTTATCGCGCATCTATTTTTGCCCCGGATGTTTTTCCCAAGTTAATGGAGCTTAAGAAACTGCTGGTTGATGTCCGGACTAATAGGAAAAAAATAATCATGGCAGGGAACGGCGGCAGCGCGGCGATAGCCAGCCACTGCGCCGTGGATTTTACTAAATGCGCAGGAGTCCGTTGTGTTAATTTCAACGAAGCGGATCTCATCACGTGTTTTGCTAACGATTACGGTTACGAACGTTGGTTAGAAAAGGCATTAAGCTTTTATGCTGACGATGGAGACGTTGTGATTCTTATCAGCTCAAGCGGGAAGTCTCCCAATATGGTTCGCGCAGGCAAGTATGCGCGGAAGAGGCAGTTAAAGGTGGTGACCTTCACCGGCTTTTCTCCAGACAATCCTCTGAAAGCGCTTGGAAATTTGAATATTTGGGTGACCAGCCGCGCCTATAATGTCGTCGAAATGACACATCAGATCTGGCTATTGGCCGTTTGCGACTTGATCATTGGAAATGCAGAATACCCCGCCTGATCAGCTTGAACCTCTTGCGAGAGTCATCAAAAAAAGCCCTTTGGGACAACCCGGTGGGTCCAATTTGAGAGTCGTGCGTGAGCCATATCTTGCCGAAAGGGTGGTCGTTGTCAACGGCCTGCCGGGATGTGGCAAAACTATGATGTCCCCTATTATTGGGGCCTTACCCCGCGTCGAGGTAATGCAATACTCCTATGCCCTCGAATACATTTGTGCCTTGAGGTATTTGGGACGGATCGAGGAAGACGCAGCTTGCGTTATGATTAAAATGCTAACGGACCTCCAGCTTTACAACGTGATGATGGGGCGGGAGACAAACTTTCGGCCGAGTGACCTCTCGGGAGTTCTGCGAAGCTCTCATCCTTTCCGTCACTTTCTCCGGCTCTTCCAAGCTGGCGATGAGGCCGTTATCAAGCGTATTGAGACCGAAAGACCGATCCTTCACTTAACAACACATCTTCTGTTAGGTTTCAGTTCTCCTATTTTTCAGGCATTAGGCTCCCGCGTATTATTCGTGGAAGTTGTGCGACATCCCTTGTACATGATCCGACAGCAGGCCCTATATATGGATCGCTTTGGGAAAGACGTCAGGGACTTCACTGTCTGGTATGACTACAACGGTGTTTCTGTACCTTATTTTGCTTTGGGATGGGAGGATGTTTTCTTGAAGGCCAACGCCGTCGAAAAGTCGATTTACATGATTTATTACCTTACAAAGCGGGTGGAAAAACTGGGTGTGGGTGGTAGTGGAAGCGGTAGCGCCAATGTTTTGGAAGTTCCGTTTGAGCGGTACGTCATCGATCCGTCGCCGTATATGAGGAAGCTCGAGACTCTGTTGGGCACGCATGTGGATTCCCGCACCAAGAGGATGATGAAAAAACAAAACGTGCCAAGAAAGATGTATGCGGAAGGAATTGGTCTAAAGATTTATAAGCACTATGGCTGGGAGCCTCCTAGAATGGGCTCGGATGAAGCCAGGGAGTTTGAGCGTCGAAAACAATTTGCCGCAGAACGAGCGTCCGGGGAAGCCATGGAAATACTAGATTGCCTATGTGCTGAATACGAGGACAAGTACCTCAAAAACGAAGCATGAAAAAAGTTGCACTGATACCCATTTTGCTTGGCAGCACGAGGATCCCCGATAAAAACCTACTGTTGGTTGACGGATATCCAATGGTTTTCCATGTTGCGCGGGCATGCCAGCAGTCTGAAGTATTTGACGAGATATACATCGACTCTGAGCATGAAATGTTCGATAAGATCGCAGGCATGCTCGGGGTAAGATTCTATCGGCGCCAGCCTCAACATGGCGGGTCGGTCTGTACGATGGTCAATAAATCGCGCCAGTGCGCAGGGGCTAGATGCCAAACTCACGATCATTTTTTATACGACTTTATGCGGGCTGTTGATTGCTCGCATGTCGCGCTTGTTCACACTACCTCGCCCCTACTTCGGCCAGAGACAATCAGAGAGTTCATGTCGTTGCTTGAGAAGGATGATTATGACTCACTTTTCTCCGTAGAGGAGCGATACACGGAGACCCTGTTTGCTGGAAAACCGCTAAACTTCTCCCTTTCCCGAAAGTTACCTACGCAGACACTGGGGCCGGTCCAAATGATCACATGGGCTCTTTCCGGTTGGAAGGCTGCGAGCTTCAAGGAATCCTACGAACGCGATGACCCGGATGAGACAGGACCGACCTTTTGCGGTCAAACTGGGTTTTTTCCTCTGGATCGGATTCAGGCCCTGGATGCCGATACCTGGGATGACCTTCGCCTCATTGAGGCTTCTCTCCAGTACCGGAGACAGGGCATATCAAGCAGCTCTCTCCGGTTGCCTGAGAACTGCACTGGGATTGAGAACAATTTGAAAGAGCTCATTAGTCGAGATGGGGTGACGAAGTTCGAGGGGGGAAGGGCCAATGCCCGGCTGAGCAATTTGGAAGAAATCAAGCGCCAAATGGGGCCGGCCCCATGGCTCTACTTGTTGGTGTACACGGGGACCGACCAGACCGCATTGATTTGCCAGCCGCCTGGGGAGGGCGCCAGAAAACATTGCCACGTGACGCACGACGAGTGGTGGGTTGTGTTGGAAGGAACCTTTGAGTGGAGACTCGGAGATGGTACGGTTGTCACCGCTCGAAAATCCGATGTGGTTTTTCTGCCTAGAGGGACGGTTCACTCCATTGTTTGCACAAGCAGAGAATCTGGCATCCGCCTGGCGTGTGGGGCCCGCGATATGGAACATATCTATGTCAAATGAGGACAGACGCTTTGCTGTTGTTACGGGAGCCTCGAGCGGTATAGGAAAGGTGACCGCAAAACTGCTGAGCCAGAGTGGAATCCTTACCGTTGCTATCTCCCGAAGGCTTAAGAACAGTGAATGGACCAGGCGGTGCGATGTTCAACAAGAATCCTCTGTCCAACGAGTCTTCAACGAAATAGCTTCCACGCTTGGACACATTGATATCCTTGTTAACTGTGCGGCTGTTGTATCAACAGAGGATCCCCTGGAAATTTCTGTTGAGAAGTGGGAGGAGGTCTTTCGGGTCAATCTCCTCGGTAGTTATTTTTGCTGCAAATATGCCATCCCCCACATGCGCGGCCGAAGATACGGCAAAATCGTCAACGTATCTTCCATTGCGGGCCGATTGTATAGTCGGACAGCCTCTGTTGCGTATACTTGCTCAAAATACGCCGTTATCGGCTTAACCCGACATTTAGCTGCTACATTCGGGCGGGATGGGATAAACATCAATTGTGTAGCACCGTCTCAAACGCTCTCCGACACTCTGATGGCCCACGTTCCACAGGCTCAGTTGAATGTCTTGGCTGCTTCCAACCCCTTGGGCCGCCTGGCCTCCCCGGAAGAGGTAGCTAGGAGCATTATTTTCCTTGCGAGCGATGCAGCTTCTTATATTAATGGCGCTGTGTTGGATGTGAACGGTGGCCTGGTGTGAGAAGGGAAGGTTTAGCTTGTGTTGCCGTCATGGGTACGGGAAGCGTGGGCATGAGGCACCTGCGGGCTCTCACGAAAATCCCCGGGGTTCGTCCGATTGCAGTGCCCAGTCGTGAGGAGCGTTCTCAAGAAATGGAAAAGGCGGGTTTCGTGGTAGCTCGAGACATCGGGGTCGCTACAGAGATGGGTGCTGAGTTGTGTATTGTAGCGACGGATACGGGAAGGCATGTGGAAGATGCCCTGGTCGCCCTGGAGTATGGACTTGACGTGCTCGTGGAAAAACCTCTTGCGCCCGACGCCAAGCAGGCAAGGGTCTTAAACGATAGGGCAAGCCAAGCGAGCCGAAAACTGTTTGTCGGATGCGTCATGAGGTTCTCAGAGTCCCTGAACCAATTCCGCAAGTTACTTGCCCGGATTGGTCGGTTCCACTCGGTGCGGATTGAATGCCAGTCCTATCTTCCCGACTGGAGACCCCAGCGGCCGTACCGGGATTCTTATTCCGCGCGGCAGGTGGAAGGCGGCGTGCTGCTGGATTTGGTTCACGAGGTTGATTATGCAGGCTGGCTCTTCGGTTGGCCTGTCGCCGCTCAGGCGAGGATTAGGAACCTGGGCCGATTGGGAATCGCAGCGGATGAAATTGCCGACCTCATGTGGGAAGGCCGGGAAGGTGTCGTGGTTTCCCTGACCCTGGACTATCTATCGAGGCCGCCGAGGCGCTCTATGAAAGCTATGGGAGAATTGGGAACTCTCGAGTGGGACGGGATCGAGGACACGGTAAAGTTGGCCCTTGCTGGGAGTCCATGTGAGGTGTTGCGTTTCGCTCAGAGTCGCGACGAGACCTTTCTTGATCAGGCCAATGCTTTTATCAACGCCGTAAAAGGCCCCAGGGATTCCAGGCTGGCCACCGGCGATGAAGGAGTGAAGGCCCTGGCCGTGTGCGATGCTGCGCGACGGGCCAGCGCAAGTCGCCAAGAAGAGGCAGTAGAATATCCGTGAACTTCGGAAAAAGACTCCTCGGGGTTATTCCGGCGCGCGGCGGATCCAAGGGTATCTCGGGGAAAAACCTCCTTCCCTTTGTGGGAATCCCCCTCATTGCCCATAGTGTTCTCTTTGCCAAGCTCTGCCCAGAAATTGATCGCTGTATTGTCTCAACGGATTCGCCAGAAATCGCAAAAGTGGCCAGAAGTTTCGGCGGTGAAGTTCCATTCATGCGTCCAGACGAATTGGCCCGGGATGAGACGCCGATGTGGCCTGTCCTCCGCCATGCTTTAACGAGTATGGAAGAAGCGGGGAAGTGCCAATACGACTACTTGCTGCTTTTGGATCCGACTTCTCCGGCACGAGAACCGTCCGATGTCCCGGAGGTTTTGCGTCGTCTTGTGGAGTGCCCGTCTGCGGACGGAGTGATAGGGGTTTCTCAGCCTGACTTTAATCCGATATGGCATTGCGTGGTGGAGCAGGATGGGTGGATGGTGGATCTCATCAAGGAAGGAAGTGAGTTCGATCGCCGCCAAGACGTGCGGGGGGTTTATCGTATCAATGGTTCTATATACATTTGGCGCGCCGATTTTGTGCGGCGGGAAGCCGATTCATGGCGGCAGCATGGAAAACATATTATTTACGAGATCCCGGAAATGCGCGCAATGTCCATTGACAGCATCGAGGAATTCAAGCGCGCCGAAGTGCTCGTTCAGAGCGGGTTGATCAAGTTCCCTTGGCTCGAAGGAGTGAGAGCATGCGTTCTTTAAACCAGCTCATGGATCTTTCAGGGCGCAGGGCGCTTTTAACGGGTGGGGCTGGGCACATCGGGCTTGCGGCAGGTGAAGCCCTGGCGGAAATGGGGGCTACCATCGCGACCTTGGACCACGATGCCGGGTCTTCTAAGGAGCGCCTCGAGGCACTTTCCAAACATGGAGCCCAGCGAGTGATCACAATAAAGTGCGATCTCACTGACGAGATCGCGACCCGTTACTCCGTAAGAAGCGCCATTGAGGCAATGGCGGGGCTGGACATAATAATTCACCTGGCGGCTTATGTCGGTACCACCCGGGTACCTGGTTGGGCTGTTCCATTTGAAAATCAGACCGTCGAGGCTTGGGATAGAGCCCTGCGGGTTAATCTGACGTCTGCTTTTGTGATGGTCCAGGAGGCAAAAGAAGCCCTGGCGGTGTCAGGTCATGGTTCTGTCATCCTCTTTGGCTCAACGTATGGATTGGTAGGGCCGGACTTTCGCCTTTATGAGGGAACCACAATGGCCAATCCGGCGGGTTACGCGGTCTCCAAAGGTGGCCTCTTACAGTTGACTCGATATTTGGCGACTCTGTTGGCACCCAGGGTTAGAGTTAACGCGATCAGTCCGGGCGGGGTCTGGCGCGACCAGCCGGAGCTGTTCCATCAACGCTATTTGTCACGCACTCCCCTTGGGCGGATGGCCAACGAGGAGGACCTGAAAGGGGCCGTTGCTTATTTGGCCAGTGACCTCTCGGCCTATGTTACCGGTCATAATCTTGTCGTCGACGGGGGATGGACAGTATGGTAGAGGCGGTAGATATAGCTGGCCGTAAGGTGGGTCCCGGTGAGCCCTGCTTCATCATCGCGGAGGCCGGCTTCGCAGTAGGTTATCAATGGCTTAACCTCCGAAGGTTTCTAAGCAGTAAAGTTTAAGTACCAAGATTGTATGCAAGTAAATGTCGGAGATCTTCCGGTGTGGAAGGGAGTTCAAAATAAACCTGGCTTCACGCACCTCCCGTTTACCTTGGGAACGAGTCGCGGACTTATTCGCCAAGTTTTATCCCCATCTGAACTCGACCGAATTACCGAAGAGTACAGTAAGGATTCGTACACATTCATTACTTCTCCGCCGGGTACCTCTTCATGGGGCAACCGTCGGGGAGATTTGTATTTTGACATGCTGGCGAAGCAAGTGGGAACCCTGGTAGGCAAAACCGTCTTAGAGATAGGTTCAGGGACCTTATATATAGCCGAAAGAGTGATCAACGAGCTGAATGCGACGCATTTCGTTGCCTGCGACCCCGCACTGGGGTCCAAGCCCAGTATAAAGAACCTGGAAGTCGTCCGTGAATACTTTGCGAAGCGGCTCTTTAGTTATCAGTCATTTGATCTGATTCTCTCGATCAGTAATTTGGAACACATCCGTGACCCCTTTGAGCATTTGGCGCATGTTTGCCGATTGTTAGAGGACAAGAATGGTTTTCTTTATTTGGTCGTACCAGATTGTTCGCGTGGACTTAGAACAGGTGACATCGGTATCTGTGTTCACGAACACCTATCCTATTTTACTCCAGAAACATTGACTAGCTTACTGGGGAGTTGCGGTTTCGTTACAAATTGGATTCACACTCAAGACGACACCATTTTTGCGCTAGCCCAGCCAGCGGCTGCTGCGCCTCAAGAGCCCGAAAGCTCCGAGATTTCGGATGCTTTATTAAATGGGTTTCAGTCCCAACTTTCCCGGAATCTGGAAATGGCACAGCGGCTAATTTCCACCCACAAGGACAAGGCCAGACTTGCCATCCATGGTTGTAATGTGTGTCTAAACAACGTCTTCGGTCTGCTTGGGATTCAGTCCGATTCTAATATTTTTCTGTTTGATGGGGATTTCAGCAAAGTGGGCAAATATCTCCCTACATTTGATAAACCAATCATGACCGCAACCGATAATTGCTACAAAACGATGCAGACGGTCATTGTGGCAGGACTAACCTTTTACGACGAAATCCGGAAATTCGTAGTGAATAATCACAACATCCCGATAGGCTGTATCTATCCCATCATGCCGCTTCATGAAAACAGTTAACATTCCTCCGTACAAAATTGGTCCTAACCAAACCACGTTCATCATTGCCGAGGCCGGCGTGAATCATAACGGCAGCTTGGAGATGGCTCGCCAGTTGGTGGAAGTGGCTGTGCAGGCTGGCGCTAATGCGGTCAAGTTTCAGACCTTTAAGGCTGAGAGGGTGGTTTCACCTCAGGCCCCGAAGGCCGCTTATCAGTTGGAGACTACCGATGAGGCTGAGTCGCAGTTGGATATGGTCAAGCGCCTGGAGTTGTCATTCGACGCCTTTCGGGAACTATTCGCCTACTGTCAGCAACAGGGCATCCTTTTCATGTCTACGCCCTTCGATGAGGAGAGTGCTGACTTCTTAGCCGATCTGGGAGTACCTGCCTTTAAAATTCCATCAGGCGAGATCACGAACCTTTCTTTTCTGGCCCACGTAGCTCGCAAGGGCAAGCCGATGATTGTTTCGACCGGTATGGCTTACCTAGACGAGGTAAGAACGGCAGTAAGTACCATCGAGAAAACGGGCAATAGGGATTTGGTGCTTCTCCACTGTGTCAGCAACTATCCGGCCAATCCTGCTGACGCCAATCTACGCGCGATGATAACCATGGCGGAGGCGTTTGACGTGCCGGTGGGCTACTCTGATCACACGCTTGGGATTGAGGTATCATTAGCAGCCGTGGCACTTGGCGCGTGTGCTATCGAGAAACACTTCACTTTAGATCGAAACCTACCCGGGCCCGACCATCGGGCGTCGGTAGAGCCGGATGAACTAACGGCGTTGGTGCGTGGTATCCGTAAAGTCGAAGCAGCACTGGGTCATGGGCGGAAAGAGCCGGCGGCTAGCGAGATCAAAATGACGGCGGTGGCGCGCAGGAGCCTTGTAGCCGCACGGGAAATTCCTGTAGGGAGCACGATCACTGAAGGGCTAATTGCTATCAGGCGTCCCGGTACTGGCCTGCCGCCAGCCATGCTAGGCCAGGTGTTAGGGCGTAAGGCCAAGCAGGATATCCCCGCTGGGACTCTACTTAGCCTGGAGATGCTAGTGTGAAGACTGTAGGAATTGTGACCTCTGCACGCTCAGATTTGAGCCTGTACCTGCCGCTGGCGCGTGCCATCAGAATGCACCCCGAACTGCAGATGGAGATCGTGGCGACCGGGATGCATCTCTCTCCAGAATACGGATTGACGGTGCGTTACCTGGAAGAGGCTGGCTTTCAAGTCAAAGATCGGGTCGAGAGCTTGGTTTCGTCCGATACACCTGAGGGAATTGCCAAGTCGATGGGAATTGGCGTGATCGGGTTTTCCCAGTTATTCACACGTTGGCGACCGGACATTCTTGTCGTACTAGGCGACCGTTTCGACATGTTCCCTGCCGCTGTTGCGGCACTACCGTTTTGCATTCCGGTAGCCCATGTTGCCGGGGGGGAGATTACCGAAGGAGCCATCGATGATTCCTTGCGTCACAGTATGACCAAGCTTAGCCATTTGCATTTCGTTTCGACGGAGGAATTTGCCGAACGCGTATTGCAGATGGGGGAGGAACCGTGGCGCGTGATGGTCTCTGGGTCGTTGGCTATCGACAACATCAAACAGGCTAAACTATGGTCACGAGAGCAGACCGCACAACACTTCGGGTTTGACCTGCGCCGGCCAGTTGCGCTTGTCACGTACCATGCGGTGACACTCGAACACGAAGGGACGGGAGAGCAAATTCTTGCGCTGCTCGAGGCCCTTGAGAGAAGTGCTCTCCAATGTGTGTTTACTTACTCCAATGCCGATACCAATGCCCATGAGGTAATTGATGCCGTCAAACGTTTCTGTGACGGTTACTCAGATGGACGTTTGGTGTTGAATGCCGGGCAGGTCGGCTACTTGAACCTGATGAACGCAGTATCGGTCATGGTTGGAAACTCCTCCAGCGGGTTGATCGAGGCGCCCTCATTTGAGCTGCCGGTGGTGGATGTCGGTACACGACAGTCAGGGCGCCTGCGGACTCAGAATGTTATCAACTGCGGGTATGGTACGGAAGAGATCTGCAAAGCCCTTAAACGCGCGCTGAGTCCAGAATGTCGCGCAAGTCTCAAGGGGCTGAAAAATCCATACGGTGATGGGCATGCGGCTGAACGTATAGTTGGTCGACTGGCGACCTTGGAGGATTCGCCGAAACTCCTTCGTAAAAAATTTGCCTGGCACACAGCGGATCGTGCGCGTAATGTCAGTCTCAACAAATGAATCGACCTCATTTTGTCCGCTTTAACGATCTGGCACCAGCTCACGTTAACCGTGACTTGCAAGTACATACTGTGGCGACCGACGGACAGGCAACAATCAGCGAGATGATAAAGCGCGCCGAAAAGCTGTGCTTGGATGAAATTGCCTTTACCGAACATGTAAGGCGAACAAGCAAATACTTCCCGGTATTTGCTGCAGAGGTGCGGGAGGCCCGGGAAAAAACGCGCGTGCGTGTCTACGTTGGCTTGGAGACTAAAGCTGACGATGATCGGGGGACTCTGGACGCCTCGCCAGAGACCCTTAGCGAGGCCGAGATCGTTCTGGGCAGCGTACACCGTTTTCCAGGAGGGCAGGGACGACTGGTTGAGGCGAGGCAGCTAGGGTACAAGGAGGCTGCGGAGCGTGAACTGACGCTCGCGCTGGGACTCTTACGCCATGCGCCGATTGATGTCTTATCGCATCCAGGGGGCATGTGTCAGCGAGCATTCGGGAAGTTTCCAGTGGAGTTTTTTGAGGAGCTCATGCGCGTGTCCATGGAGCGCTGCATCGCGATTGAAATTAACATTTCCTACACACAAGACCTCGACAACTTCTTGGCATTGTGTCGGAAGGTCAACCCCTTTGTTTCGGTTGGTTCAGATGCGCACCGACTGGGTGACCTGGGTTCCTGCCGTGATGCCCTCAGAGCCCGGGGGATCGGATGCGCGTAACGATTGCGGTTTCAGGGGCAGGTTCGCTCATGGGCCAGGGGATCATCAAGGCGCTGAAGATGTCAACATTGGATTACCGGTTAGTAGCCCTTGATTACTTTCCCCATGCCGTTGGGCTGTACTGGGCGGACGTAGCCCACTTGCTCCCAGATGTTTTGTCATCCGGGGTTGAGGAGTCTGAATGGCTGGAACAGCTCAACGATGCGCTGCGGCGGAACCACGTCGATGTGCTCTTGGTCGCGACTGACTTTGAAGTGCCGCTGCTGGCGAAGCACCGTGAGGTGGTCGAGTCCGAGACTGGATGCCGGGTTATAGTTAGTTCCCCTGAGGTCGCAGAGATAGGTGACGACAAATGGGCAACCTACCAGTTTCTCAAGGCGCATGGTTTTCCCTGTCCTCCGTCACTGGTGGATCTGAGTCAGCTTGAGGGCTTTGTTGCTAAAAATGGCTTCCCGCTCATTGTTAAACCGCGGCGCGGGGCAAGATCCCGCGGGGTCACGTTGGTGCGGAATATGACCGAACTAAACGACGGACTAAAAATGGCGGCTGCAGAGCCAATCGTTCAGCGCGCAGTTGGATCGCCTGAGAATGAGTATACTTGTGGTGCGGTCGTGGTCGACGGGGAGTGTTTGGGTGTGATTGCTGTGCGTCGCGAGCTACGCGATGGAAACACTTTTCGAGCCTATTTGGAACCTGCGCCGGACATTGAAACAAAGGTTCGGGCCGTGGCGCTAACACTGAATCCGTGCGGACCAGCGAACTTCCAACTTCGTGTAGGCAACGATGGCCCTGCGATCTTTGAAATCAATGTCCGCTTCTCCGGAACCACGGTAATCCGGGCGCTGGCAGGCTTTAATGAGGTTGAGGCGGTGGTGCGCTGGGCGGTATCCGGCGAGCGGATGCCGCTCAACCGGAAGAAATCTGGGGTGGTGCTAAGATACTTTGAGGAATTATTTGTCGGTCTGGAAGAATACCAGCGGATGGGTGAGGCCAGAGTGAGATGAGCCGGGTGTTGGTCACGGGTGCAAGTGGGTTTATAGGCCGTCGGTTGTTGCCGGTACTCGTTGCTGGTGGCCATTCTGTTGTGGCAGCGACTCGGAGGCCAGAGGCCCTAGGTGATCTTGGCACAGAAGTCGTTCTATTGAATCTCGCGGATCGAAAAACATTTGCTGCATTGCCTCGGGATGTCGATGTTGTTGTCCACGCCGCGGCGAGAAGACTGGATTCGGAGAAAAACTGGGACGGCATCGTAGAGATGGTACGGGTTAATACGCTTGGTACTCTCAACATGCTTGAGTATTCTGAGTCCTGCGGCATCAAGAGATTTGTGTACTGTTCTACCATGAGCGTGTACGCTTTGCCCCAGCCGGTGCCGATCCGTGAGGACGGGCCAACGTATCCAGCGCAGGGATTGGATAGTTTCTATGGCATTTCGAAGTTGGGTGGGGAGTTGGTATGCGCGCGGCTTCAGCAGGAGGGGCGACTGGCGTGTCAATGCCTCCGACTAGGGCGGGTTTACGGTCCGGAGGAGAGTCCCCAAAGCCTGCTCAGCCTTTGGGTGCGGGAGGCCTCTGAAGGGAAGGAAATTGTCGTTTACAGCGATGGTGAGAGAAGCCTGGACTTCATCTACATAGATGACGTGATTCGGGGAATAATTGCTGCTATCGAATCAAATTGGGCGGGTGGGGTGCTAAACCTTGGCAGCGGCGTTGAGACAACTTGGCGTAGGTTGGCCGAGGCGATTGTAGAGGTTTTCTCTCCTCCGGATAGTCCGGCTCCAGTGCGATACGTTCCGACGGGCAACCGAACGCGGTGTTATCTAGATATCTCGCAAGCACGGACTGCCTTAGGGTTTGTGCCCCGCTACTCACTGAAAGACGGATTGCTTGATTGGCGTGCCTCCAAATTTGCGCGCACGTCTGGTCAGTTGGTAAAGCAGCATGGCTCATCGGTTTCCGGCATTCAGAGAGACGATTAAATGAACGTCCGCATCATTCCACGTCTTGATATCAAGGGACCGAATCTCGTTAAAGGCATTCATCTTGAGGGGTTGCGCGTACTCGGGAAGCCTGAGCAGTTTGCTAGGTACTATTACGAGGCAGGAGCAGACGAGCTGCTTTACATCGACATCGTGGCGAGTCTCTACGGAAGAAATAATCTATCGGATGTTGTGGGGAGAACCTCTAGGGAGATCTTTATACCAATGACCGTGGGTGGTGGATTGAGAACCATCGACGACATCAGAAGCATTCTTCGTGCCGGAGCGGATAAGGTAGCCCTAAATACTGCGGTAATGCAGCGGCCGGAACTGATTCGGGAAGCCTCTCTTGCCTTCGGTTCCTCAACGATTGTCGTGTCGATCGAGGCCATCAAGAAGCAAGATGGTAGGTACGAGGCATACACCGACAACGGGCGTATTCCAACAGGGCTCGCCGCGATCGATTGGGCTGTGCGAGCGGCAGAATTGGGGGCAGGCGAGATCCTGGTGACTTCTATAAACTGCGAGGGAACTGGCAAGGGTCTCGATATTGAATTAACACGGCAGATTGCTAAATCGGTCCCAATCCCGGTGATCGCGTGTGGCGGAGCGGGAAACATCCATCATATCTATGAGGCCGTTATGGAGGGGGAGGCTGACGCCGTGAGCGTTGCTTCGTTACTCCATTACCAGGTTCTTAAAGAGCACTCCTCTGACCAGGACGTCTTCACCGAAGGCAACTTGGATTTTTTGCGAAGCCGCCAGGATTTCTCCCGTGTAGAGCCTGCGACGATTTCCGAGATCAAGGCGTACTTAGGTAGTCGCGGGATCCCGTGCCAACATATCTCTGCTGAGGGTACAAATGCTTGACCCAAAGGAGACGAGTGTAGCGATTGTCGACTATGGTTTAGGGAACCTATTCAGTGTCAAGCGTGCGTGCGAGAGAGGGGGAATGCATGCAGTGATCACAGCTTCTCCCAGAGAAATCCTCAAGGCATCAGCTGTGATCTTGCCGGGTGTCGGTGCCTTCGGTGATGCAATGGAGACTCTGGAAAAGTTGGACTTGGTCTCTGTCCTACGGGATGTCGCTGCGTCTCATAAACCACTGATTGGAATCTGTCTTGGGATGCAACTCCTCATGACCGGGAGTTGTGAATTTGGTTGGCACCGTGGGCTTGGAATCATCGAAGGTGAGGTATGCCGTCTAGAGGCTTCGCTTGATGGCCGACGGAGATTGAAGGTGCCTCACGTCGGATGGAACAGAATATGGGCGACCTTTGCGTCATCTCCACCGGATGGTGGAGTATCCAGACCAGTCGAGTGGAAAGGTACGCTACTCGAAGGCCTTTCTGGCGGAGTGTTCATGTACTTTGTCCATTCTTACTATCCTGTGCCCGTTGATTCGAGCGTTGTATTGTCGGCGACACAGTACGGTCGAGTCAATTTTTGTTCGACTCTACGACGCGGCAATATCTATGCGTTTCAGTTTCATCCTGAGCGCAGCGGTCCTAACGGCCTACATATCTATGGAAATATTGCAGCCTTTGTTGCAAGACAAGAATAGGTGCGGAGTACCAACATGGCTGAACCCCTTATTGGAAAATATGGTCTCCCAACTGAGGTTGTCTACTGTAGGAAATGCGTTGAGTCGAACCAACGGATGATCAGCTCGATTCAGCACGGAGACACCACCTCATCCAAGAAGGACACTATCACCTTCGACCAAGAGGGCGTTTGCAGCGCGTGTCGCTACTACGAACGGAAAAAGACGCTCAACTGGAATGAGCGTGAACGGGAGTTGCGTGATCTTCTTGACCGCTTTCGGAGACATGACGGACGCTATGATGTGGTCGTGCCGGGAAGTGGTGGAAAAGACAGTTGCTTCGCGTCACATCTGCTGAAGCACAAGTATGGCATGCATCCGCTGACGGTGACTTGGGCCCCTCACATGTATACTGACATTGGCTGGAAAAACTTCCAGTCGTGGATCCATTCGGGCGCCGACAATATTCTTTTTACGCCGAACGGTCAGGTTCATAGGGCATTGACCCGGCTAGCATTTGAGAATCTGCTGCATCCGTTTCAGCCGTTCGTGTTCGGCCAGTACTACCTTCCTTCTAAGGTAGCAGTTAAGGAGGGTATTAAGCTGATTTTCTACGCTGATAGTGGCGCTGAGAGAGGAATTGGATCAAATGTGAAAGTTGAAGGTCAGGTGATGGACTCGCGTTTGTACAGCCGCGATAAAGAGCAAGACCTGTTTTTTGGTGGTGTCCATGTAAATGAACTACCGAAATATGGTATCAACCGGGAAGATCTGAACCCCTACTTGCCGTTGAATGCTGAGATCGTAGCAGAGGCTGGGATCGAGGTGCACTTCCTACCATACTATATTAACTATGACCCCCAGAAAATATTCTACTATGCGGTAGAACATACTGGCTTCGAGCCAAATCCAGACGGGCGTAGTGAAGGCACGTACACAAAGTACTCTAGTCTCGATGACAAGGTAGACGGGTTTCACTACTTTACTTGGTTCATTAAGACGGGACGGGGTAGAGCAACGGAGGACGCGGCTATAGAGATCCGAAACGGCCACATCACTCGGGAGGAGGGAGTAGCCTTAGTCAGGCGATTTGATGGAGAATTCCCGATGAAGTATTTTAAAGACTTCCTTTGGTACGTTAGTATGACCGAAGACCGTTTCTGGGAGATTATCAACCGGGGGCGTTCTCCCCACATATGGGATTTCAGGGGTAGTCAATGGGTGCTACGGACTCAGGTCTCGTGATGTGTGACGGAGGAGAATTCTCCCCCGATGCTTTGTCTCTGTGCAGCTATGAAGCTTGCGGGCAATTGAACGAGTAGGCGGGACAGGGCGGCTGGCAGCATAAGGTAGTAGAACTTCTGATGACTCAAAATACGGCATGTATGTACTCCGACCTTAGCCTGTTGTGCATAAATTTAGATAGGTCCCTTCGGGAGGCTATTGCCCAGATGGACAGCAGCAGGCTCGGCATTGTGCTGGTTGTGAACGAGGAGAAAAGGCTCGTCGGTACTGTTACTGATGGCGACGTTCGCCGTGCCGTACTGGGCAACTTGAACCTGGCGCAACCTGTGAGTGTGCTTTTAAGGCGCAAAGAAGGCTCTCTCTATGAAAGACCCATTACAGCACCTGCCTCTGCTGGTCGTGCTACTTTCTTAAGTCTTCTCCAAGATCATAATATTTTTCATCTCCCTCTGTTGGACGACAAGGAGCGTGTGGTGGGAATGGTTACCCTAGATGATTTTGTGCCCAACCGGGTACTTTCCCTCAAGGCCGTTGTCATGGCAGGCGGCCTGGGCAGTCGGATGCTCCCGCTCACGCAGGATTTGCCAAAGCCAATGTTGCCCGTTGGTGACCAGCCACTCATGGAGATTATTATTCAGCAGCTGCGGGAGGCTGGCATTAGACAAGTGAATGTGACGATGCACCATAAATCTGAGAAGATCACCGACCACTTTGGGGACGGACGAGATTTTGGTGTAGAGCTCAACTATGTGACTGAGGACCGTCCGCTGGGAACCGTAGGTGCCCTGGGTCTCATGGAGGCGCCCCGGGAGACGGTTCTGGTTATTAACGGCGACATTCTTACCCAGATGGACTTTCGTGCCATGCTGGCTTTTCATCGGGAACAGCAAGGTGATTTGACTATAGCGGTCCGTCAGTACGATCTCCATATCCCTTTCGGCGTGGTTGAGTGTCAAGGTGCTGCTGTTACAAGCATAACTGAAAAGCCGTTGCTGAAATTCTTTGTTAACGCTGGTATTTATCTGCTAGAGCCGATCGTTCATAGTTATATCCCCAACGGGAAACCCTTCGATATGACTGACCTCATCCAACGCCTACTCGTGGATGGCCGCCGAGTTGTTAGCTTCCCGGTCCGAGAGTATTGGTTGGACATCGGAGAGCCTAGCGATTACGAGCAGGCGCAGGAAGACGTCAAAAACGGGAAGTTCTTGAAGTGAATTGGGCAGGCAAGAAGGTGCTGGTGACTGGTGCGGGTGGTTTCATCGGTAGCCACTTGACGGAAAGGTTGGTCGAGTTGGGAGCGCACACTAAAGCACTAATCCGCTACAATGCTTTAGGTACTTGGGGGTGGTTGGACGTGTCGCCAGCCAAGGATCATGTTGAGGTTGTGGCCGGGGATATCCGCGACCAGGACAGCGTGGCACAGGCCATGAGCGGAGCCGAGGTGGTTTTTCACCTGGCAGCGCTGATCGGGATCCCTTACTCCTACCACGCCCCTGTCTCATACGTGCGGACGAATATCGAGGGTACGCTCAATGTCCTCAATACTGCTAGAAATATCGGCGTCGAGTGTGTGGTGCACACGTCGACCAGCGAAGTGTACGGTACTGCTTGCTACCTCCCGATCGACGAGAAACATTCGCTACAGGGGCAATCACCGTATGCAGCGAGCAAGATCGGTGCTGACAAACTAGCGGAGGCTTTCTTTCTGTCCTTTGGCGTTCCTGTAGTGACGCTGCGTCCCTTCAATACCTTTGGTCCGCGGCAATCTGCGCGCGCCATTATTCCGACAATTATATCGCAGTGCCTGAACGGCGGCGCCGTGCGCCTGGGCAATATGCATCCTACCCGGGACTTCAACTACGTGGCGGATACGGTAGAGGGCTTTTTGCGGGCGGCGGCTACGCCGGCGGCTATTGGTCGCACGATCCACATCGGTTCCGGACGCGAGATCAGCATGCTCGCCCTGGCCAACATGATCGGCGCCCTCACGAATCGGAGCGTCGTTATCGAGAAGC
>ORJL010396952.1_pt1 | contig 37676 bp, 30 predicted proteins | sample 1779941 | NCBI WGS metagenome assembly ORJL01 (sample SAMEA104232317, study PRJEB22302) | groundwater metagenome | biome: forest; feature: aquifer; material: groundwater | place: USA | collected 2011-08-07 | depth 5.8 m | reverse complement strand
TTGCCCCGCCTTGGCGGTGGAAACATAAAACATGAAACCTGAAAATCTTGCTAAAATCTGGTATACTAATGATTATTATGAGTACTAAGAAACAAACAGTGGAGCATTCGCCAAAGGCAGGCAAGAACGCCGCATCAACGCAGCGGTATTTGCCTATTTCTGAAATTCATAATGATACGCTTATTATGAAAGATGGCACATTGCGTGCCGTGCTTTTGGTTTCATCCGTGAATTTTTTTCTGAAATCTGAAGATGAGCAAAATGCTATCGTACAAGGATACCAGCAATTTTTAAACTCAATCGATTTCCCATTTCAAATTCTTATCCAATCGCGCAAATTTGATGCAGCAAAATATCTTTCGAAATTGGAAAAGCTTGAACGCCAACAAATGAATGATTTACTTAAGCTTCAAATGGCTGATTACCGGCAGTTTGTTGGGGAGCTTATTGATATGAGTCAGATTATGGATAAGAAGTTTTATGTGGTCATTCCCTATGATCCGCTTTCAGATAGCAAGCGCGGATTTTTTCAGCAGCTCGGTGCATTATTCACCCCTACCGGCGAGATTCGATTGAAGCATGAACAATTTTTGAAGCGAAAACATTTTCTTGATTTACGCGTGCAGTCGGTTGCATCATCTTTGAAAAGTATGGATTTAAATACGGTGCTTCTCGATACCCAAAGCTTAATCGAACTTTTGTATAATACCTATAATCAAGATATCAGCGGACATGAAAAAATGGTAGACATTGATAAGCTATTAGTAGAGGAGTAAATAATTTTATGGTATTCCAGCCACAACATAAGACAACTCAAAAAAAAGACCCTAAAACACTTGCGGCAACGCAGAAAAAACTCGAGCAACAAAAAGAGTATCGAATGGAAAAAGAAACGCTTGAGGAAGAACTTACGTATCGAAAGGGTCTCGTTACTATTAAGGATTTAATTGCACCCCCGTCTTTTGAGGTGCAGTCTGGATATGTTCGCATAGGCGCAAGTTTTGCACGTACGCTTTTTGTGGTTGGGTATCCGCGGTATATTCAAACAGGTTGGTTTGAGCCTATTATTACCCATAGCGCGTCGTTTGATGTATCACTGTATTTTGCGCCATTGAAAAGCAGTACTGTCTTAAAGCAGCTTCGCGATAAGGTTGGCCGTACGCAAGCAGGAGTTTCAAGTGATCAGGAAAAAGGGAAGCCGCGCGACCCGGCAGCAGAATCTGCACTGCGGGATATGGAAAAATTACGCGACGATATTACCCAAGGCGTCGAGCATTTTTTTGCTATCGGCGTATACGTGACATTATATGCAGATTCACTTGAAAAACTAAATAAGCTCACTGAAGATATTGAGTCAATTTTTGGTACTAAATTGATATTTACCAAGCGGGTATTATATCAAGCAGAGCAGGGGTATAATGCCACACTCCCCCTTGCCAATGATGAACTACAGGTTGGATTTAATATGAATACCTCGCCTGCGGCAGCATCATTTCCATTTATATCCGCAGACCTTACATCTGATGATGGTATTTTATATGGCATTAATAGGCATAATAATAGTTTGATTTTATTCGACCGCTTTTCTATGCAAAATGCCAATGAAGTGGTGTTTGCAACTTCGGGCGCCGGTAAATCTTATACGATCAAACTTGAAGTGCTTCGCTCGCTCATGATGGGGGTTGATGTTATTATTATTGATCCTGAGCGCGAGTATCAGCACTTATGTGATGCGGTTGGGGGAACTTATATTAATATCTCCCTTGCATCCGCAAGCCGTATTAACCCGTTTGATTTGCCTCGACCGGTAGGAGAGCAGGCGTCAACTGCGGATATTATTCGAAGCGCCGTCATTACCCTCAAAGGATTATTACGCTTGATGCTGGGAACATTTACGCAAGAAGAAGATTCCATTATGGATCGTGCGCTTCTTGAGACTTACGCGAAAAAAGATATTACGCCCCAGTCTGATTTGGCAACGGTTGAGCCGCCAACCATGTCTGACCTTTTGGATATTCTTTCCGGTATGGAAGGTGCAAATGGTTTGGCTGAAAAATTAAAAAAATATACTGAAGGAACATTTGCAGGTCTTTTAAATCATCCCACAAACGTGGAAACGCATAATCAACTGATTGTTTTTTCGGTACGCGACTTAGAGGATGAGCTTCGCCCCATTGCAATTTATACCATAGTAAATTATATTTGGAATGTTGTGCGGTCACAGATGAAAAAACGCATTTTGGTTATTGATGAGGCATGGTGGCTGATGCAGCACGAAGATTCAGCCCGGTTTATTTTCGCGTTAGTGAAGCGATGCCGTAAATATTTTCTTGGAGTAACAACGATTACGCAAGATGTGAATGATTTTCTTTCATCCGAACACGGGCGAGCTATTTTAACAAACTCAAGTATTCAAATTCTCCTGAAACAATCAACGGCTGCTATTGAAACGATTCAAAAAACGTTTATGTTAACGGAAGGCGAAAAATATTTACTGCTTGAAAGCGCACCGGGTGAAGGCATCTTTTTTGCAGGCCAAAAACATGTTGCTATTAAAGTGGTGGCATCCTATTCGGAAGACCAGTTGATTACTACTGATCCACGACAATTATTACAAATTGAGGAAGCAAAAAAAGAATTTGCAGAGGAGCGCAAAAAAATGCAAGACAATAAATAGTTTGTAGTGTGTAGTTTGTAGTGTGTAGTTTTTCTACCAACTATTAACTATTAACTATAATCTAAAAAGTATGACATTACGCGCAAAAATGATTTTGGGAATTATCGCAGGTTTGTGTTTGATTCTTGTTATTTTTGTTGGACTATGGGTATTTAATGTATTTAAGAAAAGCCCGCTATCAGACAAAATAAATCAAAAGACCGTGCAAAAAGTGGAGCAACAGTTAGGTGAACAAGGTGAAAAAATAGATCAACAGCCACTGTATGATTCAGGTTCTGCACTTTCGGGCGCACAGCCTCCGTTGCCGCTTCCTGAAAAATTGACAGGTGTGGTTACGCCGTTTGTGGACCGGTTTGGCACGTATTCAAATCAGGCGAATTATGATAATCTCGAAGCACTGCTTCCCTTTATGACACAAAGATTAAAGGAGTGGTCACAAAACAAAATTGATGATTCAAAGAAAAAGCCATTTCCGAAAGAATACTTTGGCGTAACGACAAAATCTTTAACTCCCACTGTTATTTCAATTGATGATAAGGAAGGTAAGGCTGAAATAAAAGTATCAACCCAGCGGACAGAGTCAGTTGGTACACAGGCAAATGCAAAAGTATATAATCAAGATATTGTCATAAAGCTCATGAAGGATGATACTATGTGGCTCATAGATAGTGCCGAATGGAAATAACAAAAAATTTACATATTTGGCGTATTTCGTTGTTGCCAATTCCGTTCCTCGACGCTGTATTTCATATACAGCTTACTCCGGTACTCATTGGCGCCTAGAAATCCGCTCAAATCTGTAAATTTTATAACTTAACATGAATCACTTATTAAAAAATATTTTTGGCACCATTCTCGATGCGGTGTTTCCATGGAAATGCGTTGGATGCCAAAAATTAGGAAACGTGCTCTGCTCTCGCTGCAGGGCACGTCTTGTTTTTGAGAAAAATGTGCAGTGTCCTTTTTGTAAAGAGACCGGCTTTTTTGGAAGTGTATGTAATACATGTGTAAACATATGCAACCTTTCACAGGTATTTGCCGTATTTCCCTATGCTAACCCGGTTGTGAGAAATATTATTCATGACTGTAAATATACGTATGTACAAAAACTCGGGAATTTAATGGGGGAATTGCTTTTTGAAAGACTGTTCAGTTTGAGTATTTTACCGCCAACTGATGATGTTGTTGTTATACCAATTCCCTTGCATCATAGGCGTTTTAGTGAACGTGGGTTTAATCAAGCAGAAGGTATTGCTTGCATATTTTCAGCATCGGCACAGTATGTTATGCGTACGGATATATTAATTCGACCTGCATTTCGGCCCTCACAAATTAATGTAGCGCCCCAACGGAGATTGAAAAATGTAACCGGCGTATTTGCGGTTCAAAATGCTGATTTTATTCATAATAAAAAAATCGTCCTTATTGACGATGTTATGACAAGTGGTTCGACATTACGGGAAGCAGCACGAGTATTAGGAGAATGTAATCCAAAAAGTATTAGTGCATATGTGTTTGCGAAGGGGTAAATAAAAGTTATAAAGTTATAAAGTTATAAAGTAGAAAGTTTATAAAGTTTTTGAGTTAAGTTTAAGTAGTTCACGTGTAATAACGCGGTCGTCCCAGGGGATTTTTTTGTCTTGAATGATCTGCCATTGTTCTGCCCCTTTTCCCAAAATACACACCACATCATCCTTTTTTGCAAGAGAGAGCGCTTTTTGAATCGCTACTTTGCGGTCAAGAATTACAAAAAAAGAATCAGGAGTTTTATTTTGTATCCCCTTGGAAAGTTCATGTGCAATTACTTCAGGTTTTTCAGAATACGAGTCGTCAGTTGTTACGATAATGGTATCCGCGTAGCGATCAAGAATTTTTCCCATTGGTTCTCGCTGTTGTTTATCTCGATCACCACATGCGCCAAAAACAACAATGAGTTTTTCGGTGAGCGTTTGTTTTACGGCTGAAAGGAAATTTTGCAGCGAATCGGGCGAGTGGGCATAATCAACAATGACACTAAAATTTTTCTGTTCACCAATATGTTCCCAGCGCCCAGGTGCGCTTTGAAGGGCAGAAAGGGTATTGTTGCACATTGATAATTCAATACCGCACGCTAATGCAGCTTCAAACGCACAGCGAATATTTAAGATCATGAAATTTCCCTTTATATCTTTTCTTACCGATTGAATTGTTTGAGATACATCATCGGAAAGGGTAACGTTTTTTGTCTTTTGCGGGGCTAGCGTTTGGAAGGAAGAAAGGTTCGTGTCATCAGTATTAAGAATAAGCGTCTTGAGATTAGAGGTAATTAATTTTTTATGAATATCTTGATATTCTTTTGCGGTTGCATGATATTCAAGATGATCCGGCATGAGCGTTGGAAGAACCACAATTGAAAAAGGAATTCCAAAAACACGATGCTGTGCAATAGCATGGGATGATACTTCTAAAATGACATGTGTACAATGTGCTTGAACTGCTTTTTTTAAAAATTGTTGAATATAAAAAACATCAGGAGTTGTCATTTTAAGTGAATTGAGTTTCTCATTTCCATTGAGTTTTATTGCAGCGGTGCATAAAAGCGCGCTTTTGATTTGTGCTGCATCGAGAAATTGGCTTAAGAAATACGAGGTACTTGTTTTGCCCTTAGTTCCTGCAACGGTAATACATGTGAGTTTTCGTGCAGGAAACCCATTTATGCATGCAGCAAAAAAAGCCCGGGGTAAGTGCCAACAGGTATTGATAAGGTTCTCAGAGATAATAAGACGGGTAATTTTTTTTAGGTTGGAAATCATGAATCTGTACTCTAATTCGGAGAGGGAGGGATTCAAACCCTCGATACGGTTATAAAGCCGTATAACACATTAGCAGTGTGCCGCTTTCGACCACTCAGCCACCTCTCCAAACAAGATCATAATGAAACTAGTGTACAAAAAAAACAATGAGCCGTCAATGATATAAGTTGATTTATTTTAAAAAAATAGTTATAATATCAAAGATATTAGTTTATTATTCATGCGCGTATGTCCGTATTGTTACAAGAACCTCTTTTAGCTTGGAATTTTTTTGAGTACGAAAAGCACGATCGCAGTATTTGGTGGTACGTGGTGTTTGCTGTTTTTATTGGTCTACTTTTGGTTTATAGTATAGTTGCAAGCGATTATCTTTTTGGGGTTGTTGCGATTCTCATTACGGTCGTCCTTTTTTTACGGCATTGGCGCGATCCACGAGAGTTAAATTTTGAAATTCATTCGGATGGTATTTTTGTGGGAAGCCAATTTCATCATTTCCCCACTATCAGTCAATTTTCTATTGTCGAAGCAGATAATGGCGATTATATTTTATATATCCATCGAAAAGTAGGATTTCGAAACCTGATGCCTATTCCTATTATAGGGCAAGAACATTCTCAAATACGCCTTATTCTTTCCCAATATTTGCCGGAAGATACGGATCATTTCAGGGAGACAATTTGGGATGGGCTTGAAAGATTTCTTAAACTGTAATATCTTAATCTTGGTATATATCTTTAGACAAGGGGCTCGTGCCTCGTTTTTTTAATCACTTTTTAGATTACCCATTTTCTTTGCACCCGTCGTTCAATGGACAGGACACGGGATTGCGGATCCCGCAATGCAAGTTCGATTCTTGCCGGGTGCAGAGAAAATAGGTAATCATATGATATCTCTTAGCTCGCCAATATCAAATCTCTCTGGTATCGGTGAAAAAAGTAGTCAAGCACTCAAAAAATTAGGGATCCTAACCATACGGGATCTCATTTTTTATTTTCCAACCCGGCATCAAGATTTTTCTCATATCACCTCCATAGCTTCGATAGAGCCGGGAGTACAAGTCACGATTGAAGGGAAAATAGTACTTATTGCAAATAGGCGATCAAAGCGAAAGCGTATGATAGTGACCGAAGGCTTGATTGATGATGGATGTGGACAATTAAAAGTAATTTGGTTTAATCAGGGGTATTTACTGAAAAATATCCATGTCGGCGATACATTGCGATTTGCGGGTACGGTAAGTGATTCGCTTTTCGACCTTCAATTAGTAAATCCATCTTATGAAAAAGTTGGTCTCCATAAAGATTTTGTACATACCGGAAGAATTGTTCCGCTCTATCCACTTGGTACCGCCATTTCTCAAAAACAATTTCGTTCCACTGTTAAGGCTGCACTTGATTTAATCGAAACCCTTAATGAATGGCTTCCTAAAAAAATAATGGATACAGAATCCTTATTGGATTTTGATACGGCGATACGGACTCTCCATTTTCCTGAATCTCAAGAAGAATTTTTAAAAGCAAAAGACCGGCTTTCTTTTGATGAGCTTTTTTTATACCAACTCAAAATGGTTTTTGGCAGAAGTGAACTTACCACAATGAATGCTCCACAGATTCCATTTCAAAAAAGCGTGAGTGCTTCATTTATTTCAACATTGCCCTTTGAACTCACAAAAGACCAAAAAAAATGCGCATGGGAAATTATACAAGATTGTGTCAAACCCCTTCCTATGAATCGCTTGTTGCAAGGTGACGTGGGTTCAGGAAAAACAATTGTTGCAGGCCTGGCAGCGCTTGGAGTCTTGTTACACGGCTATCAGGTTGTATATATGGCGCCAACAGAGATTTTAGCACGACAACATTTTGAGACATTTTTAAAATGGTTTGAGCCACTTGGTATTACGTTAGAACTTTTAACTTCAAAGAAAAAGGTGAAGTATGAGGAAATTGAAAAGGGAACATATCAATTGATTATTGGGACTCATGCGTTATTGAATAAAAAAGTTCATTTTAAAAATCTCGCGTTAGTTATTATTGATGAACAACACCGTTTTGGAGTTGCACAACGAAAGATGTTGCGAGAATCTAATGCACTTTGCTCGACGCCCCATCTCCTTTCATTAACTGCAACGCCTATTCCTCGTACCCTTTGCCTAACACTTTACGGGGACTTAGATATCTCATTTCTTGGAACAATTCCTACAGGGAGAAAGCGCACTATCACCAAAGTAGTGCCGCATGATTTCAGGGATTGGACGTATGAATTTATTAAAAAACAACTTACAAGCGGCAGGCAGGCGTTTGTGATATGTCCTACCATTGACCCTTCTGATTTTTTGAATACACGATCGGTAAAAGAAGAATATGAGCGGCTTTCACGAGAACTATTTAAACAATTTCGTGTTGGGTTGCTGCATGGTGCAATGAAGCAAAAAGATAAAGAAGATGTTATGAAAAAAATGATTGAGCATGAACTTGATATGCTTGTGACAACATCGGTTATTGAAGTTGGCATTGATATTCCAAATGCAACCATGATGATTATTGAAGGAGCTGAAATGTTTGGCCTTGCGCAATTGCATCAACTTCGAGGAAGAGTTGGAAGATCGCACCATCAATCATATTGTTTTTTATTTCCAACAAACGAATCGCAATCTGGAAATGCACGACTCCAAGCACTTGTCCAGTCACATGACGGACAGGTGTTGGCGGAAATGGATTTAAAACTTCGGGGCCAAGGAGATCTGTTAGGCTTTCAGCAATCTGGCATGGTGCATTTTAAAATCGCATCGTTAGGAGATGTGGAATTATTAAAAAAGACCCATAGGTGGGCCAAAATAATTATGGACGAAATTGATGTATATCCTGCGCTCAAAAAGAAGTTAGAAGAACAGAGCGAGAGTATTCATCCAGAATAAGTTTTTATAGCTCCAGTTCTTTAATGTTTTTTAGTTTTATCAAATTAAGTTTTGTTGTCAGTTTTTCTTTGGTAAAAGGAATATAGCATTGAGTAAATCCTAATTTTTCAGCTTCTTTTAGGCGTTTTTCTAATTGCGAGCAAGGCCGAATTTCTCCGCCAAGCCCGACTTCGCCAAGTACAATACTGCCTGAAGGAAGCGGCTTATTTGTGTATGCAGATATAATACTTGCGCAAATGGCTAAGTCAGCGGAGGTTTCAGAAATTTTTATTCCCCCCACAACATTAATATGAATGTCCTGATCTCCCAGGTTAAGCCCGAGTCGTTTGGAAAGTACGGCCGTTAATAACCCAAGTCTATTAATGTCAAAACCAGCTGTTTTTCGCTGTGGGTAGCCGAAATATGTTTTTGAAGTTAATGCCTGTACTTGAATAAGAAATACGCGCGATCCTTCCAAAAGCGCGGTGGTAACCGTGCCTTGTTGGTCGTTTTGCGTTTCTGATAGAAAAATCTGGGAAGGATTTGTAACTTCCTGTAGGCCTTTTTGGGTCATTTCAAAAAGACCTACCTCATTTGTTGAGCCAAATCTATTTTTTGCCGTTTTGAGTAACCGGAAATAGTGATTATTGTCACCTTCAAGATAGAGTACCGTATCAACCAAGTGCTCAAGTGTTTTGGGGCCTGCAACCATTCCTTCTTTTGTGACGTGTCCGGTAATAATGATGGGAATATTTTCTTGTTTTGCTACCTCAAGAAGTTTTACGGTACACGCACGCACTTGCGAAATATTTCCTGCCTCCGAAGGAACTTGATTGGATGCAATTGTTTGAATAGAGTCTACAATCGCAAGGAGGGGATGAAGTGTTTTTAAAGTTGCACAAATTTTTTCGCAATTTGTTTCACCCATAAAAAGAAGCGCATCGGGTCTTGTTTTCTCATTCTTTAGTCGGTCAAAGCGCATTTTTACCTGATGTGCCGATTCTTCACCGGATGCGTAAATAATAGGATGGTCATTTGTTGCCTGTTGAGATAGTGCGCATGCGATTTGAAGTTGCACAGTCGATTTTCCAATCCCAGGTTCTCCGCCAAGTAAAATCAAACTCCCGGGAACAATACCGCCGCCTAGCACTTGATCTATTTCGCCGATCCCAGTTATAAAGCGAGGGATAGCAGCTTCCTTAATATCTGAAAAGGCAACCGTATCGCCTGGTTTCGCTTGAACGGTAGGTTTCTTTTTTTCTTCCTCACTGCCCTCCTGAAGCGTTCCCCATTGTCCGCACTCAAGGCATCGCCCAGCCCACTTCGGGCTTTGCGCATCACAGTTTGAACAGATAAAAAGGATAGATGGTAGTTTCATAGCTAATTTCTCGTGGCAATATGAAGATGATTTGTATGAGCTTTTGCAAGACTGCCAGGGCCTCTTCCCCCATACTCCATTTGAAGGTAATGCGCATAACTTATTCTATTTCCTCCGTCCATAACGGGGGGCTGGCTTGTGTCAGTAAAAAACATCTCGCCAATCTGTGTGCGATGGTTATCATATAAAAATTGCGCAACCGGTGCAAGGTTTGAGTGGGGATTTGCAGAAATATCCAGTGCATACCCGGTTGCATGGTGCGATGCGGTGCCCTCCCGTCCTGCACGCGACGAGGTGACGGTTACATTATATCCAGCCGCATCAATGGCTCGTAGAATTTCAACAAGTTTACTATCGATACGCCCATTTTGAATATCCGCTCCTTCTTTTCCTATATCCTCAAATTTTACATGGGTAAATCCTGCCAGGGAAACACTCGGGCCAACATATCCAGTTCCAATATTTTCAGGTGCTACTTCTTCATCATACTCTAATTCTTGTGTTTCTATTTTATTAATAACAAGCGGGTTGAGTTTCACAAGATTAGGATTAATACTCCATAAAATAGTATACGACCCTAAGGTAAGTACGAGCCCTGCGATTCCGTCTTTGAGAAGTTTTTGAGCTTGGCCTACTTGTTTAGAATCTCCTCGCGCAGAAAGCCACAACATGCCCGCCCATGCGAATATCACCATCACCAGAATTCCTACCGCGCCCATGAGCCAGGTAATGCCGGCAATGATGTATCTAGAAATACCATCACAGCTAATCGAATCTCCTGTATCAGTGCATACATCAAATGTTTTTAAGTCACCAAGTGGAACTTGAAGATCAATGGCGTAGACGGGGAGGGTAGTAGACAGTAGTAAGCTTGCTCCGCCAAAGGCGGCGGTAGTCAGTAATACAAAAAATACAACAACAGCACTAGTTTGTAGTTTGTAGTTTGTAGTTGGTAGTTTTTTAATCGGTAGCTTATAATTCATAATTTTTATGGTGTCGCTGGTGCGCTTGGGCCAGTGACGGTTATGGTGTTTGTTTCATTCGGTAGGGCGTGCCATCGTTGTTTTGCGGGTCCGGATGTAATGTTTGTGAATTCAATTGTTAGGGTATTCGTGGGGCTTGTGCCTTGATTGTGTGCAAATGCTGAAAGAGTATTTGTGCCACTGTTTAAATTAACATTAATGGTATCACCGGGTGGGCCTTTCAGGGTGTGGCGCGTAAATATTTTTACTCCATTTAACGTGATAGTAACAATATCACCATCAACAGAGGCGTGATCAAAGATTTTGAGCGTCGTACTTGTTGAACTTGCCGTAATATTTGTGGGTCCGGGTAGACTATCATGCGGCATTTCTTCAAGGGGTTCTATTTTCCCGATAACAAGCGGACGAAATTTAACAAGATTTGGATTTATAGTATAAAGAATAAGGTAGGAACTTAATGCTAAAACCAGGCCCGCGATAGTATCCGTAAGTACTTTTTGTGCAGTTTTAACTTGGCCTGAGTTGCCACGCGACAAAAGCCACAAGAGCCCCGCATAGGTAAAGGTAACCATACTTACTAAGCCAACCGCCCCAATGATCCACGTATAAGCAAGAACAATATAATCGCCAATGCCCCCGCAGGAAAGAGCTTTTTCCCCTGAAGGAATACATGGTGTAATGGATGTTTTCCCACCAATTGGTATTTGAAGTAAGAGATCATTGGGTGCCGCAAAAGAATAGGTGAAAATACCAAACGAAAGAAGAAGCCCCAAAAAGAATCCAACTTTGAAAATAAGTGGTAGTCTAAAGGCTTTGAATTTGGGTAATAAGGATATTTTTTTCATCTTGGGAAAGTTTATCGACTTCTTTTGCAAAATCATTTATTGACGATACTGTAGAGTCACTTAATGTAACAGGAATACTTGTTTGTATATATAATTGCCGTTCCTGGGGAGTTCGTTGAATAAAATCTTTTGCCAAATTTTTTATCGGAGGAGGTGGATCATTGCCAAGTAGTGCTTTGAGAATTGCTTTTTGCTGTTCACTGGATGTTGCCGCAGCCTTGTATTGCACAATAAAATTTTGAATCGTAACTGGTTGTGACTGGGTTGTTGAGGATGTACCACCAGTGGTTTGAGCTGTTCCACTAGCAGTAATATCGGCAATAGATTTTGTCACATCTCCAGGAGGTATTTGTGCGAGTGTAGAAGGGCCTGCGTCATTACATATTCCACCTCTTGAGGTAAGTGTATTATATTCAGTTACCATGCGCTGAACAAAATCCCGTGTTGGTGCCATAGAGGGGTCACTTCCACATTTCCATGCGGCAAGATTTGCACATTCCGGTCTTGTACTTCTTTTGTTTACATCTGGTCCGCCTGCATAGGCTGCCGCAACCATAGGAAGAAGGACACGAAGATCGCGATTATTTTTATTACATACACTTTCGGGAGTTCCGTCAGGACACAGGAATTGTGCATTGAGCGCTTCCATGAATTCAAATTTTGCATGTTTAAGTTGTGCCTGAGGTATCCGATCAATTTTGCTCGGGTCACTACTATATGCGGGCATGTGGGAAAGATACCACCGTAATCCTTGTGAAACTTTTTCATCTCTCATGTCAACACTTCCCTCAACATTGCGAACAGCGGTATAGGTATAACAATATGCTTGATGAGTAAATGAAGGGCCAGCAAATACCAATGCCTGATTAGGAAGATTGGTAACAACTTGATCATTATATGATAGTTCAAGTGGGGTTATCTCTTTTACTTTTAAGGCAGGGAGTTTTACTAAGTTCGGGTTGATGGTTGCTAAAATAACATACGAACCCAATACCAGCGTAATGCCTGCAATGGAATCAACAAGAAGTTTTTGCGCCTGCTTTACTTGCGAATCTTCACCGCGTGCGGTAAGCCACAAGAGTCCCGCATACGCAAATACCAGCATGGCTAAGATACCAACAGCACCAGTAACCCACCGGTAGATATCTCCAAAGTACATGCCAATCGCTTTTCCATCTTTTAATTCTTGTGTTGAAAACCCCTTTCGCGTATCAATAGGAATTTGAAGTTGAAAATCAGGAACATTGCTTTGCGATTGGATTGCAGGACCTGCGGCAGATACGACAAAAGGCATCGCGAGGGATGCCAAACTTGAAATAAGAAAAAAAATATTAAATAAGTAACGACGCATGGGTAAAAAAAGTTTGTAAAGTTATAAAGTTTAAAGTTTGTAAAGTTTTGATATCTGATGAATTTTACTTTATAACTTGATGAACTTGAGAACTTTCAACTTGATAATTTTTAATTATCTGAGGTTTATCTCATAGAGCCTGCCACTGTCTTTATCCGTAAAAAACAATTTTGATTCATCTTTTGAAACGACAAGTTTTTCTATGGTGTGTTTTTGTGCGGGCTCAGCCACTTTCTTTTTCTCGCCCGTTGTAAGGTCTACTTTATATATAACATCTTCCTCAACATCAGAAATACTTCGGATAATGCCCGCGCCTTCCCGCAAGGTTTTTGGCACCGCACAATACGCAGTTGAGTTGCTGATAAAGGTGCACTTATCAACCCATGTTTGAAGCCCAAGTTTTCTACGGTTTTGCCCAATGGCATCTCCATAGGCATCAACAATCCAAAGCTCCGGTTTATAATCAGAGGTGGTAGCAAAAACGCTATAGAGTAAACGGTCGCCAGTCGGGGACCAGGTGCTTTCAAACCCTCGCCCCTCAATAATGGTATTTTGAAAATTTTCACCATTTACCCCGACAAAAAAAAGTTTTTGGCGGTCTTGATCAACACCTTCGCGAAATGTTGCCACCACATGGCCGGCAGGGGACCAGTTAACATCAAAGAGTCCCGCTTTTTCTCCTAAGGGTTCAATAAGCTGTGCGTTGGAGCCATCATCATTTGCAATGGCAATCCATCTGTTTTCCGGATAATCCCCAATACTCTTGAATGCTATTTTTTCACTTGTCCCAGAAAAGGTGATATCGCGCCAGTGGGCGGGTAGGGTAGCGAGTTGTTTTTGCTGGGCAAAATCATAGACTACCTGAGTGCCATCAAGATGACTAATGATCGCTTTCTCGCCGCTGTGTGCCCACGTAACCGTATCAACAGCAGGAAATAGGTTTTGTGAAAGCTCAGTTTTTTTGCCCTCAGGCGTTATTTGAAAGAATTTTTTTTCGTAGGGGTTATACGTTGCGACGGAAGCTCCATTATCAAGTGGTTTGAGAAAGGTGTTGCGGTCAGTATCGAGTTCATGGGTTTGCGTGCTGCCACCACGGGCTTCTTTTGCCGTTGCGGGAAGCTGTTCTTGTTCCGTTTGAACTCCTTGAATTGGTGCACTAAAAGGTGGAAGTGTGCTTTGAGGAATAGATGTTTCTCGTGGCTCTCGGGGCCCGCCGATTGGAAAAGGCGATTCAATAGTTTCACCAGGGGGAGTTGAAATTTCAGATACCTCGGGTGTTCTAAAAAAGAAATAATATAAAAGAAAGATAAAAAATCCGATGACACAAAGAAAACCAATAGCGAGTGCAATACGTTTCCAATCAAAATTCATATAAAAGATTAGTAAGTTAGGTGCCGGGAAGTTTATGTAATATAAACACCGACCAAAATGTTTGTTCCGGGTGAAGCCACGCATCTACAAGAATATAGATAAATACGGCTAATACGAGAATGGCAAGTCCGATAAGCATATTAATTGAAATAAGGGCAATGAGTTCCAAAAGGCCCGCTAACCGCGTGGCGGCACTGCTTTTACTTCCAGGAAAACGCACCCATTCTTCGCCTGGCTCACTAAAATATTTTGTTCCCAAAAGTTTAGCGCCAAGGATATGAATATTAAGATAAATTACGGTCAAGCCCCAGCTTGGAATCAAATTAATCCACGATTGTTTCAGAAGTTCTGCGGTGGCATTCTTCACTCCTTCTTCGGCAGGGTTCGATTCTTTTTCAGAATTTTCTTGCTGCTGATTTTTCGCTTGTGACGCAAGCGCTCTCATTGCTTGGATGGAAGACATACAAACGAATTCTTTTTATAATCAATACTTAGTGAGCGGAGGGATTTGTTTTTTTGTTCTAAAATAGCGTTGGCAAGAAGCGGCTCTATATGTTCCTCAATGATGTGGCGTACATTTCGCCCGCCATTTCCTTTTTCTTCTACCAAGATCCCCAATTGGGTACGTGCTTTTTGGGAAATACTGCAAGAAATTCCTCGTTCTTTCAGGCGGGCACTAATTTCGGTGATCTGCAGCTGGATAATGCGCTGGATATCCTCACTTGAAAGTGGATCAAAAAGTAATACATGATTAATACGGCTCATAAGTTCAGGAGAAAATGTTTCTTTAAGTTCTCCTAACACATGATGTTTGATGTCTTGCTGGCTATACTTCTCAGTGTTAAACCCTAACGAAGTTTTTGAGTTGAATTTTTCAGCGCCCACATTTGAGGTCATGACAATAATGGTATTTGAGAAATTAACCTTTTTTCCAGCCGCATCACTTAAGGTACCGTCCTCAAGAATTTGCAAAAGCACATGCACAATTTTCGGGTGGGCTTTTTCAAGTTCATCAAACAGTACTAATGAATAGGGCCGCTGCCTCACGCTTTCGGTAAGTCTCCCGCCTTCTTTATAGCCAATATACCCACTCGGCGCTCCGATAAGCCGCGAAATGGTAAAGCTTTCTGAAAATTCTGACATGTCTAGTTTTATCAAACTGTTTGGTCCGCACACTTCGTGCGCGAGTATTTTTGCGAGCTCAGTTTTTCCAACGCCGCTGGGGCCCAAAAAGAGAAATGAGGCGAGGGGGCGCTTTGGGTCCGTAAGGCCACATTTTGCCCGTTGGATCGCCTTTGAAATTCGCTGTTTGATTAAGGTATGACCCACAATTTTTTCTGACAGTGCGGTTTCAAGTGATTGCAGCTTTTCAAATTCGTTTTGGATGAGACTTGATAAGGGGATACCGGTTGAAAGTGAAACAATCTCGGCAATATGCAAAGGAAGAACGGTTGGAATTTCTTGTGGAAAATCTTTTTCTTTCTGTAAACGAAATTCGCCAAGGAGCGTACTAAATTCCTGGTCATTGAGAAGGGCTTGATCGTTTGGGTTTTTATTTACCGATAAAAACTGTTCAAGCCGATTTTTGATGAGTTCAACTTCTTTGGGTTTTTCTCTGTGCGTTTTTGAAGAATGATGTACTTTAACCTTTGCACACGCCTCATCTAAAAGATCAATGGCTTTATCAGGAAGAAATTTTTCAGGGATATAGCGCTCACTTAACTGTACGGTTGCCGCAAGTGTTTCATTGGGAATGCGAACATTATGAAATGATTCATACTGGGGAGCTAATCCTTGTAATATTTCGCATGCCTCCCGTGCGGTTGGCTGTTCTACGTGAATAGGTTGGAATCTTCGCTCAAGCGCCCCATCTTCCTCAATATATTTTTTGTATTCCTGAAATGTCGTTGCTCCGATACACCGAAGTTCTCCTCTGGCAAGTGCGGGTTTGAGCATATTTCCCACATCAAGTGTTCCTTGCGCAGCGCCCGCACCGGTAATCGTATGAATTTCATCAATAAAGAGAATAACATTCTCGTCGCGCGCTACTTCATCAAGCAAATGCTTAAAACGCATTTCCAGTTCGCCGCGCCATGCGCTTCCGGCAACCAACGAGGTAATATTTAATGAGTAGATCCGTTTATTTTTTAAAATAGGTGGCACCGTGCCCTCCACAATTTTTTTTGCAAGGCCTTCTACAAGTGCTGTTTTCCCAACGCCGGGGTGCCCGAGAAGAATAGGGTTATTTTTTGAGCGACGGGAAAGGATATGAATCATGCGCTCAAGTTCTTTTTCCCTGCCTATGCATGCATCAAGTTTCTGTGCATATGAGGATTCGGTGAGATGAATTGCAAAATATTCCAAGGCGGATACGTTTTTTCCTTTTTGGTGTGTATGGGGGTGCGCGCCTTCTGCCTGTTCTTTTTCTTCTTGGGTAGCGCCAAAAAGCGAGTCAAGCATTTCTGAAAGTTTTGTTGAACTTTGAAGTACTGAAACAAGCTGTTTTTTTAACTCTTTATGGCTCACCTGGGCTTTTCGTAAAAGAGTGGTGATTTTTTCATTCTCACTATCAAGTAAACTCATGAATAAGTGTTCCGTGCCAATATGGTGATGATTGTATTCTTGGGCAATTGCGGCAGCATCCAATAAAAGTTGCTGACTACTTTGAGAAAGCGCGAGTGAATCTGGTGATTTTTTCTGGACATGTTTTTTATGTCCCGAAAGATTCGTGAGTATGCTTTCCGCCTGATTGGTAATGCTATAAAACAAGTGAAGCGGTTCGATTTTTTTCTTTTTTTCAAACGCAGCTAACTGCGCAGCTTGGATCAAAACGCGCCGTAGTTCCCAGGTAAATTGTTGAACGATGTGCATCATACTATGTTCCATGATTTATGTTTTTAGTATATAATAATGAAGGCATATGGTCAATGTAATAAAAATAGTTTTAACGATATTTTTTATAAGTTTTACACTCCTTCCTTTTGAACAAGGACGGCTGATTGCGTATGCCGATATTGACTGCATTCCTATTGGCGGACAGGCGTGGAACCAGTATCTGGGATGGATTGTAAGTCAAGATACGGTTGCGGATGAAACGGTGGCGCCTAGTGCACAACAAACGTTCGGCATTTGTAAGGAAGATTCTGGAATTGTAAAACCACAAGTAAAAGGAGCCGTGTGGTCTACCTATGGATGGATTTGTTGGGGGAAAGATTGTAAACTTAATAATCCTACTAGATTTGGCCGTGATGTTGTCCCGAATGAAAATGTTGAGTCATACGCATACATTGATGAAACGATAGAAAAAACGCTTACACGAAATTTCCCTCCCGAACTTAACAAACCACCAGTAACCATTCGCTATTACCCGGTCTTGGGTTGGGCAAAAATAACAAATTTGAAAGACTTAGGATGGGTAAGTCTTTCAGGAGATATCGAGGCAACAGGTCCCATTCAAGACCTTGAAAATTTTAATCAGACCGTTAATTGTGCAACTGAAACTGAAGAAAAAAAAGAAAAAAATTGTAGACACTTTGTCTATTATGATATTGATAAAAATGAGTTTGGCGGATGGGCTTGGAATAATAGGGTGGGGTGGATAGGGTTTTCTGGGCGCACTTTATATACCACTCCCTATAAATATGATGTGCTGCAGGGCGACGGGAGTACAAGTACGGTAAAGGGGAGTGCATGTGATCCGTACTGCAAAGATGCAAGTTTTGATCCGGATATTGATTCAAACAAATTTTTAACGCAGTATTTGGGGCGATGGGTAGATGTGCGTGGCGGCAGTGCCTATTCACAAAAAGGATTTGCAGGAAAAAGTGCATCGCCGCCTAAAGCAATTTCCTACCTCAAAGCAACCGGTAGCTATAAAGAAACAAATGCTGGTGGAGTTGAAGAAAAAAAGGAGGGAGGGCTTGGATTATGGAAGAGCGGGTGTGATGGTAGTATTTTGGCGTGCGCTGATTTTGGCGTGCATAAAAAAAAGAACGGGGTACCCACAAAAACACGAGAAGGATTGTATGATGTGGGTTTTCCAAAAAATATTTCTGGCGGGGCAACCGTGAAGGAAATAAAAAACAGGCTAGGGTCGTTGAATGTTGAGGAGCTTGTATTGCCTGCGGGAAGTAGTGGGCGAATAAATAAATATAAACAAAACATTGTAAGAATAACGGATCCGCTTGATTTACGAAATTATCTTCATGCTCCTGGTGAAAATCCCGATATTTATTATTATGAAGGAGATCTTTTAATTGGTGACCCTCTAATGAATTTAAATGATGAGTGGGATATTAATCGTGGGAAATTAGCGGATCATACATCAGGCGCTCGAACAATAGTCGTGTACGGAAATCTTAAGATCAATTCAAGAATTATGTACAATGGAGATTCTGTGGAGTCGCTCAAAAAACTTCCTTCGGTTGCTTGGATTGTATTAAAAAAGCCAGGAGTTGCAGATAGTGGAAATATTACTATCAATGATTGTATTCAGCCGCGGGGAATTGCAGGGGCGGGCGAAGTAGTGCCATTGGCGGGATTATTTTTTGCAGAAGGAGTAATTAAAACAGGAACTGGCGGGAAAAAAATTGCGAAATGCAAAAAATATAAAGATGCTCCAAATGCGACAGTTCTTGATGGCGCAAATGAGTTTTTTGATGCGCCCCTTCGTATTTACGGAAAGATGGTTGCGCAAAAAATTGAATTCCAGCGCGGGGTACGCGGATTTAGTAAGGCATCTGAAGCTATTTGGGATGATGGGCGGTTAATTGTAAACCCTCCTCCCGGCGTTGAAGAGTTTGTAAAGAAGTTGCCACTTTGGTAGTTAAAAAGTTATCAAGTGTTATTGCAAATAAATTTATGGTATACTGGTGGTTAGTTGATAAGATATGATAACACAATTCCCATGCCGCTTTTTGAACCTAAAGAAAAAAATATTCTCGGTGTTGATATTGGAACGTCAAGCATTAAAATTGTAGAGCTTGTACAAGAAAAGAACGGTACGTTTCAGTTGGGAACCTATGGATATATTGACCACCTTCCACGCGTAGTGCCCAATAAGAATTCCCACGATGTTGAACTTATTGTTGCAAGTATCGGGGAAGTGTGTAAAAAAGCACAATGCCGAACTCGTCGGGCAACAGCAGCACTTCCAACCTATTCAGTATTTACTTCGCTTATCGCACTGCCATGGATGTCTGCCGAAGAGCTTGATTCGGCAATCCGTTGGGAGGCAAAAAAAATTATTCCCTTACCACTGGAAGAAATTGTACTTGATTACAAGATATTAAATCCGCAAAAGAAAAGTGCAGTCTCGCTTTCCTTTGGTAAAAAAGACGAGGGAAGCGCAAAAGAAAAAATTCAGGAAGATTACCGTATTTTGATAACCGGCGCAGGGAAAGAGACCGTACAGCAATATACCGAAGTATTTGAACAAAGCGGTCTAACCTTAGTGAGTCTTGAAACAGAAATGTTTGCCCTTTCACGTTCGTTAGTAGGGGAAGATCCTGGAGAAATCATGATCGTAGAAATTGGTGCAGTAGTTACGGATATTATTATTATTGAGCACTCGGTTCCTTTTTTAGCTCGAAGTTTAGAAACGGGTGGAACTGCATTGACGCGCGCAATCATGAATAGTCTTAAAATTAACGATAAACGCGCAGAACAATTGAAACGGGATATTGGCCTGGCTGGCTGGGAAGAAAATGCAGGAATCCCAAAAATTTTAAAAGAAACGTTAGAACCGATTATTCATGAAATCAAATATACGCTTGATGTGTATAAAAATCACCAGCTCACCCCGTCACAGAAGGCAACGGGTACCGTTGAAAAAATAATTCTTACCGGCGGCACCGCATTATTGCCTCATTGTGCAGAGTATCTTTCAAAAACACTTGATATGCGCGTCGTGATCGGCGATCCATGGGCACATGTGACATATCCGAGTGAATTGCAAGGCGTATTAAAAGAATTAGGGCCGAAATTTTCAGTTGCAATCGGGTTGGCACTGCGCGGACTCACATAAACTTTATAACTTGATGAACTTTATAACTTTGAACTGAATTGGGTATGGATTTTTTGAAGAAAAAAAATAAAGAATCAAAAAAAACAATAAGTACTACTCCGGAGCAAGATTACGGAGGGGTTAATTTAATCGTTGAAGAGCGATCCAAAGAAGTCTCGCAGGATTTATTGAAAAAAAATGTTTTTCAAATTTTAGGAAGTGCGTTACTCGCGCTTCTTATTGTTGGTATTGTATATGGCGGCATACGCGCGTATGGGTCCCAGCGAGAAAAAGAAATTCAGACTATTCGCGATGTCATCCAAAAAACAGAAAGCCAGATTTCAAATCTCGAACGCAATGCCGCCGTACTTTCACAATTTCAAACAAAATTAACCTCGCTTAAAACCCTTTTGGATACGCACATTTCAATGGTAAAATTTTTTCGCAAACTTGAAGAACTCACGCTTTCTAATGTGAGCTATTCAAATGTTTCACTTTCGGGTGAAGGAACTGTTATGTTAAGCGCTGTTTCAACAGATTATACATCGGTTGGGAGACAGCTTTTGGCATATGAAAAAGCTCCGGAAATAATTAAGAAGGCAAAAATTACCGCGGTAAACGGGATGCTTTCTCAAACAGGCGATATTGCAGGAGTAAGTTTTAATTTAAGTCTGATACTCCAAAAGGAGTGGTTGTCTAAAAAAGAGCCGCTTACTACACCGTCAGAAACTCCTACTCTAATTCCAATTCCAACTCCGACTCTGATCCCAACCCAAATTCCAGTCCCAACTCCGATCTCAACTACAACTCCAGCCCCGACTCAAACTCCAGTTCCAACGCCGGTAAATGAAGTTCCAAAATAACAATACTATTATGGAAGCAAAACAACGAACCGTTTCACCACTTGTTATCTTACTTGATCGCATCGCACCATTTTTAATTGTTCTTATTTTTGGACTCATTTTTGGTTTCTTTTTTATTCGCGTCATTCAGCCTGAATATCAAAAATATCTTCCTGGCGGCCCCTTGCATGCAGATACGGAAAAAGTAAGGTTACTAGACCGAACACGCTATCGGGATGATTTAAAGAAGCTTTTTGATCTGTATAAAGAAAATACGAGCGGTGAACTTGATGGGCTTTCACTATTAGTACCAGATACGCAAGATGTGCCGACACTTCTTGCGGGTGCTGAAAAACTCATTCGTACCCAAGGCGCAAGTCTTCAATCAATTGAATTTGTTGGGGTTGATAGTGATGCAAAACCAAATAAACCCGGTATTTTTCAATTTGAAATTTCACTTCAGCTTGCCCAAGTGGATTATCCTCGATTTAAAAATATTTTAAGTGCTCTTGAAAGCCAGATTCGCCTTACGGATATAACAGCTGTTGATTATGACCCTTCAGCAAAAACAGCATCAATTACCGCAAAAGTATATTGGAGCCCAACAAAAAAGACAATTAAAAATTAAAAATGAAGTGTTTGATATTATGGGATTTTTAGCAAAAAATACAGCACATCAAGGCGCACCGAAATCATCACGTCTCATTCTTATTATTATTGTTGGGGCGTGTGTTATTATTGCAGCGGGTATATATTGGTTTTTTTCACAATCAAGTCAGGTAAGCAATACGCGTGATGAACAACCCCAAACTGCCAAAGAGCTTCCATTAAAGCGAGTGAACTGGAAGAAAAATTTATATGAGGACGAGACATTTCAGTCGCTTAAAAATCCTTTACCTGCTCCCCTTGAAGCAGGTGTTACTGGTAATACGAACCCTTTTGGGGAAAAACCAAGAAATAAGTAGTAAGTAGCCAGTATGTTAGCAAAACTAAGCTCAGCGCTTATTGAAAAAAAAATACTTGATGAAAAACTGCTTGAGCAGTATGTCCAAGATGCAAAAAAAGCAAGTATTGATACAGAAGAATTTCTTTTGAAGAAAGGAATAGTTTCAGATATCCAACTCGCCACTATAAAGGGCGAGATTTTTGATATACCTTTCGTGAATTTGGAGGACCTCGAGGTTACCCATGAAATTGTAACTCTTATTCCTCAATCGGTTGCTGAAAATTATGAACTTGTTCTTTTTGAGCTTACTGGGAAAAATGCGAAAATAGCTTTGGTAAACCCGAACGAGTATCGGGGCATTGAGGCAATTGATTTTTGGGCAAAAAAAGAAGGGTATACCCTGCAGTTTTTTATAGCTACACGCAATGGATATCGATCGGTGATGAAAAGCTATACGCCGTTTAAAAAAGAGGTTTCAGCAGCGCTAGATACACTCGAAGAAACACAAATCAAGGAGCTATCTGAAAAACGCGAAAAGAAAAAAATCATTGAAATCATTCGCAAGGCCCCCGTTGCTTCCATTGTTGATTTATTGATCCAAGAAGCGGTTGATGAGCGAGCGTCTGATATTCATATTGATCCAGGAAAACTTGAAACATTAGTACGTTTTCGTATTGATGGCATTTTGCATCACTACCTTTCCCTTCCAATTCATCTTCATAATTCACTTGTTGCGCGCATTAAAGTATTATCGCAATTAAAAATTGATGAAACGCGCGTACCGCAGGATGGGCGTATTCGGCAAAATATTTATGGGCAAGAAATAAATTTGCGTGTTTCAACACTCCCTATGTTTTTAGGTGAGGAAAAAATCGTTATGCGTATTTTGCCAGCCACAACCAAAACACTCACCTTAGAAGAGCTTGGTTTTTGGCACCAAACACTTGATGATTTAAAACGAATTATTGCAAGGCCTACCGGAGTTATGTTGGTGAGTGGCCCAACTGGGTCTGGTAAATCAACAACGCTTTTTTCTATTTTAAGTGCGTTGAATAAAGAATCGGTTAACATTGCAACACTTGAAGATCCGGTTGAATATTCAGTTCCTGGTGCCAACCAAGTGCAAATTAACGCGGATGTTGGGTTGACATTTTCAGGCGGGTTGCGCGCATTATTGCGGCAAGATCCTAACATTATTATGGTGGGTGAAATTCGCGATATAGAAACAGCGGAACTTGCAATTCACGCCGCGCTCACCGGACAATTTCTTCTCTCAACTATTCATGCAAAAGATGTACTTGGGGTTATTCCGCGCCTTATTGATATGCATGTAGAACCGTTTTTAGTTGCCGCGGCATTGAATATGATTCTTGCACAACGGTTGGTGCGAAAAATTTGCCCCGCATGTAAAGTAGAAAGCACAATACCCGATGTATTAGAAAAGGAAATACGAGCAGAACTTGATGTACTTCCTGATAAAGAAATTCTTGGTACGCTTAATTCCAAAGGCAAGCTGGTATTTTATAAAGGAAAGGGATGTGATGAGTGTTCCATGACTGGCTATAAAGGAAGAAGTGTGGTTGCCGAATCGTTTATCATGACCGAAGAAGCTCAGGAAATTATTGGGAGTAAGAAATTTTCAAGCGATGATTTGTTGGGTGAAATGAAGCGGCAAAAACGAAGAACGTTTAAACAGGATGCTATTCTTAAAATTGTTTTTGGGCATACCACGGTTGAAGAAATGCTTCGAGTTACAAGGGAGTAAGTGTTGAGTCTAGTAAAAAATATCAGGTGTTACTTTCTCCCGGCTCATTTCTGTCTAATTTTCCCTGAAAACGGCGCTGAACTTGTCAGAATAGATAGCTATTCCTCCGCATTCATCATCCGTTTTCAGAAAAAATTAACTCAGAAATGACCTGGAAGCTATTTTTCACTAGACTCAGTATTGTCATTTGTAATCTATAAGATATACTACCAGGGAAGATAAAATCTTCCCTTTGTTATTATTTTTGAATATGGATACAACACAAACATTAGAATTTCGCCGTTTGTTGGTTGATGCGGTAAAGCGTGGTGCATCCGATCTGCACTTAAGCGTTGGCTCAAAGCCAGTAGTGCGTGTTGATGGGGAACTTTCACCTCTTGAACAAGAACCTATTCTTTCCGGTGGTGCTATCAGGGAGATTATTGATTCCATTCTTACCCCCCTTCAAAAACAAGAACTTGAACAAAATCGTGATAGTATCACGACTCGTATTTTTGATGAAAAAATTCGTGCAAAAATCCACATTTTTTTTCAAGAAGGTTTTCCAAGCGCTTCTTTTCGAATGCTTACGATGACGCCAAAAACACCGCAAGAACTTGCACTTCCCAAGCAAATAGAAAAATTTGCCACCTGTAAGCAGGGCCTTACGATTATTGCCGGCACCTATGGTTCAGGAAGAACAACGCTTGCCATGTCGATCCTTGAACATATTAATCGCAACCGCAAAGAATATATTATGACACTTGAACGGCCCATTGAATATGATTTGGTTGGCAATAAAAGTATTGTGAATCAGCGCGAAGTGGGAGTGGATGTAAAAAGCATTGAAGATGGCCTTACCTATGTGCAGCGCGAAGATGTGGATGTGTTGTTTGTGAGCGAGCTTTCAAGCGTTGATATTATTCGAAAAGTGCTCGAACTTTCCAATGCGGGTATGTATATTATTGCGGTAATGGATATGGATTCAGTCGTGCGCGTTATTGAAAAAATTATTGCCAGTTTCGATACGCATGAACAGCCGATTATCCAGGGACTCCTAGCCGATGGATTACAAAGTATTATTGTACAAACACTACTTCCAAAAATTGGCGGAGGATTAACAGCTGTGCATGAATTATTAATGAATACTCCGGCAGTGAAAACAGCGCTTCTTGCAAATCGTCTTAACCAATTACAGCAAGTTATCGCATCTTCACGGAGTGATGGCATGATAAGTATCGATCATGAGCTTGCTTTGCGGGTGAAAAATAGAGAAGTTCTTCTTGAACATGCCCGGGAACATGTTCGTGACTTAGATACGTTTTCCTCACTCACTAAGACTTAAAGTTATAAAGTTATAAAGTTATAAAGTTATAAAGTTATAAAGTTATAAAGTTATAAAGTTATAAAGTTATAAAGTTATAAAGTTATAAAGTTATAAAGTTAAATTACGCAAATCCGTTAAGAACATGAATAATTTGAATTTTGCAACTTGATAAACTTTATAACTTGATAACTTTCAACTCATTTTAGTATGGATATCAAAATTCCTCATTCCTGGCTTTTAGAATATGTACATACCGCGCTTAAACCAAAGGCGCTCGCGTCTCTTATTTCATTGGGTGGACCTTCGATCGATCGAGTACATGAAATAAATGGAGAAAGTATCTATGATGTGGAAATTACCACCAATAGGCCCGATGCCTTTTCAGTGTATGGGTTTGCGCGTGAGGTTGCGGCATTGCTTCAAGTGCCATTTAGCGAATTGATGAATGCACGCAAGTTCGAAGGGCTCACAAAAAAAATGAATGAGAAGGCAAAAAAGATTTCAAAAAATAGCATTTCGTTAAGCTGTTCTATACAAGATCGTAAATTATGTAATAGGTATTGTGCAAGTATTATGAGCTCAGTTACGGTTGGCCCTTCACCCGTATGGATGAAAGAACGCCTTGAGCTCATGGGACTTCGGTCTATAAACAACGTTGTTGATATTACAAACTATGTAATGCTTGAATATGGTCAACCGCTCCATGCATTTGATGCAGACTTGATTGATCCTGCCAGTGATACAAAGCATATTGTGGTACGTACAGCAAGAAAGAATGAATCATTTGAAACGCTTGATGGGGAAATAAAAAAATTGTCATCCCACCACCTGCTTATAGCTGATTCAAAAAAGGCATTGGCACTTGCTGGTATTAAAGGGGGAATGCATGCCGGCATTACTTTAAAAACAAAGACAGTTATTTTGGAATCAGCAAATTTTAATCCTGTTCATATTCGTACCTCTTCCCGCGAATTGCAATTACGAACAGATGCATCAGCACGGTTTGAAAAAGGATTAAGCCCCGAACTTGCACCGTTTGCGCTTCTGCGCGCAATGGAGCTCCTTGAAAAATATGCGGGTGGCGTTGTAGCAAGCACGATTATTGATACCTATCCAACGGCAGAGAAGTCAAAAAAAGTTACCTTTTCGCTCCATGATTATAAACGTATTGTAGGGGTTCCTATCACTCTACCTCGCACCCGAGGACATTTAGAACATCTAGGGTTTCGTTTTGTTTCTCCATCGTCTTTTGAGGTGCCTTTTTGGAGGAGGTCGGATATTGATAACTCACTTGATCTTGTTGAAGAAGTAGCACGCATGCAGCGATATAGCGAGCTTCCTCGTGAACAGCTGAGGGGTACTCTTTCTCCTGCCAGGAGCGATCATACCTTTGCTAGGGAATCAATGACAAAACATTTTTTGCGCGATCTTGGGTGGACCGAGTGCATGACGTACTCATTGATTTCAAAAAAAATGCTTGAAGATATTTCTTTTGATCCTCAAAAAGCAAAAGGTGTTATCAATCCGCTTTCGCTTGATTTTTCACTTCTTCGTCCAAGTTTACTGCCGGGAATGATAGCGGTGTTGGCAGAAAATGAGCAGAAAAGCGATGAAATAAAATTATTTGAACTAGGGACACTGTTTCTTTTTGAAGAAAAACTAGAGCGCTTACCACAAGAAAAACTTTCATTAGTGCTTGTCTATGCAAAAAAGAAAGCAACGAGCCAAGAACTTTTTTTAGCACTCAAAGGAATATGTGAGGATCTTTTACATGAATGGTCACAAGGGTTACGGGTGGAATGGAAAAAAGGAGAGAATGATTTATTTTTTGATCACTCGCATTCGAGCCGGATGATGCATACCACACAGGTGGTTGGAATATGCGGATTGCCGCATAAAAAAATTGCATCTTCACTTGGCATCAAAATTCCATTTGGGGTAGTCCAAATCGATTTAGCATACCTCCTGCCATTTATTACCTCCAAAAAACAATTCGTGCCACTTCCCAAATACCCAAATCTTGTTCGCGATATTGCATTTATTGTTGAAAAAAATATACCTTTTGGTTCTCTCAAGCAAACACTCGAAAGCCTGAACCCTTTAATTACCGACGTAGAGTTGTTTGATCTTTTTGAGCATGCTACACTTGGGAAATCGCGTAAAAGTTTAGCACTTCACATTACCTATCAATCATTTGATAAAACATTAACCGCTCAAGAAGTAGATGGCATTCACGATACCGTTCGAAAGGTGTTGCAGGAGAAATTTCAAGCGGATATCCGATCATAATTATGACAGATGACATGGAAAAACTCGTTTCATTATGCAAACGTCGGGGTTTTGTATTTCCCGGCAGTGATTTGTATGGGGGATTTGCAAATTCTTATACGTATGGCCCGCAGGGGGTAGAACTTAAAAATAACATTAAAAAACTTTGGTGGAAGACTTTCGTCTATTCACGAGAAGATATTGTGGGAATGGATGGCCCTATCTTGCTCCACCCGCGCGTATGGGAAGCCTCGGGCCATGTTGCGGGTTTTAATGATGCACTCGTTGATTGTAAAGAATGCAAGTGCCGTTTTCGAGCAGACCATTTGGTAGAAGAACATACCGGGCAAGATCTTGAAGGAAAATTGGATGTTATGAAACAGATACTCGATGAAAAAAAAGTTCCCTGTCCTCGGTGCAAAAAATCACATTGGTCTGATGTGCGTAATTTTAATATGATGTTTAAAACGCAGCTGAATACGACTGATGGTGCCCAGGAAGAAATTACGTATTTACGTCCGGAAACTGCCGGAGCAATTTTTATTGAATTTAAAAATATTCTTGATTCGACACGGGTAAAAGTGCCTTTTGGTATTGCTCAAATTGGAAAAGCATTTCGTAACGAAATTGTTGCGGGAAATTTTATTTTCCGTCTTCGTGAATTTGAACAAATGGAAATAGAATATTTTATCAATCCAAAAGAGGAATGGGAGCTATTATTTGAACAGTGGTTGAAAGATCAGGAGCAGTTTGCTCAAAGTCTTGGCGCATCGAGCGAACACCTCAAACGCCGTGAACATCCAAAAGAAAAATTATCCCACTATTCGCGCAAGACCATTGATATTGAGTTTCAGTTTCCTTTTGGGTTTAAAGAACTTTTTGGTCTTGCACACCGAGGAGATTTTGATCTTACACAGCATGCGAAGTTTTCCGGACAAAAGCTTGAGTATCTTGACCCCGACACCCATGAACGGTATGTACCGCATGTGCTTGAGCCTACCTTTGGGCTTGATCGGTGTATTCTTGTGGCTCTCCTTTCGGCCTATCATGAAGAGCAAGTAGGAGAAGAGACGCGTATCGTCATGAAATTCCCAAAAAATCTTGCCCCGGTACAGTGTGCCGTATTTCCGCTTTTGAAAAATAAACCTGAACTTGTGAAAAAAGCAAAAGAGTTGTTTTTAGATATTCAAAAAGATTTCGTATGCGAATTTGATGATAATGGAAATGTGGGAAAACGTTATCGCAGACAAGATGAAATTGGAACCCCGTATTGCATCACGGTAGATTTTGATTCGCTTCAGGATAACGCCGTAACCGTTCGTGATCGCGATACCATGAAACAAGAACGCATCGCTATTTCTGATCTAAAAAATTATTTAAGAGAAAATTTTAAGAGTTAGTATTTATTAAACCATTAAACGCTAAACCCTGTATTTTTATGTTTTACAAAAAAAATCTCAAGAATGGTATTCGCACACTTTTAGCGCCAGTGCCTGGAACAAAAACGGTGACCATTTTAGTGCTTTTCGGGGTTGGTTCACGGTATGAACACAAACGCATCAACGGCATCTCTCATTTTATTGAACATATGATGTTTAAGGGTACACACAAACGTCCGACTGCACTTTCTATTTCCAAAGAACTTGACGGGGTTGGCGCTCAGTATAATGCCTACACCTCAAAGGATGTAACAGGGTATTGGGTAAAGCTTGATTCGACTAAGTTATCGCTCGCGCTTGATATTGTTTCTGATATGCTTTCCAATTCCACATTTCAGGATGCGGAACTTCAGCGCGAGAAAAAGGTGATTTGTGAAGAAATCCATATGTATAAGGATAACCCCATTATGTACGTCGATACCTTACTCGAAAAAATCATGTTTGAGCCTTCAAGTTTGGGGTGGGATATTGCCGGTGATGATAAAACAGTGCTTGCAATGACTCGTAATGATTTAGTGAAGTTCCGAGATGCGCATTATCGAGGGAAAAATGTGGTGATAGGCATTGCTGGAAATATTGAACATGAAAAAGGGTTTGCATTACTTGAAAGTTATTTTGGAAAATCACGTGGTGGCGTAATAAAGGAAAATGTATTTAAAAAATTCGACGAACCAAAACGAACGAAACCAACCGTGCTTGTTTCCTATAAAGAAACAGAACAGGTGCAAATTGCCTTGGGTTTTTATGGTTACCACTATAACCATAAAGATATTTATGCGTTATCATTACTCACAATTCTATTAGGGGTAGGCATGAGTTCGCGCCTTTTTGTGAATGTGCGAGAGAAGCATGGGCTGTGTTACTCTATTCATGCCGGATATGAATCATTTCATGATACGGGAAGTTTTGTGGTGCAGGCGGGGCTTGATAAGACACGAGTTCACAAAGCAATTAATCTTATTATGAAAGAGTTATTCAAAGTAAAAAAACAGGGAGTGACAAAAGAAGAGCTTATTCGGGCAAAAGAATATGTGCGCGGAAAATCAGCTATTCAACTCGAAGATTCTCTCAGTGTTGCCTCATGGTATGCAAACCAAGAGGTGCACCACAACGAATTGCTTACCCCGGAAGAAAAACTTACGCGCTATGCACAGGTAAGCCATGAAGATATTAAGCGAGTTGCACAAAAACTTTTTAGCCAACAGCCGCATCTTGCAGTTATCGGGCCATACAAAGACGAAAAAGAATTTATTAATGTACTAACTGATTAGCTGGCTAGTATTTTATGTGCCGCCTATTTGCTTATGTTGGACAACCAACAGAAAAAGAAACTATTTTCTTTTTGAATAAATTTCAACACATGTCCCGCACTGGTCATGTTCCTAAGATAAAGAATATTAAGCAGGGGCATACCGAAGGGTGGGGTATGGTTGCGTATTCCCAAGGGGAAATCATCTATGAAAAGAAACGAAAAGGAACGGCTCACACCGATGCGGAATATAAGCCTTCAATTGTGAATCTTTCAAAGCGCAGTCCCCATGTCATTATTGCCCATTTGCGTAAAATTACGAATGGCACGGTAACATCTCGCAATAATCATCCGTTTGTTCATGGTAAATACTCGTTTTCTCATAACGGGTCAGTTGATGAAACAGAAAAAATTCCTCTCGAAGGATATTTCCGTGATGGCGTGCGAGGAAATACCGATACGGAACGCATGTTTGCCTACTTACTTCAAACAATCTATCGCAATACGCGTATTACCCCGCAAACGCTTACAAAAAGCCTTAAGATACTTTTGGGCTATATTAGAAAAAATCATGAATACACGTGTGTAAACTGTCAGCTTTCAGACGGAAGATATCTTTGGATAGTTAGGGATTTTAATCCTTTAAATCCGTTAGTGAGGCAGCATAAGCTTGAAGGTTATTTTTCATTGTATTATGGAATTGGTAAAAATTCATTTGCCGTGTGTTCGGAGAAAATGGAAATACCTGGGATCAAGTGGCACCTTATTAAAAATAGGCAGTGCATCCAATATGACTCAAAAACGAAACAAATGAAGATATTTGATTGGGATTGACGGTACTTCCAAAGTGGAGTATGGTTACTTAATGATGAAGGAGCTTATTTCTAACCCTAGACACGTATGCGAATAGGGATTGATTGCAGATCATTAATGGTTCGTCCGTACGGTGAGCGGGGAGGGATTGAATATTACACACATTCCCTTATTAAACATCTCCTCAAAATAGATAAAGAGAACAGTTACGTTCTCTTTTTTGATCATTTAGTGCAAGAAAAGCCCTATTTTGAACATCCAAACGTTTCAATTCGCTATTTTCCATTTTCCGAATACAAGCGCTATCTTCCGTTTACCTATTCCCATATGTTGATGGCTGGTTTTTTACAGCGGGAAAACCTTGATATTTTTCATTCCCCCGCGCACGTAGTTCCGCTTTTTTATCCGGGAAAATCAATTTTGACAATTCGTAACCTCGCTATTTTCAAACATCCTGAATGGTTTTCAAAAGAATACCTTCCGCAATTTCCGTCCGAACTTCTTTCCCGTTCTTTGTTTACCATGAAAGTTCTTCTTCCTCAATCAATCAAAAAAGCGCATTCTATTATTACGTTTTGTGATGATACTAAACAAGATATCGTAAAACTGTTTAAAGTTCCCGCAAAGCGAATTACTGTTATATACCCTGGGGTTGATGATGATAATCTTTTGGATTATGATCCGCTCGTTGACAAGATGGAAATTGCGTCACGGTTTGGTATTGTGAAGGATTATATTTTTTATATCGGCACTATTGAACAGCGTAAAAACTTAGTCGGATTGGTGCAAGCATATTACGCGCTTTTATTGGAACAGCCGGATCTTGTACGCTATCAGTTGATTCTTGCGGGAGAAAAAGGCGCAAAATATGATGAGCTTTTCGAGGCGATTGATGTGTGCAATAAAGATCTTGAAAAACGAGGGCCCATTGAATGGTCGCGGACCGTTGAAGAGACTGAACGATATGCACCTATTCGCTATGTGGGGCCTATTTCATATGAAGAAAAATCTCTTTTATTACGAAATGCTTCTGTATTTGTCTATCCATCACTGTATGAAAGTTTTTGCTCCACACTACTTCGTGCTATGCGGCATGAAGTCCCCGTGATCATATCGCGCATCAAACCATTGATTGAGGTTGCCGGAAGCGCTGCGCACTACATTAATCCTTCTAAAGTTGATGATATGCGAAAGGCGCTTCATTCGGTACTTGAAAAAAATGATCTAAGAGAACGTCTTATTGAAAGCGGAAAATCGAGGTCTCAAAAATTTCAGTGGCAAAAGGCGGCTGAACAAACCGCGCAACTTTATAAACAAGTGGCAAAGAGTCGCTATTAAGCAAGATCATTTAAAAGACTTCGTCCGGTCATTTCTGGTGCAGGCGTAAGTTCCATAAGTTCACATAACGTAGGCGCAACATCTGCCAAAATACCAATAGGAATTACATTTTTTTTCAATAATAATAATTCTTCGGGTGTTCGTTCTTTTTTTCGTTTTTCGTCGATAAGCATAAAAGGAACAGGTGTGGTTGAGTGCTCTTTATCTAGCGCTCCTGAAAGAATATCAATAACCATTTCAGCATTTCCATGATCAGCCGTAATTGCGGTAATGCCATTTACTTCACGTTGTGCTTTTAGAATTTCACCAATACATTCATCAACCGTTTCGACGGCTTTAATAGTCGCTTGCAGATTTCCGGTGTGCGCAACCATATCGGGATTTGCAAAATTGATAAGGCAAAAATCATATTTTTTTGCGCGAACAGCCTCGCATAATTTTTTAGCAATTTCTTTCGCGCTCATTTCCGGTTTTTCATCATAGGTGCGGCATTTGGGGGAAGGAACCAAGATGCGATCTTCACCCGCATAGATTTTTTCTTCGCCTCCATTGAAAAAATACGTAACATGGGCGTATTTTTCTGATTCCGCAATGCGTAATTGTTTCAATCCGGCATCAGCTAGCAGTTCTCCAAATGGCGTTTGAATATGTTGCGGTGGGAACGCGACATTAGTAGGTAGTTCCGCTTCATATTCAATCATAGTGGTGCATTGAAGATTAGCGGGCAGGTATTCGCGGGTAAATCCTTCCGGGTCTTTAAGGACAAGATATTTTGTGAGTTGGCGCGCGCGGTCTTCACGGTAGTTTGTAAAAATAATCGCATCGTTTTCGCCGATAACGCCAATAGGATTATTTTTTCTATCAACGATACAGATAGGTTCGCACATCTCATCATCAATATTTTTCTTGTACGATTTTTTAAGCGCATCAATTGGATTTTTATCATGAGCGCCTATTCCTGTGGTAAGTAAGTCGTAGGCTTGTTTGGTACGGTCCCATGCGTTATTACGGTCCATACTGTAATATCTGCCACACAGTGTGCCGATCTGTCCAACTTTTAATTTTTTCATGGTTTGTTGTAGATCTTTGATAAACTCAATGCCGCTTTGCGGTTTTGAGTCGCGGCCATCCATAATGCAGTGAACAAATACATTTGTTATTTTTTGTTGCCTTGCAAATTCGAGCAGGTTTTTAATATGATCAATATGCCCATGGACTCCGCCAGTACTCGTAATTCCTAAGATATGAAGTTTTGAGCCATGTTTTTTTACATGCTCTACACTTTTTAAAAATTGTTCATTTGAAAAGAATGTTTTATTTTCAACAGAAAGGATAATGCGGGGAAGCGTTTGATAGACCACCAGTCCCGCGCCTAAATTTAGATGGCCTACTTCTGAGTTTCCAACCTCTCCCCAGGGAAGCCCAACGGCAATGCCTGATGCCTCCAAAACGCCATATGGATAATGCGCCATACAATCATCAAGTACGGGTTTACGCGCCATGGCGATTGGGTTGTTTTGATCAATAGGGCTTATGCCAAATCCATCGATTGAAATTAATACCAAGGGTCTTTTCATATGTTAGTATGGTACATGATGTTAATTGACAGTGGAAGGGGAACATCGTAGTATAAAAGTGTATTTTGCCCGAGTGATGAAATTGGCAAACATGCACGACTCAAAATCGTGTGCCGAAAGGCTTGAGGGTTCAAGTCCCTCCTCGGGCATTTATTTCAGAAGAACAACAGAACTGCTTCTGTTGTGAAGGGACTTGAAGGGCGGAGTGATATCTGGTCAGCAGACCAGATCACGAGCAGCGGTCTGCGAACTTGACGAGCGACGGCGAGTCAAGATTTGTAGACAAGTCCCTCCTCGGGCATTTATTTTAGAAGAACAACAGAATTGCTTTTATATTGATTATATAAAAACGACGGAATAATTTCCGTCGCTTTTTGTTTCCTTATAGCAGAGGTGGGATTCGAACCCACGACCTTTGCCTTATGAAGGCACTGCTCTAACCGACTGAGCTACTCTGCCAAAAATGATAATAAAAATTTTTTACAACGAGATTATGCTAACACGCCATACTATGAAAAGCAAGAGTCAAAAAAGCCCACACGTTCGTGTGAGCTTCATTGTTGCGGGGGTGGGATTTGAACCCACGATCTCGTGGTTATGAGCCACGCGAGATGCCAGACTTCTCCACCCCGCGCAATTAGTCTACAGTAGTATAAAATAAAAATCAAGGAGACTTGTGGATATAGTATTGTTACCTTTTCCACTTGTAGGAAGTGCTAATTAGTTTATACTCAAATCTAGTTTGTATATTTTTTGTACCTTTAAAAAAAGAAAGAAGAAAAATGAGCCAAATCAGAGGAACTATAGAGGTGATTACTGGGTGTATGTTTTCAGGAAAGTCTGAAGAATTATTACGCCGCCTTCGCCTTGCGCAGGTAGCACACCAACATGTTGAAATTTTTAAGCCAAAACGCGATACGAGAAGCCCGGGAAAGATTAAAAGTAGATGTGGTATTTCTCTTGAAGCTCGTGAAGTGACCGATTCGGGAGAAATTCTTAAAACAGTAGGGGGTCTATCAGTAGTTGGTATTGATGAAATTCATTTTTTTGAAGATTCGCTTTTTGAAGTTGTACTTGCACTACAAGAACGTGGTTGTCGTATTATTATTTCTGGTCTTGATATGAATTTTCGGGGTGAACCTTTTATGACAATGGCACGGTTTATGGGTATTGCGGCAAAAGTTGATAAACTACGAGCTGTGTGCGGACAGTGTCATGTACTTGAGGCAAACGCGATTTATAGTCAGATGTTTCGAGGGGGTGAAATCGCTTTGTATGATAGTGATAGTCAGCAAATAGGCGATGCGGAAACGTATCAAGCTAGATGCCACAAGTGTTTTGTTCGACCTATTCCAAAAAATGGCGATAACCATTTGTCCTTAGTATCGCCCGTGTTTTCTTCCTTAAATCTTTAGTTCATTTTTTTATTCCTCCTTTGAAAAAGGGAGGAATAGTTCGTTTTGTCACTTGGAAATTATGACATGGAGTGATAAACTTCATAAAGAAATATTATTATACTCATTCTATGAAACAAACCATTGGAATTATCGGGGGAGGAGAAATTGGAAGCGCTTTAAAAGAAATTCTTAAAAACAAAAAAAATCTCACTATTTTTGTCTGGGATAAAGACGAAAACCGTATTCAAGGTGAAAAAGATTTTTCTTATGTCGTAAAAAAATCCGATATTCTTTTTTTATGTGTACCATCCTGGGTTTTACAAGCGTGTGTTCGTGAATTACTTCCTCTAGTTTCTAAGGATACTCCCATTCTATCTGTAACAAAGGGTATTTTGCGGTTCAATAATGATACAAAGTTTCATCTCACGAGCGAATTTTTAGAAATTTCATTTTCAAAAAAACAATTCGGACTTTTAAGTGGCCCTATGCTTTCAAAAGAATTAAAAAATGGACTAGCGGGTGCCGCAGTATGCGCAAGTAAAAATCAGATTCTTTTAAAAAAGGTAGAGATGCTTTTTAAAAACACTGCTTTACATATTGCATGTTCTCGTGATACACGCGGTGTTTCTTTGTGTGGAGTATTAAAAAATATTTATGCAATAGTGCTTGGCGTTGCCGATGGATTGGGTCTTGGATGTAATACACGCGGTATATTAGTCCAAATGGCATTTCAGGAAATGCAGCGCATAGTGTCACGAGCTGGTGGTAAGCGTGAAACAGTTTTTTCGTATGCCGGCATCGGCGATTTTATCGCAACAAGTTCAAGTCATGACTCAAAAAATTATACCGTTGGAAAAGAGCTTGCGCATTCGGGTGTGTGTACGACTGAAAGTGAGGGAAAAGCTTCTTTTGAGGCACTCCGATCAATTGTTGGATTAAAAAATAAAAAAGAGTTTCCCTTATTTCATTTAGTTGGAACACTTCTTTCTTGTAAGCAAACACCTCAAAAAGCCTTGAATAATTTTTTTAACAAAACATGAAAAACGCTCAAAAAAAATATGCCCTCGTGCTTGACGTTGGCACCTCAAGTGTTAAGGCATTGGTATTTGATGAACATGAAAAGATTATTTCTCAAAGCTCACAATTTTTTGCATTTTCCCATCCCCATAAGGGTTGGGTAGAACAGGACCCGTTGCAGTATGTAACATATTCAATAAAAGCTATAAAAGATGTGTTACGAAAATCCCGCATACCCACTAACTCCATTATTGGCATGGGAATTGCAAATCAACGGGAAACGGTTATTGCATGGGAAAAAAATACCGGCAAACCATTGTATCCGGCAATTGTATGGCAAGATGCTAGATCAAGTGTTTTATGTAAAAAACTTACAAAAAAATATTTGAGTACCGTTCGTTTTAAAACAGGTCTTGATCTTATCCCCTATTTTTCTGCATCAAAAATTCACTGGCTTTTAAATGAATGTTCTGCTGTAAAAAAAGCATACCTGACAAAAACTCTTTGTGTCGGTACGATTGATACATGGCTTATGTGGAATTTACTAAAGGGAAACCCGTACTGTACGGAGATTACCAATGCTTCACGTACACTTTTATATAACATCAGAACAAAAAAATGGGACAGTAAACTTTGTGATTTGTTTGGCGTTCCATCTCAGCTACTTGCAAACGTAGTATCTTCTCAAAATAATTTTGGAATGACAAAAAAAGATTTACTAGGCCTTGCTATTCCACTTACTGCTGTGTGTGGGGATCAACAAGCAAGTATGGTTGCTGCAGGAATAAAAAAAGGTGCTATAAAAATAACATACGGAACCGGTACGTTTATAATGCAGATAATAGGAAAAGAATATGTTTTTAAAAAACCCTTTTTTACAACCCTTGTTTCTTGGGGCAATAAAACGCAGTATGTTTTAGAGGGAAAAATCCAGTATGGGGGAAAAGAAATAGAAAAATATCTATCAAATGAAAAACTTTTAAGTAAACATCTGAAAAGTCTTGCCAAACGAGTTGATGTTCTCCTAAAAAAACTTCCCATAAAACCACGTTTGCTTACTATTGACGGTGGTGTTATGCGCGATGGACTTATGACAAAAATTCAAGAAGATGTTTCACATACTCCTGTCAGTCCACAAAAAGTATATAATGGTACCGCATTAGGTGTTTCCAAAATGATCTTTCAAAAACATTGACTTTTTGTTTGAGTATTGTAAGGTGGAACCATTATTTTTAATGGTTCTTTTACAATTTAAACGGAAACCCTTCGATTATACTCAGGGGTTTTTTTTGGGTACAAAAAAGAGGAGTTGAATAATGACTACAGCTACGCAAGCACAAGAAGTGCAACTTGGTATTCATGACTTGAAAGAACTTTTTCCTGAATTAACCCACTATGGACTTGATACCCTTGCACCGCTTTTTG
>ORJL011743303.1_pt1 | contig 37693 bp, 31 predicted proteins | sample 1779941 | NCBI WGS metagenome assembly ORJL01 (sample SAMEA104232317, study PRJEB22302) | groundwater metagenome | biome: forest; feature: aquifer; material: groundwater | place: USA | collected 2011-08-07 | depth 5.8 m | reverse complement strand
CCAGCACGTCGTCAAGGTCGTCCACGAGGAGCTGGTGGCCATGCTTTCCGGCGGCGCCCGCCGCCTGAACGCAGCGAGCCAGCCGCCAACGGTGGTCATGCTGGTCGGCCTCCAGGGGTCGGGCAAGACCACCACCGCAGCCAAGCTCCCCTTATACCTGCGCCGCCAGGGACAGCGCGCTCTGCTGGTGGCTGCCGACCTGCGACGCCCTGCCGCCATCCAGCAACTGGTCACCCTGGGCAAGCAACTGGACATCCCCGTATACCAGGAAAGCGGCGCCACTTCTGTCGAGGCTGTGTGCCGCAACGGCCTGGAGCGGGCCAAGTCCCTGGGCGTTGCATGGGCCATAGTGGACACGGGTGGCCGGTTGCACATAGACGACGAGCTTATGCAGGAGCTGGAGCAGATCAAAGCCGCGGTCTCTCCTGCCGAGTCCCTGCTGGTGGTGGACTCCATGACAGGACAGGACGCCGTCCGGGCCGCCCAGGAGTTCCACCAGCGCGTTGGCCTCACGGGGCTTGTCCTGTCCAAGCTGGACGGCGATGCCCGAGGAGGCGCCGCGCTTTCGATAGCCCACGTTACCGGCGTACCGGTCAGGTTTGTTGGCACTGGAGAGCGCCCCGATGCTCTGGAGGCGTTCTATCCGGACCGCATGGCGTCGCGCATCCTGGGCATGGGAGACGTCCAGACGCTGGTGGAGCGGGCACAGCAGGAGATAGACGAAAAGCAGGCCAAGGAGCTGGAGCGAAAGATACGCCACGCCTCCTTCGACCTGGAGGACTTCCTCCAGCAGCTCCGGCAGCTTAGACGCATGGGGCCTCTGACTCAGATCATGGAGATGATACCTGGCTTCTCCTCCGTGGCGCGCAAGTTGCCGGCGGATGCCATGGACGAGCGGCGCATCAAACGTGTGGAGGCCATCATCCTGTCCATGACCCCCCAGGAGCGGCATCACCCGGAACTCTTGAACGGGAGCCGACGTCGGCGGATTGCGCGGGGCAGTGGCGCAACTGCACAGGAGATAAACCAGCTCCTCAATCAGTTCAAACAGACCCAGAAGCTGATGAAGCAGATGGCTTCAGGGAAAGGCCTTCGCGGACTGAGCGGAATGCTCCGCTGATACCGCTCGAAAAACAACGCTTCATGTGATAGACTGCCGCCCGAACCACCTCCTGTCCTCCTAGTACGCACGTACCGCAGGGAGTGGCCAAATCTGAGAACGGACGCAACGCCTCCCACGGGCGCGCCGCTACTCAAGGGATGAGGAAGGAGACGGCGATGGCGGTACCGCAAGCTGCACACAAGCCTCGGATCTACTACGGGTGGATTATCGTCGGCGTGGTGTTCTTTGCCCACCTTCTGGGGAATGGCATCATGAACATTCCCCTGGGCGCCATCCTCAAGCCCATGACCGACGACACCAACTGGACCCGGACGCAGGTCACCCTGGCAGGGACCATCGGTAGCATAGCCAGCTCGTTCCTGGCACCTATGTCCGGACGGCTGGTGGATCGCTACGGGCCAAGGATGCTGATGACCTTTGGCTCCGTGTTGCTCGGGAGCGTGTTCTTTGCTCTCTCCTACGTGCAATTCCTCTGGCAGTTCTATTTTCTCTACATTGTGGGCCGCATGACCTCGGGCAACTCCCTCCAGGGTATACCATCCAATACCGCAGTGATCAACTGGTTTGTAAGGATGCGGGGAAGGGCTGTGGGCATCACGACTTCTGCAACCTACATCGGCGGAGCCACACAGGCCTTTCTGGCCCGCTATCTCACCCAGGCCTTTGGATGGCGCTCCGTCTGGCTGACCTTCGGGCTCCTTACGTGGGGCATCATGATCATTCCCTGCGCTCTTTTGCTCAGGAGACGCCCCGAAGACATGGGACTGCGCCCTGATGGAGACAGCGAGGAAGATCCTGGGAAAACCACCGGCCCTGCAAGAAAAGTCATCAAGGAAGAGCGTTGGCCGGTGAGAGCGGCGGTTCGCACCCGCGCCTTCTGGTTCCTCAGCATTGCCTTTGCCCTGCAACAGGTTGCGCTGGCATCCACGCTGGTCCACCAGGTAGCCTACTTCACGGACAAAGGCGTCCCTTACGGAACGGCGGTAGCGGGCCTGGGACTCTTCGCCCTGCTGGGGGCCCTGGGCCAATTCCTCTGGGGCTTCATCGCCGAAAGGGTAGATGTACGCTACTGCATCGTCATAAACTTCCTGCTGGGACTGCTAGGCCTTTTCATTCTCTTGAACGCCACGGACAAGACCTCCGTTCTTCTGTTTACCCTGACTTTCGGGTTCGCTATACCCAGTATGCTCAGCCTCTCCGCCATCATCTACGCCAACTACTTCGGGCGACTTTCCATAGGTTCCATACGAGGTGCAATCGCTCCCTTTCAGAGCGTAGGAGTAGCATCGGGCCCTTTGTTGACGGCCATAGTCTTCGACGCCTTTGACTCGTACGTTCCTGCTTTCGTCGCCTTCGCGCTCTTCTTCCTTATCGGGATTGTGCTGGTGCTGATGTCCAAGAAGCCACAGTTGCCTGCGGAGTACCGGACTGGCGGTGCCGCCGCAGCTTGACTGCTATCCGTGCCAGATGGCGACCTTGGAAGAGATTAGCTCACGGTCACCCCGATCAGGCGGCCAACGGCGAAGGTAACTGAAGCTGCTGCTATGCCGATAAAGAGCATGCGCAGGCCACCTTTAAGGAAGCTCTTTCCTGAGATCAAGGAAAGGGCCGCTCCCACGATGAATAACGCCAGAGCGCTGAGTCCACCGCTGAGCCAGAATGCCGGGCGGCCAAGGTGTAGGACATAAGGGAGGATGGGTATGACGGCTCCAACGGCAAAGAAGGCGAAGGAACTCATGGCAGATCCCCACGGAGATCCTAGCTGAGTGGGATCCAGCCCAAGCTCTTCCCGAACCATGGTGTTCAGGGCGACCTCCGGGTTCTGCACGATCCTCCCCGCCAAGAGGTCGGCCTCTTCCTTGGTCATGCCTTTCAGCCTGTAAATCAGGGAAAGTTCCTCTTTCTCTTCTTCTGGCATTTCCTTCAGCTCCCGGCGTTCCTGCTCGATCCTGTGCTCCGAGAGATCGCGGTCCGCACGCATGGATACGTACTCTCCAGCGGCCATGGAGAAAGCCCCTGCCAGGAGCCCCGCCACGCCTGCCAGCAGCACAATGGTGGGGTCGGAGGTGCCTCCGGCTACACCCCACACCAGACTGAAGTTAGAGACCAGCCCGTCGTTTCCGCCCAGAACCGCGGCCCTGAAAGACCCCCCTCTGGCCGCTTTTTGCCAGCCACCGCTACCCAACTCACTACCTGGATACCTGCCCTCTCTCAAATCCCGGAGCGTTCGTGAGTGGCCTTCTCCTTCCACCATTACCTGGACCGCTTCGGGATCGCCCGCGTACATCACGGTGTCGTCCCCTTCAATACGGAGCACCAAAGGCAGCACCAGCTTGGTGCCAATGCGCTTGGCAAGCCAGCCAAGGAATCGCACCCTGCGCGTTGGCCGAAAGCCCGGAAGCCCGGTGCTGGGCAGGCCAAGCTTGCTTGCCCAGTATGCCACGTGCCGCTGCTCAGACTGGGCCAGTTCTTGGAATATCTTGGCTCTTGCTGGGTCTGGCTCAGCTTCGGCCATAGCCGAATAAAGGGCCACGGCCTCCTGTTCAGCCTGTAAATAGCGGCTGTAACGGCTATCGTCCCCTGGGTTCTTCGCGCTCATAATGGCGTCTATCCTCCTTTGGGCATAGGTCTCATCTTAAAGCTATCACAGAGCGTGCCTGTGGTTAAGCCCCGTGGGGAATGCCGTGGCGTCCTGCGTACTCTGGACTAGTTGCGGATTAGCGACCCTGGCTGGCAATGACGGCAGAAGCTGGTAATTCGCTGGTTGGCGGTGATCTGGCTGATGGAGTTGCCGCAGCGAGGACATGGCTGGCCGCCCTTGTTGTGCACCTTCAAAAAGTCCCTGATCTTATGGTGAACGTCCTCACCCATGCGGTCTCGTAGCACCACCACTGCCTCGGAACACACCTGGCGGGCGCAATGGTACAGACGCTCCACATCCCCGGCAGAGAGCGTGCTACGCTTGCGGAAGGGCGAGATACCTGCGGCAAAGAGGATTTCATCGCTATAGGCGTTCCCGATTCCAGACAACACAGTGCCCCGAGTCAGAATGCCCTTTATCTCGCCGTGGTGGCGGCGCAGTCTACTAATAAATTCTTCCGATGCCACCACATCACTCAACACGTCTGGACCCTGTTCCTCCAGTCGCGGCACGCTGTGGAACTGGCTGGCTGACACATAGTAGACCTGCCCCATCTGCTTATCGTCCAGGTATCGTAGCTCCAGATCGTCACCCAAACCAAGAACAAAGCAGGTACGTTTCAGGAGCTTGGTCGCGGGGGCACAGAGATGAAGGGTGCCTGTAAGCATTGGGTTGACCACCAGTACAGTGTCCCCAGAGAAGGTCAGAAACAGGAACTTGCCGCGTCGGCTGATGGACTCTACGGTTCTCCCGAGGGCGTGGGCGGAGAAGTCTGGCGCAGCCAGAGATCGCAGCACCGTGGGTCGCAGCACATCAGCACGGGTGATAGCCAGTCCGGCTATCCGCTGGCTAAGCACCTCTTGGATTACTTCCAGGTCTGGAGCTTCGGGCATGGGTAGTCTCCCAATGGGACATCGTTAATATATAGTATTCGCTCCTGTTATGGCTGGCCAGAACTCTAGACAGTCGGCCCTACAAACCCGGCGTTGGCCACGAGGAGAAACAGCGAGGGCGCCTTTCGATGGCGCCCCCGTTGGACATGCGATTGACAGATCCTACAGGTTACTCCAAGAAATCCCTGAGCTTCTTGGAGCGGCTGGGATGGCGGAGCTTGCGCAACGCCTTGGCCTCGATCTGGCGGATGCGCTCCCTGGTGACGCCAAACTCCCGGCCCACCTCTTCTAGGGTGCGGCTGCGGCCATCCTCCAGTCCAAATCGGAGCTGCAGAACCCTTTTCTCGCGGTCGCTCAAGGTGGACAGAACGTCGTCGATCTGCTCTTTCAGGAGTTGGTAGCTGGCAGCCTCCGCGGGAGCCATGGCTGACCTATCTTCGATGAAATCACCCAGGTGGGAGTCTTCCTCTTCGCCAATGGGAGTTTCCAAGGAAACAGGCTCCTGGGATATCTTTAGGATGTCACGCACCTTATCTGGAGCGACATCCATGTCCCAGCCGATCTCCTCGCTGGTGGGCTCGCGGCCGTACTCCTGAACCAACCTGCGGCTGACCCGGAGTAGCTTGTTTATGGTCTCCACCATATGCACCGGTATGCGGATGGTCCTAGCCTGGTCGGCGATGGCCCGGGTAATGGCCTGGCGTATCCACCATGTGGCGTAGGTAGAGAACTTGTACCCTTTCCTATAGTCGAACTTTTCCACCGCCCGGATGAGTCCGATATTCCCTTCCTGGATCAGGTCGAGCAGTGACATCCCTCGCCCGATGTATTTCTTCGCGACGCTTACCACCAGACGCAGGTTTGCCTCGGCCAAGTGGTGCTGGGCTCCCTGGCCCGCCATCTTCATCTGGTTCAGATGGGTGCGGAACAATAGCTCATACGGCTCCAGTTGCTGCGACAGAGGCCCCTCGGCTACCAGCTCAGCCAGTTCCTCCAAAGTGCTGGTATCTCCCACTACGTTTAAGGCGTCTTCAGGAAGGAGGCGGCTGTTCAGCGAAAGCCGGATCACCCCTGTTTCTATCTCGGCCAGCGTCTTGTTGACGTGGTCTGCCAGCTCCTGCATCTTTTCGTGGTCAATGGGTGCATCGAGAATTCCCCGTACCTGCGGGCTGGTCGCCGTCTCTTTGAGGGAGACTGGGTTTGACAAACCGGTCTTCCAGGCTATAGCGTCCGTAACAAACCCTAGCTTGGAACATTCCAACAGCAGTTGGAGGACTAACTCTCTGGCTTTGGGCGGCCTGCCCAGAGAAACGGCCAGTTCCTTTTCCAATTGCTCAATGTAGTTGCCGTTCTCCATGGCCTGGGCCAACCGTCGCTCATCCTGAGCAGTGAGCAACGTTACCCGGCCTATTTCTCTGAGGTACATGCGGACAGGGTCATCTATGATTTCGGTGGCGTCCAACTCCTCTGGAACCAGGCTTGCCTCTTCCACGATTGGCTCCTCCCCCACCGCGTTGAGAGGCCCAGCCTCTTCTGCCCATGGTTCCTCTTCGGCTTCTTCCTGGTCCACAGGAACACCCTCGGGCTCTTGAGGTAGAGGCTCAACCCTATCGCGTACACCGAAGGAGTCAGGATCTATGATGGGCAAGTCCTGCAAGTCTTCCCTGGAAACAGATTCGACCGCTTCCGTTGCGGTGCTTTCTATTTCAGGCTCCGCACGCCTTCGCCCGTTCCTTTTAGGAGATGAGTTTTTACTGGCCACGCTGGTACTCCTCAGCTTTCTGGCTGAAGATTCTCCTTAGTTTTTCGTTCGTCTCGACGATGATTCCTTGGGCTTCCTCGGTGAGCCCTTCCTGTTCCAGAAGAAGCGCTTCTTCCACCTTCATGCGGCGGAGCCTGCGCTCTTCGAGGCGGCGCAAGCAGTCCTTCACTGCCTGTTCTCGCTGGTGCAAACCCATATCCGGGATAGGAATGGAGAGGAGATACTGTACGTGCTGGCGCAGACCTTCTTCCAACTCTTGGAGCGCTGTGTTCATTGTAGAGCGTTCCATGAGGCTGGTAAAGAGGTGGCGGCTTTCCCACCGTTCCAGAGCTTGAGGATCCAAGCCGATTGCCTCTGGGCGCAACTCTGGCCATCTGAGCAGCAGGGCCAATAAATGCTCTTCCAGAGGGTTATGGGCCTCTCTCTCGAAAGGCGCGGGGGACGCTTGCGGCGATGCTCTGGCTCTGGTGGGGCGACGGCTGGGTGTCTGGGAAGGCCTTCCCAAGCTGGCCTCCAGAGTCGCAACGGTGGTCCCCAGAGCTTCCGCCAGCTTCTGGAAATAGCGGTCCTGTTCAAAAGAGTTTTGAGTGGCGGTTATGAGTGGATAGAGAGCCTGGGCTGCCGCAGCCTTTCCGTCGCTGGTGCTGAGATCCCAACGTTCTGGCAGCGTGGAAAAGAGGTACTCCATCAATGGCAGAGCACAGGAGATTAGATTCTGCCACAGAGATAGGTCCTGGTGTGCTATTTCGTCCGGGTCCTGGCCCTCCGGCAACAGGGCGATTCTAATGGAAGATAGGTCGGTGACGCGTTCATTAAATGACGATGCTGCGTTGCCTTGCTGTGCCACCCGACGACTCTCGAATATGTGCCAGGACTGCACCAGGTCGCGGAAGGTGGCCTCCTGGCCCGCAGCGTCTGGATCCAAGGCCAGGACAAACCGGCGGCCCGCGCCACGCAGGAGCGCCACCTGGTTCTCAGTCAAGGACGTCCCCATAGAGGCTACCACGTTGGTGAAACCGTGCTGGTGGACACCTATCACATCCATGTAACCTTCCACCACTACCGCCTCTCCTTGTTCTTTAATGGCCTTCCTGGCAAGGTGGAGGCCATAGAGCAGGCGTCCTTTATCGAACGCATCGGTGCGAGGAGAGTTCAAATATTTAGGCTCGGTGCCGTCCAGGGAACGCCCGCCAAAGCCAACCAGCTTACCGTCGCCGTCGCGGATGGGGAACATAAGGCGGCTGAGGAACAAATCCCGTGGGGTGCCGCTTACATAGATAGTGGCCAATCCGGCCCGGACGATCTGCTCTTGAGTGTAGCCTTTGCCAAGCAGGTGCTCCAGCAGCCGCGCGCCGTCGCCTGGGCTGAGGCCAAGTTGGAAGCGGTCTATGGTCTCAGCATTCAACTTGCGCTGCTGCAAATAGGCACGAGCAGCCAGGCCCTGAGGCGCCGCCAGGACATCCCGGAAGAACGCTGCCGCCGCCTCGTTGATCTGGTACAGGAAAGTCTGTTCCTGGCGCTCCTGCCGAGGCGCCATGGGTACGCCAGTCTTCTGGGCCAGGAGCTTGAGGGTATCGGAGAAGCTGAGTTTCTCCATGCGCATGACAAAGGAGAGGACGTCTCCGCCTGTGGCGCATGCGCCGAAGCAACGCCAACTCTGGCGTTCTGGAAAGACCACGAAGGATGGCGTGCGCTCCGAGTGGAACGGGCACTGAGCCTTGTAGTTACGCCCAGCCTTCTGGAGGTTGGGGACGTAGCCACTCACCACCTCTACTATGTCCAGACGCTGTTTGAGTTCGTCGGAGAGGGCCATAAGTAACTGCCTTGGGTGAAGGTATATCTGCAGGTACAATACAAGGCTTTCAACTTCCTAACAACCAACAACTGGGTGGCCTGCATGGGCGGTACACAACGCACTTCGAACGCCGCTGCCTTGGTTATAAGGTCATCTCCTGTTGTCCTGGGCGCTGGCTGATTTGCTTCAAGTAGGTTTCGAGTTGATCTAAGCTCTCGAATTTCTTGTCTGCCTTCTGGGCGATAAAAGGAGTGGGCTCTCTTGTCGCCTCCCAGAGCACGAGCACTTCTTTCGTAGAAGCGACGGCGTGCTCTATCTCAGATTGAACCCCTCCTGCGATCAACGCAGTGCCACTCGAACCAACAGGGAAATACGCCACAATCATTTCCGCTTGATCTATCAGTTTGTAATCTCGGGCAATAATCTGACCATCAATGTCACGATCAATTGCACCTATTTCTTCAAGGCTTAACTGAACATCCTTTCCCCTCACTTCACAGGTCAACTCTGTTGCTCTAGGGTGTTCTACTCGATGCCGTAGCATCAATCCGTGTAGGCGTTTTTCGCTGATCATAAGTGGGTCAAACGCAGCGAGGTAGGTTCTCGTTAGTTTGCGAAACCGCAAGACTCTCCTCCAAATATCTGGGTCCCCTTGGGCATCGCTGATAGGGTAACTGATGTATGCTCTCTTCTTCCACGGCTCAAACATCAAGCTGAACGCAGTCTCTAAAGGATGCTCAGTAACCTGATTGTCAAGCCAAACACCTAGAACATAGTGGGGCACTTTCAGCAGGGCAGCAATTATCTCAGAGGCAAGAATCTCCTCTTCCCGCCAAACCATAAGATCCTTCAAACTGTAGATGGTGTCTGGAGGCAAAGAACCTGAACTCTTGTACTCGTCTAGCCGCGCCTTAACAGCCTCTATGTCGTCTACAAGGGTGACGATCATGTCTGGGTCAAACCCTGCCAATTCTGAGATCTCGAAAGCCCTGAAAAGCTTGTTGTTCCACCTGAACACAGCATGAGAGTTGACAAATACGTTCTGCTTGGCTGAACTCTCATATGTAATACGGGTGAAGGCCGAGCGTCTTAGCGAGTCTAGTTGTGCACCGGGAAGATCCAGAATTTTCCCTTCTTTCAAAGGAGTGCCAGCTTTCTGGCTTTCTTCATACATCATGTCACCCACGTTGAACACGGCATCAATGCGTTTACGTCGCCCTGCGCAAAAGGCTTCAAGGGCTTCGAGATGACTTCTCTTGTCAATGCCAGTCTGCCCTGTGAATAAGACTCGCATAACTTAAACCTCGGTCGAATTAGCAAGACGCAAGAGCAGTGGTAGCTCACATACCAGCATACCCCAAGTTACGCGCACCCTGGCAGCGTAGGGAGAAAGAGCTTCCTCCCGTTCCTCAATCCGCAGACGCACGTCGTGGACTTTCATGCCCCCTCCCTCGCCTGAACTATAGCACGTCCCTTGTCCGAGACGGAAGGTGGAGCAGACCGGATTGATCTGTAGCTCTGAGCAGGGCGGTCAAGCCTTTGGCCGCAGGGCAACGCTATACCCCATGAGCTTGTATGCCAGCCTGGCGGCAATGTAAGAACACGAGGCTGGCCCTTCCTGTGGTGCCAGCTCCACTACGTCGAAACCCACGATGTGGCGGCGTTCCGCTACCCTGCGGAGCAGCCCAAGTACCTCGTACCAGCCCATTCCGCCAGGCTCCGGCGTGCCCACCGCAGGCATGATGGAGGGGTCAAAGACGTCCAAGTCTACGCTCACGTAGACGTTGGGCCGCAGAGAGTCAATCAGAGCGTCCCACGCCACTGTTCCTTCAGGACTGGATGGAAACAAACTGACGTTTGATGTGGGAAGCTCTCTAGCTTCTTCCTGGCACATGCTGCGCACGCCTACCAGGGCCACGGGGCAGGTCTCGGCCAGGCGGCGTGCCGAGGAGGCATGGCCCCAGCGAGTGCCCAGGTACTCGTCGCGAAAATCGGCGTGGGCGTCCAGGTATAGGACACCCATGTCAGGATATACACTGGCCATAGCACGAACAGCGCCTATAGTAATGGAGTGGTCGCCCCCCAGGACGGCCACCAACTTGCCGTCTCTGGCCATGGGTTCCACCGCTTGGGCCACACGATGTGTCATGGCCTCGGGGCTGCGCAGGTCTGGCTCCAGAGCCTGTGTGGTATGAATCCCCACGGAGCAAGGCTCGCATCCCAGCTCCACGTCATAGTCCTCCAGCTCTCGGGACGCCCTTATGATGGCTTCTGGGCCCTCCCGTGCGCCCGACTTGTAGGAAGCCGTGCTGTCGTAAGGCACCGGCAAGACCACAATGGCGGCACGCTGATATGTGTTGGCCTCCGGAGGAAGAGCAAGGAACGTAAACGGAGTGAAAGGGAGACCCTGACTCAGCTCGGAGGAACCCATCTAATAACTCGATTACGAGGGAGTGTTACCCGAAGGCGCGGCGCGCGTGCTCTGAAGCTGCGGAGACCCCTGCTGCCTGGCGCTCTGATGGGGACGATGCACCAAGACCTCCCGGTCAGCGTTCATAGCGCGCAATGCTACTTCTGGTTCGGAGTACTCCAGGCCTCGCTCCAGGATCCAGCTACGAACCGACTTTAAGGAGAATAAGCTCTTGATCTCGTCCAAGGCCCGCTGGACATCGAAATCTTTGCAAGAGAACACATCTATGTTCACGTAACTGCGTCGCGGGAAGGTATGCACACTGATATGGCTTTCGGCAATGAGGACAAAGCCCGAGACGCCCACGTCTTGAGGATTCTGGCCAACGTACTCATACACGTGGGGAGGAGTAATCTTCGTCATTCCAATGGCGTCGGGGTATTCGTCCAGGAAGCGGTATATGGCTTTCGGATCTTCCAGGGTGGCGGCCTCGGCCCCGTAGCCGTCGATGACTAGGTGCATCTATCTCCTCCGATATTTGCGTGTTCCCTTGGCAAAACACAAAGTATAGCATATCATTTGCTTTATGTGCCGTTCAATGTGGCAAGCACCAATGAAGAGAGAGCGTACTCCATGAGTCGTGAGGTCATGATAGAGGCGGATCACCTGACCAAGTATTACGGGGACTTCCCCGCTATCTCAGACGTTTCTTTCACCGCATACAAGGGAGAGATCCTGGGCTTCCTAGGCCCCAACGCCGCCGGCAAGACCACCACCATGCGCATTCTGACCGGCTTCATGCCTCCCACCAGCGGGACGGCGCGTATAGCAGGCCACGACGTGGTCGCCGAGTCTCTGGAGGCCCGCAAGCTCATTGGCTACCTGCCTGAGACAACGCCCCTGTATACGGACATGACGGTGAAGAGCTACCTGGCATTTATGGGCTCTATCCGAGGCATGAACGACAAAGCCATCAAACGCCGTGTCAACGATGTGGTACAGATCTGCCATCTGGAGGAGTACTACACCTCCCTGGTGGGCAAGCTGTCCAAGGGGTTCCGTCAAAGGGTAGGCATTGCCCAAGCCATTATCCACGAGCCTGAGGTCCTGGTGCTGGATGAACCAACCATAGGTATAGACCCCATCCAGGTGGTGGAAACCCGCCAACTCATCAAGGACCTGGGAGGCGAGCACACAGTCATACTCTCGACACACATCTTGCCCGAGGTCAGCCTGATCTGCCAACGGGTGATCATAATACACGAGGGCGAAGTTGTAGCTGTGGATACTCCGACACATCTCGCAGAGCGGTTGGAAGCCACGGAACGTATCTACATGGAGGTGCGCGGCCCCGCCAACCAGGCAACCAGGGCTCTGAGAAGCGTGCCCGGAGTCCAGGACGTTACGTTTACGGACATAGGCGACGGAAAGACAGCTTACACCATCGTAAGCCGCCGGGGCGATGACATGAGAGCGCAACTGGCCCGGGCTGTGGTGGAGCCAGGATGGGAGTTACTGCGGCTTGAAGCTGTAAGTTTGAGCCTGGAGGAGATATTCTTGAGGCTCACCACTAGGGAGCAGGAGTAGTTATGCGGAACATCGTGGCTATAGCCCGCAAAGAGTTGAGCATCTATTTTGCCACTCCTACTGCATACGTGGTTGCGGGGGTCTTCCTGGCACTGGCGGGGGTGTTCTTCACCGACAGCGTAGACCGCCCCTTTGCCGAGGCCACAATGCAGGGCGTGCTGGTCAATAGCGTGTTCTTCCTGGTTCCGTTGCTCACGCCCATTCTGACCATGCGACTGCTGGCCGAAGAGCAGAAGCTGGGAACCATAGAACTTCTGCTCACGTCGCCTGTGAGAGACTACGAGGTGATCGTCGCCAAGTACCTGGCGAGTTTCATCATTCTTAGCGCCATGGTGCTGTTGACCCTTTTCTACGTGCTGATCCTCTCCTACTACTCTGCCCCGGATCCTGGGCCTATCATCAGCGGCTACCTGGGCTTTCTCCTCTACGGCGGCGCGGGCCTGGCTATAGGGTTGGCGGCGTCATCTTTGACAGGCAATCAGATCGTTTCCGCTGTGGTCGGCTTTGGGATCACTTTCTTATTCACGGTCATCGACCGCGTTGGTGGGATATTGACTGGAACGGCAGCAAACGTTCTCCAGCAACTTTCCATGACGACACATTATGATGCCTTTGCCAGAGGCGTCATTGATATGGGCGACGTGGTCTACTATCTGTTGTTGATAGCGGTGTTTCTATTCCTGGCCAGTCGATCTTTGGAATCCAGGAGGTGGCGCTAGATGTCCCCTGCTCCAAAGCGCCAATCGCCGGCTTCTGCGCCTGAAGACCAAACGTCACAGTCTATTACTCATCGGCTGTCTAGTGTACGAGGCATCCTTAGCGGCGTTCTCGCAATAGTTGGCGCTGTGGCTGTTCTGGCAGGCCTGGGAATCTTCCTTTTCATCCGTGAGTTGCGCGGAGCCTCCTACACGGTCATGGCTTTGGGCGGCATTATGCTCCTTGTCTCCCTGATGGCGTCTTTCGTCGAGGTGAGGAGCGCCATCACTGGCCGTCGTGGACGGTACGGCACCAACACGGCGGTTATGATCGTAGCGTTCATTGCGCTGGCATTGCTACTGCAGGTGGTGGTTCTGCGCAACTCAGTCCGGTGGGATGTCACTGCTACGCGCCAGTACACCCTGGCCCCACAGACTGTGGAGATATTGAAGAACCTCAAGCAGCCTATTAAGGCCACTGCCTTCTTTGTCCCAGGCGATGCTACCCAAGAGCAGTACCGTGGTGGTGTGGAAGGCCTTGTAAAGGAGTTGAGTCACCGCTCCAGCGAATTCAGCTATCGGTTTGTTGATCCGAACCTACAACCCTCTATAGCCAAGCAGTATGACGTAACGCAGTTTCCAGCCGTGATCCTTGAAAACACGGAAACGCACTCTCAGCAACTCCTTAGCTTACCCCTGTTCCAGGAGCGCGACTTCGCCTCGGCGCTACTCATTGTGACAGGACAGAAACGCAAAGTGATCTACTACCTGGAAGGACACCAGGAAAAGAACATCCAGGACCGCGCTACAGACAGCCACCAGGGATTTGGCCTGGCCGCTTCCAGTCTGATTCAGGACAACTACCAGATCATTCCCTACTCCCTATATGCCGATGAGAACCCCAGCATCCCCGTTACCGGAGATAACGCTGTGGCGGCCGTAATCATCGCAGGTCCCACCCAAGACCTTATCCAGAAGGAGATCGATGCCCTGAACCAGTACCTGGCACGCGGCGGGCGTCTGCTGCTTCTCCTGGACCCGAATCCTCCCCAGACATACAAGGACCTGCTGGCGCGCTGGGCGGTCACGGTAGAAGATGGCTATGTTCAGGACGAGGCAAGCAACGTAGCTGGCCAAAAACAGACCCCTCTCATCAGGAGAGGGCAGTACAACGATGCGGCCCCGGTGGATGTTATCACAAGGCCATTGGACCAGGTCTACTTCCCGGGGACGTCTTCCTTGCGGCCTTCTTTGCCTGCAGAGGAGCTAAAGAACATCCAAGTGTATCCATTGGCCAGTACCACTATTCTCAGTTGCGTAGCCAAGAGCCCGGATGCCGGCCAGTGTGCCCCACAGGACTTGAACTTCCAGATTCCAGGGATTGCCCTTATGGGCACCGCTCCCCTGAACGAGAAGCCAGACCCCGAGGCGGTCCAACTGACCAAGATAGTTGCCTTTGGCGATACAGACTTTGCCACAAACTTCCATCTCTACAGCTTGAGCAACAGCGACCTCCTGCTGAACTCCGTAAACTTGCTGACAGAGGATATAACCCTTTCCTCCGTCAGGCCCAAGCCAATAGCCTTCAGGAGGCTTGTGGTTACAGGAAGGGAGTTGCAGCTCATACGGGCCTTGAGTTGGTTTGCGCTTCCGGCGGCCATGGCTATGCTGGCAGGAGTAGCCTGGTGGCGTAGACGCTAACAATGAACTTTCGCGTATCCTTTATTCTTCTAGTGCTGCTGGCCGTAGTCGGCGGGTATGTCCTTTTCTTCGAGCTTCAGCGTGAACCCAAAGTAGAGCCTCAGCCTCCGTTCTTCTACAACGTGCAGGAGCAGGACATCACTGGGGTCAGCGTCACGTATCAAGGCCAGAGGCTGGCCTTTGCCCAAAAAGACAACCAGTGGGTCTTCGAAGACAGCGGTGCGCCTGTGGACCCGAACAGATGGAGTGGCATACCTCTACTGCTTTCCGGTCCAAGGGCAGCCAGTGTATTGCTTCCACAGCTTAGCAACGCTGCAGAGTATGGATTAGATCCGCCTGAGACCACTATCGCCATCACAATCTCAGGGGGCCAGGAAATCGATGTACTTCTTGGCTTCAAGACCCCAGACGGCCTGTCAAATTACGCCCAAGTGGTGGGGTTCCAGTCGCTTCTCCTGGTGAGCGCATCCTGGGGCGACGTTATGAATCGTCTGGTGACGGAGCCTCCGGTGGTCACACCGGCGGCGACGCCAGGACCCACACAACAATAGACGTGTCCCTTTACTACTAGGGAGTTCGAAAGTCTACGACGAATGTCACGTCTCCCGCCAGGTCAACGTCCATTTGTACCCAGTTACCTTTCTGAGCCGTGGGTGTTGGAGACGCCCGTACCAAAGTGGCACCCGGAGGTAGCTGGACTAGGACACTCACAGGTTCCACAGGAACTCCAGGTTGCTTCTGGATCAGGAGCCGATACTCGAGCACGCCGCCACCGACCTCCCGGATGATGGCGCTGGGCAACTTGTATTGTAGTGGAATCGTCGTGCTGGTTCCGGGCTCCACACCCAGGTATCCACCTATTTCTGTGAACCCTGACTGCCCGACTCGTGGGGAGCTTATTACGCTGAGGGAATCAGCAGGTTCGTATCCCCAAATCAGCCACTCCGATCCCTCGTGCAATGGCATGGGTGGCGCTTGAATGTCGGAAGCCGTCACCGGAGTATAGATACGCAGGTAGTCCCAGTAGCACCCCGTCGGAAGAGGGACCGCCTGGCGGCAGTTCGGGTCTGGGTCATGTCCTTTGTGCGTATACTCCAGAAGAAGCTCTGCATCTGCACCCTGCTTCCTATCCAGTGAAACCTGGTACTGGACACGGCGCTGCACTACCGAGCGCGTGTGCCCTGGCAGAGCACTGTCCACTATCATGAGATAGTCGTGGTCTACTTGTGTCATGGCCCCGTTCCAGCCTTTCTCCCACAGCAGCTCAGCCGCCTGGGAGTCAAACAGGTGAACCATAAGGTCCTTGGTCTGGAGCCGCTTCAAAAAGACTTGGACCACCGCCTCTCGATTTTGGGTGTCCAGGGGTCCCAGGAGCTGCCCTACCACTACCTGGAACAGGTCCTGGTCGAAACATCGCTTCGACCGTTCTGAAGCGTGCTGTGGAGTACAGGAATAGGGTAGTTCTCCCTCAATGTGCTGCTTCGCCAGACTGCGGTTGAGCAAGACGTCCGGTTCACCAGGAACGCGTACGCCTCCCAGAGCGTCCACCATGTCCAGCATCACCTCTTTGGTAACCGCAACAACACCGTCAACCTTCACGCCCTGGGAGCGCTGGTAGATGTCGGCTAGCTGGGCGGCAGCGGCAGGGAAGTGTGGATTCCAGTTGGCATCGCGGAAGAGCAGCTTGGATATCCATAGGTACTTGTAAACTGGCTCTGGAGCTGGAGGGTTGTCAGTGTACGGCGGAGCGTCCACGTTATCGCTGTCCATGAACCTGAGTTGCACCAGTTTCCCCTGCTCGATTTTCAGCTCCGCCACAACACCGAGAAAGCCACCAGTGGCACGGATTTCGTCGTTGTTCTGACCAATGAGAATATACGTCTTGGGACTGTCGTAGCCCAAGAAAGATGTCAGGAAGTCGACGGTCTTGACTCCCGTGGAAAGAAGGCCCTCCTCTCTCTGCATGGACACTGTCCCACTGCCCAGCGTCCTGGACACCAAGGCTGATAGAAAGGCATTGTCACCGTTACTCTCGGGGGTCAGTAAGGGACTTAACTGATCCATTTGTTGCTGGGTTGCTTGAAGTACATCCTTGATTCTTGGCAATTCCTCGCCCAAGCGCCGCCCTGCCTCTTCGGTGAGAGGGCCTACAGAGAGCGTGAAGTCGGCAGCGGCAGCGAAGCGACCCAGACCGTCGCCCAGGTTTGCCAGCAGCACGCTTACCTGGAGAGCGGTGTCCAGCGCCTTGGCCACCTCCGAGTTATCCTGTTTGGTCGCGTCTTTGATCTTCAAGACATCAAGCTGTATTGCCAGAGCCTGCTCCTGGAGATTCTTGAACATAATCTCCAGTTCACCTGGCCGCTCCAAGAAAGTAGCAGGGTCGTCCAAGACAGTGCGCAGTGCGGAAATGGTCTCTCGCAGAGCAAGGCCTTCGCTAACAATTTGCGGGGTATCCCTGGCTATGGTAGCTGCCAGCGAGACTAACGGGAGGTATTTATCCATCTGGTTCAAGGCTGTCTCCACAGTGGAGCCCAAGATAGTCACATCCCTCACTTGTGATCGCAACTCTTGCGCCTTATTCAGCTCTACCAGAGCCTCATCGAACAGTGGCCGGGCAGCCTCCAGGTTTTTCCTCAGGGTAGAGAGGTCTTGCTGGGTGGCGCTGGCATCCATGGCGTAGACCACCGGCCCATACCCTTGAAGGGTCAATCTGGCGCCGAGGACGGTATGCTCCGCCAGTTCCAGAACCTGCCTACTTTCTTTGATCCTGGATCCCACCCCAGGCACCCAGGCCATTCCTTGTGCCAGGTCGGCTCTCTGACGGAGAGTCCTAACATCTTCCTCTACCTTCACGAAGCGGCTAACGAGCTCTGCGTAGCCTTCGGTAGTGGTCGCCTTCTGTAGCTCTGCCGGCTCTTGGAGAGACCCCATGACCTTGGAGATATCCTGCTTGGTATCTTCCGCAATGCTGAGGGTATTCCAGAGGAGCGCCCCCATGGCCGTCACAAGAACAATGACCGCACCTGCAATCCCAGCCATGATGGGGTGCCGTCGGATGAGACGAGCGACACTCCGCCAAATGCTCCCAGATCCAAGCGCGGGCATCGACTTGTTGTCACTAGCAGGTTTCTGTATCATGGGCATGTTGCTTTGAACTCTTGGATAGGCAAAGGTAACACGATCTCAACCTCAAAGAGATTCCCACATATGAAGGTCTGGCCTGCTGTTCTTATCGTATGGCCAGTTGCCTTGGCCGTGTTTGCTATTTTCATGGCCCTGGAAAGTCCAACGAAGGCCGGAGCCCAGGTGCCATGGCCCACGCCCCCCCCAGCACCCGTCGGCTTGTTTCCACAGGTCATCCCTGCGTCCCAGATCAAGCCTGTGCCAGCGCCTGCGACTCCTGGGAGCATAGCACTCCAAGTGGACCCCATATTCGCTGGAGCCGTACCAAGGGTACCTCCCCGCGCTTCCACCACCATTGTCACTGGCGAGACGAGTGAGTATGAGAAGGTGACGCTGCAAATCGATGCAGGCGCCTTGGACCAGACGCTCCAGCTCACTTACGAGCCAGTGGCTCCGGGTAAGGTGCCACAAACCGGACCTGCGCGCCAAGCCCGGCGAGCGTTCTGGATCAGGACCTACGACTATGCCGGGTCCGCCGTAACGCCTACGTTCAGATATCCTGTTCGTTTGATCCTCACCGTATCGGCGGATGAGCTTGCAGCATCGGGAAACGATCCTGCCAGGCTGCTCTTGGCCTGGTTTGACCCGGCAGGCAATAGGTGGTTGCCTCTGGTTGCCACCTACAGAGTTGCCGACAACTCTCTCCTTGTGCGTGTTCTTCATCCGGGTCTTTTTGTCCTCATGACCGAACCGTCTCCTGCCACACCCTAGCCCTGAGGCCGAGCCTGGCGTGAACGTCTGCCCCGCATGGCCCAGTACGCCGTGCCAGCCACCACCAGCAGAGCCACAGTAATGGCTATGAAGAGGCGGGACCCGTTCGTGGTGGCTGGGGGACTTGCCACCGTGGTGGGTGTGGCAGTGGGTACAGGCGTCTCCTTGCTAGGGCTAGCAACAGTGAACCGGAGCTGAACTCCGTTGACTGCAACTGTGTGGGTCCCTTTGGGCTGGCCCTTGAGTGTCAAGCCAACCTCCCGAGTGGTTTGTGGCCCCACACGTATTGTTTGCGCTATCTCCAGGACATCATCTACATTTACGTTGATAGCGATGTCCCCCTCTTGCTGGCCAAGGTTGGATATCAAGAAGCTCAGGCCAAGCGGCTCACCTTCAAGACCCGGCTGCGGCGTTACTTCCAGTCTGGAGATTTCCCAGGAGGCATGAGTCTGTCTGGTTGATACAAGGAAACTTCCTTTCAGCACACCGCCGATAAAGTCAGAAGACGTCCCCTCCCTCACCTCCACCAAGTACAGTCCTGGTATGTCTCGGGACAGTGTAAAGACCTCTTGGCTTTGCTCCCGCTCCTTCAGCGTTACTGGACGTTGCTCTGCCAAACTACCGTTCACCAAGATGGTGAGTAGCCCGGATGTTGGCGCAGTGGCCCGGTTGCGAAAATACACAGCTACTGCTACTTGCTCTCCTCCGACCACAGTGGGCGGCTCAACGGAAAGCCGCTCCAGTGCTATATCGGAGCTCTGGCCTGGGGCAATCACCACAAAGTCGTAAGACTTACCGCCTATCTGAACGGTGAAAACACCCGCTGCCTGAGGCTGCATGGAGATGCTCACTGGAACTGTCGTGAGGCCTGGCACTTTGATCTCTTGCCTGTCCACCTCGCGCTTGTTCAAGAGCACCTGAGCCAGATATGTACCCTCCGTCTCGCCGGTGTTTTCCAGGGCAAACTTAATCGCTACAGGCTCGCCGAGCTTTGATGGGAAGGGTTCTACACGTAGGTCTGTCACCTGGAAAGAGGCGGCAGTAGGCGCTCTGGCCACGCTGAACTCCCCTTTCCCATTTAGAAGCTCCACCGTGTACTTCCCATCCCACTGCGTGGCGAGCTCAAAGAGGGCATCCGCCGTTTCCCCCGGAGATACCGCCAACAAGCGCGCTTCCACTGGAGCCCCGTTTATTTTCAGGAGCACTTCAGAGGCCACTCGCTGAGGGCCAAGATTACTCAGAGATGCTTTCAATTTCACTAGTTGGCCTGGACTGGCCTGGGGAGGTGTGATGATCATTTGTGACACTTGCACCTGATCCGAGACATCTCGTGGGAGCACTTCCAGCTTCGCCTCTTTGTTCTCCACAGCTATGCTGTATTCTCCGGGAGTGGTGATGGTCAGGGAGAAATCGGCTGAAGGCGTGCCGTTGGGCGCCGACACCACTGGTTCGGCAGCTACGGCTTTGCCGTTGATCCGGAGCACAGCATTGGAGCGGACAGTCTGTCCAGGAAGTAGTTCAGATAGGCCTTGAATGTCTACCGTGGTCCCTACGATAGCTATCTGATTGGGGATAGTCACCTGGCTTATTACTGGAGGTTTTCCATCAGACAAGAGCACTAGGGCAAATGTGCCTTGATCCTGGGAGACCTTAGCTTTCAGAATGGTCCGTTCCCCTGCCGGGACAGCTTCGGAGATAGGCGATAGCTCTACAGAGCCATCTTTTTTCACCAGCGCCACTGCATGGGCTTCTACTTTTGCCTGGGTCAGCCAGGATGCAGGAACGCCAAAGGACGCGACAGCGCCTTCGTCTTGGGCAATGGAACTCTTGGGGGGGGCTTCTACCGTGGCCGTTGCCAACACTTGTGCCAGAGACTTGCTGCCGGCGCGTGCCTCTAACTCAATGGCCGCGACGGCACTGGGTGGAGGCCTAAGCCCCGGAGTAACTTGAAGAGGTGTATCGAGCTGCAGATCGCGCAGAGGTATCTCAATTCCGAAAGACACTGGATCCGCTGCGGAGGCAGATCGCGGGAGCAGTAGGTTTATATCCAGAATCACCAGAGTCATCCTCTTGGGAGCTATCTCTGCCGCTGTGCCTAGGCCGGTAATAGCCTGAGGAGTTACTACCAGGCGGGCCACTTCTTGGTAGAGAGCGTCTCTCAATGGAATGAGCAGATTACTGCCGTCGTACTGGATGCCTGAAACAGGGTCTCTAAAGTAGCCCAACACGCCGTTCGTAGGAAGGGCTGCCGGCAAGGTGATCTTGGGTAGCCCTACAGTGGCTGTCAGTCTGACCTTGTCCTGGGTGACGGCAAGACTTGTACCGTTCGTCGTTCCGGCGGAGGCGCTAGGCAGGCTGATGGGAACTGTAGATGGCACGGAGATCTGGAAAGCGGGTGCTGCGATAGTGATGGTCCCCGCCCGGTCTCCTACCAGCACCGCGTAGCTGCCCGGCGTCGACTCGGAGATCTCGAAGGAGACGACCTGGCTGCCTCCGACTGCAAGCAGAATGTTGCGAAGGTTCACGATCATGCCATTGACGCTCAGTGGAACCTGGAATACACCAGGGGCGGCGCCCACGTTCTCTAAAGTGACCCTTACTACTACGGGCTCACCCGGCGCTGCTATTGGGGGCTCAATGGACAGGCTACGGAAGGACAACTGGGCTGGCAAAACCTGGAAAGTAGCTGCGTGAGGCCCAACTCGAACGACATGGGCCCCAGGTTCAGGCCGGACTACAGAAAATCTGACCCTTTGGACAGCTCCCGCAGACAAATGTACGACTCTCTGGGATTCTAGAGCGTCGTCTACCATGAGCACCACGGTAAAGTCTGCGTCCTGGGCCAATGGGTTGTAGACTTTAGCCTCCACTTGGACCGGCTCTCCAGGCCCAACTGCTCCAGGGGAAGTTGTGACCTCCAGCACCTCCAACGCCGGGGCTGGTGAGACAGCACTCGCCAAGCCACCAGCCAGCAAGACGTGGCCTGCAAGCAGAAGGCTCACGGCTAAGGCCAATAGCTTTGCTCTTGATTCTGGTTTCGGTCTCATAGTAACCAGTAATTGCCGTACAGCGTCCATTGCTGCTGGTATTCCGTGCTACGCCCCTTCTTCATTGTACGTGGAAGTTCCTCAGACGCCTGCTCGCAACTTTGGTCACAGACTGAAGGCAGGCCACGCTTGCAACAACCCCTACACTGTCTACTAGCACGTCTAAGGCGGAAGCAGACCTGCCTGGCACAAAGGACTGATGGTATTCATCCAGAACCCCGTACGCTACTCCCAAGCAGACAGCCACAAGAGCGTTGCTTAACAGATACGAAGTGCTGGCTCTCCAGCTCCATATGGTTGACAGCAGCAGAGGCCCCAGAACTGCATACAAGGTCAAATGGCCAACGATGTCCCGGAATCTACCAAGCCACGCCACTTCCTCCAGAAGCTGTCGAGGAAGCTCCGCTGGTGGGGAGGCGGAAAGGTGGAAAATGAGCCCCATCCAACCTACCAAGGAGGATGAGAAAATCAGCCGCCAGCCCCACCTGAGGGTCTGCATAGGGCGGCCCTTCTGGGTGGCTTCCTCTGGTGGCTGCGTTGGACTCATGTTCTGGCGCCGTATCATTTCTTGTTTTCAGATGGGAGCTTCAAAAGTTTAACGGTGAGTTTGATGCTGTTCTTGTATTCTCCCGGCACCTGGCCAGCTATGAAAAGGCCTGTCTTGTCAATGGTGCCGGCTTGCTTGTCCACCACTTCCCAAGACCCGATGACATCAAAGAGCCGGACGCCGTTGGTGTCATACGCCAGGAAGATAAACTGAAGGATCTGCTTAGGGGATACCTCCGCGTTGCTTGGCACAACCTCCACTCTGTCCAGCGGCCCCAGAACAATTACTGTGGCTGAGGCAGTCTGTGTAGTCTGCTGCTCTCCTTCTCTTTCAGTCACTTTTACCGTTACCGCATCCTGGTAAACGCCGGGTTTGTCCCCGGCAGTGACTTCCCCATCTGGACTCACGGAAAGCACATCGCTGCGCACGAACCAGTTCACTGCAGCCGGAGATACGACTTTCCCGCTACGACTCAATGCCGTGGCAGTAAGCTGGACGGTTTCTCCAGGCCTCAATCGCGCCACCTGGGGAGTGAGCAAGAGACTCCCGAGGCGCTGCGAGTCCTCTGAAGGTTTCAGCACCGTAACCGTAGCCGTTGCTTTCAGAGATACTGGTGAATCTCCTACAGAGGGCGTTACCGTTACCTCCACCAGGTTCGGGTACGTGCCTGGGGTCTTGCCAGCGCGGAATTTCCCTTGAGCGTCCAGTTCTCCTCCCACAGGATCCCGTATGGCCCAAGAGGTCTGTACGTCTTTGATCAGATTGCCTTTGGGATCCAATGCCAGGGCGCGAAACTCCATGGTGTCACCTGGACGCAGCACCACGGCCTGAGGGTAAAGGTTGACCTTGGATGGGGCCTGGACCACATTCAGGTCGGCAATGGTCACAGAGACCGTAGCTGAAGTGCTCTGGGTTGGGTCTTCCCTCTTCCGGGCTATCACGCGGATAGCCGCTGGGAAGGAGCCCGTGGTTGCTCCGCTGGTAAACTGTCCGGCATGGCTGATACTGCCTGCTCTTGGAACCAGCATTTCCCACGAGTAGTCAACCTCTGGCACTGGCGCTCCATCCAGATCCAGAGCCAAGGCACTTAATGTCACCTGAGTCCCAGGCGCCAGTTGCATGTCCGCGGGCAACACCTGAACCCGGCTGATATCCAACTCAGTAAGAGGGCGGATTACGGAGACGGAGGCCAGACCTTGAAGCTCTTCCAGGTTTCCGTTCACTTCTTGAGAGATGGTTACCTCTATGGCGTTGTTGAAGACGCCACGTTGTGTCCCGGCCCGAAACACCCCTGATGGAGTGATGCTGCCTGCCTGGGTATCTAGCATTCGCCATCGGGATGTTACCTTGTCAGGGGACAGCGTGTTGCCTTGGATGTCGTAGGCGATGGCAGAAAACAAGGTGGTCTCCCCTGCGGGTAGGATAGCGTGACTGGGTACAACGTTTACCCGGCCCAACCTGCGCAGGTCTGGTGGAGTAATAGCGACCGACGCATAGACGGTGAGCGCCGGTTGCTGGTTTCCGATTTCAGCAGTTGGCGTTGCAGGGATGCTGGTAGAATCCTGCTGAGCGTCCTCGGGTGTACACCCCACGGCCATTAGGGACACCGAGAGCGCCATGACGTAGAAAAAGGGCAGCCATAGGCGGCGAAGCCGCCCTTCAAAGGACATCTCTATCCTTGTGACCTGCGTTCATAGATCGTCACTTCTCCCCAGTCGGCTACTTTGTCGAAAAGTTGGGGATACTCCCCAAGCGCCACGCGGAACTTGTCCGGCGACTCTCCAGCGAAATAGTCTTGTACTATGATGTACCGGCCATCCAGTTCTCCCAAAAGCTGGTAAGCCCGAGGTACATCTACTTTTCCAGACCACATCATAATACGCAGAGCGCGCACAGTGCGCCAGTTCCTGGCGCCCTCATCGTGCCAGCCATCGACCACGGTACGGCGCAGGTAGTATGGTAAGAGGAAGTCGTCCCAGTGCCAGAAGCCAACGCCCAGGGACTTGCCTTCATGTCCTTCCTGGCTTAGCCAATCCAGCGCTTCCTGGGCGGCAGGAGACACCTGATATGGCTGGAATAGCTGCCGAGAAGCCGCAGAGGCATCCCAGATAGCTGGAGCCATGACCAGGGTCGCAACTATTCCAGTGGCAATGGCTGGCCACCATGGTAACACTCTTGGGTGACGGAGCCAACCAGCCATGAGAGATCTGACGGTGCACAGAAACGGCAGCGCTACCACGCTGATGACGGGCATCATGTACAACTGGAACCGGGCTACGTCCAAGCCGTCCAATGGCCTAACACGGATCAGGGGATTAGCCTTTTCTCCCAGGCTGAAAAAAACCAGAAGCACCAATAGAATGGCGTAGGACGTAGTGCGAGAAGGGTACAGCATTGAATGCACCGTTCCACCAACGGCCATGACAATGAAAACAATGCCCATGTAGTTGGGGTAGGCGTAGAGACCTATCAGGCCCCGCTGGGTGATGGCCTGCAGATATTGGAGTAAAGGAAAGCTCCAAAGGCCGGCCGTCTCGCGCTGGAAGTCGGCCTCTATCATGTTCTGCATCCACGGTATGATCCACCAGAGGGTTGTGACGGCTATAGCCGTCACGAAGAGGGCAATACTCTTGTAGAGACGCGAACGGAGATCAGGCTCCCGCCAGAAGTAGAAGAGGAACCAGCCTGGCAGCCCTAGGGCAAAGGCAAAAGCAGTCATGTGATGAGCCAGGACAGCCGCCCCAAAGGCGACGCCGCCTGCTATGGCGGACCAAGAATGTCCACGGCGATAACATCGCTCCAGCAAGGCCAACGACAGGATGGCGAAGGGTAAGGCAAACACTGAGCTGAACCATCCCCACAAACCCACGGCCACCAGCAGGGGATACGACAGCATGGTCATGACGGCAGCCAGCGCCGACCAGCCGCGAGAGTTGTCCAGTTGTAAGGCCAGGTAATAGGTGGCTAGCCCCGTTCCTATGTAGGCCGCCAGCAGAGCAACCTTGTAGGTGAAGACGAAACCCATGCCTGGTATGGCAGCTATAGCTCCCACCAGGCTGTAGCTCAAGGGAGGATAGGTGGTAAACGGTTTGAAGCCGCCGTACCAGTATGGATCTATTGCTCCGCCGTAGCCATGAAGGGTCTGTTGAGTGAACCAGCTCAGGTGCAAGAATGTAGGTGTGTCGACCCCTGGTGGAAAGCCGTTCTGAAGCAAATGCCGGGCCACGGCTAAACCTATCACCGTAACCATGAGTACCACAAAGCTATGGACCAGTACTGGGCGTGAGGCTATTCCTGCCTTCCATCTTGCCTGGATAGGCCGGAGAAAGGGCGGCAACGGTTCTATGATATGTGTTGGTGAGGTATCAGCGCTCAAGACCTCGGCTCCCGGCCTCCCAGGAAAGAAAACTTCCTCCGTCGGGATGGTCTGTTAGTTGGAAGGGTCAGGCGGGAGTTGGCCATGACTGCTGCTGGGTTGGCTACGACCAAGCAGTGGGCTGCCTCTTCCCCCACAAGCCGCTCCACTGCCTCCATTGCCTCCCTCATAACCGGCGGGCGATTCCTTGTAGATGTGTGGCCGTCGGAGGCTAGAAGGTGTACCAGGTTATGCTTCAGAAGGTACTCTGCGCTCCTCTTGGCATCCCTGCCAAAGTGACCCAGCAGGCTACCGCCAGTTATCTGGCACAGGACACCACGCTCCACCAAGCCCGCCAACAACTGTGGTTGCTTCTGAATGGTGGCCTGGCGCTCGGGGTGTGCCAAGACTGGAGCGAAGCCAAGGAGCTGAAGCTGAAACATGGCATCGTCTATGTAAGGTGGATATTGCAGGAAGTCGATCTCCATCAGCAGGTAACGTGAGCCATTAAGGCCGATAGGTGTGCCTCGCTTGGCCTCTGCCAGGAGTTCCATAGACAGCAAGTACTCTGTACCCATAACCACCTGCAGGTCGATCCCTTTGACCTGGAGTTCATGGTTGAAGGTCAGTATCTGCTGCTCCAGCGCCTCTTTACCTCCCGTATCTGCGACCCGGGCAGCGTGAGGCGTGGCGATGGTAGTCCTGATCCCGTCGCTGGCGGCCAGTTGCGCCATAGCTAGCGCTTCATCCAGCCGCTTAGGGCCGTCGTCTATTCCCGGCAGCATGTGGCAATGGACGTCTTGCATGTCTGTGCAGGGTCCTACTGTACACCATAATATCCGCAAAAGTGCTGAGATGGGAACAGCCGGTTCTGCTTGCTTTGGAACTGATGAATACTGGGACAGCCTTCAAGTACCTTGACGTTCTGAGTGGTATGCTGAAATAAGGCGGCTCTGAGTTTGGACGCGGTAGCCACATCGTGAGTTGCGCACCGGCGCTGGCATAGGAGGCGAACATGCCAAGGTTTCTCCCAAGGCTTACCGGCGTAGGGGTCATTGAGCTTCACGGGATTCTGGGCGCTACCATTCGCTCCAGCGTCTACTATCAGATTCTGGACAGGGTGGAGCGAAGCTCTGCCATAGGATGCGTCATCCTGGACATCGACTCCTCCGGCGGCTCAGCGGCGGCCTCTGAGGACCTTTACATGAAGGTGTCACGCCTAGCCAAGAAGAAACCGGTGGTGGCCTTCATACGTGGTACGGGCGCTTCAGGAGCATACCTGGTGGCCTGTGGCGCATCGCGCATTGTGGCCATGCCCAGCGCCATTGTCGGATCCCTGGGAGTCATATCTATGCGGCCCGTGGTGGCAGATCTCCTGGAACGCCTGGGGATAAGCGTATCGGTGAGCAAGAGCGGCCCACTGAAGGACATGGGAGCGTTTTACCGCCAGCCGACTCCCGAAGAGGAGTCCAAGGCGCAAAGCCTTGTCAGCGAGATATACCAGTCCCTCCTGGAGCGGGTGGCCGAGGCCCGCCACATGAGCATCGAACAGTTGCAGCCTTACGCTACTGGAGAGGTGTACACGGCCAGGCGTGGCAAAGAGATAGGCCTGGTAGACGAGTTGGGCGACTTTGATGCTGCGCTGGATATATCGATGTCCTTAGGGCAAGTGCCAAGAAGGGTTGTGTACCTCCGGCCGCCGCGGTCCATGCGCATGAGGCTGATGGGGCGTCTGGCATCCTGGGCCCTTGAGGGCGTTATACAAGAGACTGGAGTTGTCACGGCGGACAGCCTTTGGTACTTGTGAAAGGGCGGCCTTAACAGGCGCTGGCCTACACCTACGTGCCTGCGCTTTCGCTGGCCTTGGCCTCTTGCCATAGCCGTTCTTTCTCTTCTAATGGCAAGTCGGCAAAGGAGAGGCCTCTTGACCTAGCCAGGCTTTCCATCTTGGTGAAACGCTGGAGGAAGCGAGCGTTGGCTTCACGCAGGGAGTCTTCCCCGTGCACGCCCATCCATCGTCCAGTATTCACCAGGGCGAGCAGCAGGTCGCCAAACTCCCGGCTCCGCTCTTCGGGAGACTGCGCTTCTCTGATCTCCTGGACCTCCTCCACTACCTTCTCTAGCACACCGTCCAGATTGTCCCAGTCGAAGCCGGTGCGAGAGGCGCGATCCTGGAGAAGCTGGCTATAGGCCAAGGCTGGCAAAGTTGGGGGGATACGTCCCAAGAGCGACTCGTCCTCTTTGGCTTGCCGTTCCTGGCGCTTCAGCCGTTCCCAGTTGGCTTCGACCTCGGCAGCGTCTTTCACCACGACATCGCCAAAGACATGGGGGTGGCGTCGCACCAGCTTGTCCCGTATCGACTCCACAACGTCATCAATAGTGAATACGCCGACTTCGCTGGCTATCTGAGCATGGAACAGAATTTGCAGCAGTACGTCGCCCAGCTCCTCGCGGAGCCTAGAGGCGCTCTTCTCGTCTATGGCTTCCAGGACCTCGTGGGTTTCCTCTAGGAGGTTGCGCTTCAGGGACTCATGGGTCTGCTCACGATCCCAGGGGCACCCATCGGGTGCCCGCAGCCTTGCCAGAAGGTCTACCAGGTGCTGAAATGCTGGGCCGGCGGCATTGCTCATGGAAATATCCTGCTGAAATTGTATGGCGTGGATCCCATCATTGACAATTGCCTACGAGAGTAGCTAGTATCCTTAGCTGGACTTACCACATATGTCAATTGCGTCATGGTTCAAATGGATACCAGGCGGCATCTTCGTAGTTGCCTTCGCCGTCTTCTTGATCACCACAAACGTGCGTCTGGCCTTCAACAGCACAGCGTGGTACGAGTACGGCTTTCGCAAGTATGACGTGGCGGGAGTAACCGGCCTCACCTCGGCACAGCTTTCCAATGCCGCGCACCAGATTCGCGACTACTTTAACTCCAGTGCAGGCATCCTGGATGTGCAACTCACTGTAAACGACGAGGTGCGCCCTCTCTTCACCGAGCGCGAGATCCTGCACATGAAGGATGTGAAGGCGCTGGTCAGAAATATCTTCCGCGTACAGGAGGGCACATTTCTGTATCTGTTTCTCTTTGCAACTGGTGGGTTGTTCGCACTAGACAGGGACTTTGGCAGGCGGCTGCGTGGGCGTGTGGTGCAGGGAAGCACACTCACCATTGCAGTAGTGCTGGTGGCAGGATTCCTTACACTGGTCAGCTTCGAGCCGATGTTTCTCCTTTTTCACTATGCCAGCTTCGCCAACGACCTGTGGCAACTAGACCCCTCGACGTCTTACCTGCTTCAGATGTTTCCTGACGGCTTCTGGCAAGACAGCGCGTTCCTGATAGGCCTTTCCACGTGGATAGAGGCGTCTCTAGCGGTGGTGCTGCTGGGGTTGGGCCAGTTGTGGGGGGAATGGCGGCGACGAGTGGCGGCCAAGCGTATGCCCCAGTACCTGTAGGAGCCGCTAGCCGCCTGCCATGCCAGCACAGCGGCATGCGCCCGCGGTGTCGCACGCGCCTCCACACCCACCCATGCAAGCAGAGTCGCCCTCAGTGCCTCGGCTAACTGCCGCGAACATCGAGAGCACGCGAGGAGACTCGGTGCCGCAGTTAGGGCACCGGGCCTGATGGCCATCGGTCATGGGGCGCAGCTTCTCGAACTTGGCCTGGCAGTTGGAGCAGAGGTATTCGTAGACGGGCATGTGTGGTATCTCCTGAAGCAGAAATGCTTACTGTGCGTGAGTGTAGCGTCGGCGTTATGTAGTGTCAATCAGGATACCTAGTTTTTCGCTCCGTTGAAACACAACGTTGCGACTCCATCCAGACAGAGCGGAGAAAGCTCTCCACGAGATTCTTCCGCTTCACACAACCCCTTGAGATCGCAGGTGGGGCAGATATCGGCTCTGAGCTTGTTTACATCCAGGTCAAGCAGGCCTTTGGCATCAAGGGTCTCATAGAGCAGTTTCAGGTATTTCCCCTCGGCGACTCTCGGGACATCGTACTTGGCGCTTTTCAGTCCTCCCTTGCTGGCCCACCACTGGTATAACCTCTTTGCGCCCTTCGAGGCGTTGCAGTTGGTGCAGACCCAGACGATGTTCTTCTCGTCTTCAGGACCACGGAGCGCTCTAGGGAAGAGGTGGTCCATGGTAAGTTGACCTCTAGCGCCACAGAAGATGCATTCGTCCCTCTTCTCCGTCACGTACTCGCGGATCAGGTTCCAGTACAGGTCTCCCTGTTGAAGCTGCCGGAACCGGTTCATCACGAAACTGTAGTTATGTTTCCCGATGCCTGCGGACTCAGATATGATCTTGGAGTATTGCCAGTAGATAAGGTCACGGACCGTCTTCACTGCGGTGGGTGGCATTCCTATCTCCTACGTCTGCATCCCATATCTCAGAAGAAGAAGGATACTGCAAAAGCCGTCGTTGTTCCAGTACGGGGACGACTGTAACCAGGTAGGATTCGGGTAGCGACAGTGTGGTTAACGGGAGGTTATCGAAGGGGTATACTCTGCATCGGAGGCAAGAGCATTGCTAGCAGCGATCCTATCGAATGCCAAAGAGTTCCCGCTGGTGTTCATCCCGCTGTTTGTGGCCATGGACCCGCTGGGACTGCTGCCGTTTGTAGTGGGGATACTGGAGCCGCTGGCAGGGGCGCGGCGGGATGCGGTGATACGGCTAGCCATCATGACGGGCACAGGGATAGGGCTGGTATTCCTGGCACTGGGCCGGGCTATCTTCAACGTGCTGGGCATCGACATCTCAGACTTCCTGATAGCGGGAGGGGCCATCCTATTCATCGTGTCGTTGCGGAACCTGCTGGCGACGGGGGAGGAACAGCCGCCGGCGCCGAACGAGCTGGTGGCGGTGGTGCCCATCGGAACGCCGCTGCTGGTGGGACCAGCGACGGTCTCCATGCTGATTCTGCTATCTGGGCTATACTCCATATGGCTAGTGCTGGCCTGCTTCCTGCTCAACATGGGCATAGCGTGGGTGGTGATGCTGCAGGCAGACAGGCTTCAGCGATTCCTGGGCGTCGGCGGCCTGCGAGCGTTCTCCAAGGTGTCGAGCCTGCTGCTGGCGGCAATTGCTGTGCAGCTTGTGCGACGCGGACTGACGCAGATATGGCAGGGGATGTAGCAAGAGATTTGTCACCCTCTGTGTCTCTCCTGAGCGGGCTTCTTGTGTAGCCCCGGTAACTGTCCGTGATCTCGGAGAGCAGGTGCAGCGACCCAAGCTTCGCGACAGCCTTTGGTGACACAGAATCTGCCGGTCTGCCGCACCCCTTCATCACTTCACCATCCTTCAGAGATATAGGATGCCGACCATACGCTGCAGGAGTGTGCGAAAGGACCTATCTAAAGCGCGGGCTCTCTGCCCAAGAATGACAAGAAACAACTTCCCCGTCTCCAGATTGCTTCCTAGTTCCGATAGCTCCTAGCTCCCAACCAGATTCTTCGTAGGAACGACAATCCACTCACTCACTTACAAACTAGCCTGCGAGTGAAGGCACAACGCGCGCCTGGAACATCTCCAGTTGAAACAGCTCGTCGGACACGGGCCACACGATCACTCGCTGGACTCCAGCATCGCGGTAGGCAGCCAACTTCTCCGCGCACTCCTGTGCCGGGCCAACCAGCAGACGCTGTCGCATCTCGCTTTCAGAGCGACCGAAGGTGGGGCCAAGCATAGTCCGCAGCACCAGCTCGGCCTCGCTCCTGTCCTCGGTGATGTAGAGGAACATGGAAGAGATGGCGTTGGGGAAGCGCGCGGGGTCTTTCCCCGCCCCGGCGACGTGCTCCTTCAACTGCCCCCAGGCCGCCGCGAACTTCTCGGGCGTGGTGTTGCTGGCAGAGGCCAGCCAGCCGTCGCCCAGACGAGCGGTCATGCGAAGGCCTGCGTCGGACCCCCAGCTACCGATCCATATGGGAGGGCCAGAGGGCTGCTGCACTGGAGGTGGCTGGAGGGCGTTACGTTCTATCGAGTAGAACCGGCCCCTGTAGGGCTGGCTTTCGCTGCTCCACGAGGCCCGGAATAGCCGCACAGATTCCTCCAGGCGTTTCCATCGCTCTTCTAACGGGACTCCTGCCGCCCGAAAGTCCAGAGGGGAAGAGCCAGCGCCTACACCCACAAGGAGGCGACCGTCGGACAGGATGTCTACCGCGGCCAGAGCCTTGGCCAAGGCCACGGGGCCGTGAATTGCCGGCAAAGCCACCGCAGTAGCCAGGGTTATGCGGGACGTGCGGCTCAAGACAGCCGCCAAGGCGGTGGGCCCGTCCAGCCACGGTCGCGGGAATAAAAGGTGGTCGCTGGTGGCCAGTATCCGAAAGCCCATGGCCTCCGCGGCCTCGGCATACGATGCCAAGCGCGCCAGGGAAGGGCGCTGGCCTCCAAAGGCGATGATGGGCAGGTGTGCTCCGAACTCCATGTGGACGGCTCCTGGATGATAGATGGTGGTATCTTAGCGCACCAAGCAAGGGATTGGTAAGGTGCTGGCGCAATCAGCGGCCTGTTTGCTTCTCAGTGGTAATGGAGAGCCCGCTCATGTCCTTCGACTATGCTCAGGATGAGCGGGCCCATTTGTGTAAACAGCTCACCACGAGCGGAACTCTAGAATTGTTTTTGATGTTGGTTGAATATTTGAAGCTGGGCCATATCTGAGCGAAGAAAGTTTTTCTGAGAAACAAATCCGAGTTTCGTAATGCGACCCAAGGAAGCCGAAGAGGTCACAGTGGTTGTCGTAGTCATGCCTCAAGTGTAGGAGATACGCTGTGGTATGGGGAAGAGGTGGATGGCAAGGAGCGGGCGTAATTAAACCGTGGACTTAAGTCCACGGTTTCTAGCGCAGCCACCTCACCAGATTGCCACGCCCCGATTTCATCGGGGCTCGCAACGACGAATGCCATTGCAGGCGGTTGCTGCATTTGTTTGATGTGTTAATCAGCTAGGCCGAACATTGGAATTTGGTTCGATTCCCGACAGAAACAAATCCCACGCACGTACGCTTTTTATTTGTTGCGTCCGGCGGAAGGGGTTGGCACATGAAGATATCATGGGCTGCGGGCGAGGGCATGAGGAAGGGTAAGATGGCAAGACCTGAGCGTTGACCTGTGGGAACAAGACTCACCACCCCTCCAGATTGCCGCGCTCATCCCGATGATTCGGGACTCGCTCGCAACGACGCCGGAGAGGAGAAGTCCATGGGCGCAGGACGGGGAATCTATAGGGTACGCTGAGGGCAAAAGTGTTCTGTCAGCGTGGTTCGACGGACTCACCACGAACGGGTGGTGTGCCCCCGTCGCTTTAGCGTGCCCCGTGTGCGCGAGCGGTGCGCTTGGCAGCGATGAAGCCCAGGACCGCCAGTCCGAAGGCCAGCGCCAGAAGTCCGGGCCAGCCAACGCCGGGAACAGGAGTGGTAACAATTGGCTGGTATAATTCGGGGTAGTAGCGTGCCACGGCGAAATCGCTGGAACCGAACTCGGCCCTCCTCCCTGCCACCACGATCTTGCCGTTCGGCTGAATGGCCATCGAGAAGCCTGCATCTGCGCTACCTCCGAAGTCGGTGGTTACCATGCCACCGGAGCCAAAGGTGGTATCGAGGGTGCCTGGGGTACCCGTGGAGCTGAGGCCGTGGTAGCGGGCCAGGGCGAAGTCGTTGAAGCCACCGCCAAGCGCATTAGGGGTGGAGTACCCTGCCACCACAATCTTGCCGTCGCCCTGGATAGCCACTGAGAAACCGGAATCGTCGCTTCCGATTCCGAAATCGGTTGTTACCATACCGCCGGAGCCAAAGGTAGTGTCCAGGGTGCCAGGCACAGGTGAAGGGCCGTTGCCACCGTTGTAGCGCGCCAAGGCGAAGTCGCCTAAGCCGGCGAAGCCCGATATCTTAGACCCTGCTACCACGATTTGGCCGTCGCTCTGGATAGCCACGGATTGGGCGATATCGTTGCCTCCGAAGTCGGTGGTCACGTGTCCGAAGAATGGGTGAAAGCTTGAATCCCATTCCCAAGGCGCAGGCGAGGGGCCGTTGCCGCCGACGAGCCGCATCAGGACGAAGTCGTTGGTGCCTCCCGCGTTGGAGTACCCTGCCACCACGATCTTGCCGTCGCTCTGGATGGCCACCGAAGTGGCTACACTGGTGGCTCCTGGGAAGGTGTTGAAGTCGTAGGTCGACTTGCCAAAGGATGTGTCCAGGCTACCGTCGGGGTTATACCGCACCACGGCGAATTTCCGGTTGCCGCCCGTCATCGCGGTGGCAGACCCTGCCACCACAATCTTGCCGTCGCTCTGAATGGCCACTGTGTAGCCGTAATCGTCGCTTCCGACTCCAAAGTCGGTGGTCACCATGCCGCCAGTGCCGAAGGAGGTGCCCGGAGTAATGTCGGTGGTGGTGTCCAGAGTACCATTGTTGTTGTACCGTGCCACGGCGAAGTCGGTGTCGCCGTTCGCGGCGGTGGTGTACCCTGCCACCACAATATATTGAAGCCCAGCAATGGTCTGATTGGCCACGGAGTAAGCCCTATCGTCGCCTCCGAAGTCAGTGGTCACCTTGCCGTCGGTGTCAAAGCCGCCGTCCAGGTTGGCAGGAGTGGTGGCGGTGGTGCCGATGTACCGTGCCAGGGCGAAGTCGTAGGTGCCGCCCGCGTTGGAGTACCCTGCCACCACAATCCTGCCGGTCGGCTGAATGACCACGGATTGGATGATATCGTTGCCTCCAAAGTTAGTGGTCACCTTGCCGTCGGTGTCAAAGTTGGTGTCCAGGTCCCCAGGGTCGAACGCCGCCGCCGTCAAGGCGATGATAGAAGAGAAAGGCAGAAGCAAAAGGAGAACCAAGAGTATCCGCAGAATCGTTCGCACTAAGACCACCTTATCTACAGCAAGGGCTGTTGGATTGAAAGTGTGCATGGCACACTTTCCCACTATCCGGCACAGTCTTCTTCCGAGTTTCTGTGGCGAAAAGTCGCAAACTAGGGAATGCTGCTCAAGTCGGCTCGATCCATAAGGACACGGGGGAGATGGGGAGGAAGGACGAGGACACGGCCTCGCCCCCTTGTATGCATCACCCTAGCCCGACTTGTACGCGCGTGCAGTGCGCCTGACAGCGATCAAGCCCAGAACCGCCAGTCCGAAGGCCAGCACCAAAAGCCCTGGCCAGCCAACTCCAGGGACAAGGGTGGGTGTGGGAGTAGGCGGCGCTGGTGTAGGCGTAGCCGTTGGCGGCACTGGCGTGGGCGTAGCCGTAGGCGGCACCGGTGTAGGAGTAGGAGTTGGCGCAGATTCCGCAGCGGCCCAGTAGCGTGCCACGGCGAAGTTAGTATGAGAAGCACCACCGCTCCCTGTCACCACGATCTTGCCGTCGCTCTGAATGGCCACCGATTTGCCGGCATCGGGGCCCCCTCCAAAGTCGGTGGTCACCTTGCCACTGGCACCGAAAGAGCTATCTAAGCTGCCGTCAGTGTTGTACCGCGCCACGGCGAAGTCCAAGGTGCTGCCTGTATTGGTGTACCCTGCTGCTACGATCCCGCCGTCGCTTTGAATGGCCATTGATTGGCCTAAATCCCAGCCTCCAAAGTTAGTGGTCACCTTGCCGTCGGTGTCAAAGGAGGTGTCCAGACTGCCGTTAGTGTTGTAGCGCGCCAGGGCGAAGTCTGCGGATGGATAGTCGCCGAACTGCCCTGCCACCACGATCTTGCCGTTGCCCTGGATGGCCACTGATTTGCCATAATCGGTGGTGCTTCCAAAGTCGGTGGTCACCTTGCCCGTGCCGCCAAAGTCGGTGTCCAGGGTGCCGTCAGTGTTGTAGCGGACCAGAGCGAAGTCACTGTTGCCCGACGCGAGGGGATTGCCCAATCCGGCCGCCACGATCTTGCCGTCGCCCTGAATGACCACCGAATAGGCTCCATCGCCGCTGCCAAACGAGAAACCTCCAATGTCGGTGATCACCTTGCCTGTACCGCCAAAGGAGGTGTCCAGGGTGCCATCGGCGTTGTACCGCGCCAGGGCGAAGTTAAAGCCGTTGTTGGCGGGGCAGTCCTGGCAGACGGAGTTGAATCCTTTGACGGTGTTCCCTGCCAGTACGATCCTATCGTCGCTCTGAATGGCTACCGAGAGGGCCTGAGCCGTGACATTAACGTCGCCCGGTAATGCGAAGTCGGTGGTCACCTTGCCCGTGCCGCCGCCAAAGGTGGTGTCCAGGCTGCCGTCAGTGTTGTACCGCGCCAGGGCGAAGACGTTGAGGCCGCTTGCGGTGGAGTCCCCAGCCGCCACAATCTTGCCAACGTGCGGGCCCGTTTTGTAGATGGCCACGGACCAGATGGTAGAGACGTTAATGCCAAAGCTGGTGGTCACTTTGCCGCCGGCGCCAAAGGAGCTGTCCAGGCTGCCGTCAGTGTTGTAGCGGGCCAGGGCAAAGGTGCCGGTGCTTATCGTAGTATAGGATACCCCTCCTACCACGATCTTGCCGTCGCTCTGGATGGCCACGGATTGGCCGCTATCGCTGTAGCCTCCGAAGTTGGTGAGCACCTTGCCGTCGGTGTCAAAGGTGGTGTCCAGGTCCCCAGGGCCGGACGCCGCCGATGGCGAGGCAAATATCAAAGAGGAAGGCAGGAGCAGGAGGAGAACTAGAAATATCCGCAGAATGGCTCGAACCAATAGTCACCTTACTTTCACCACAGCCTATGGCCGTGAGGGAATTCCAGGGGAAACCTCCAGTATGGGCTTTTCCCTGGGCATGTCAAGCCGCAAGCCATGGTATGCTGCTGAAACCGGTCCGATCGACAGGGATACGGGCGAGGCATGCCTCGCCCGTACGAGCAGAAGCGTAAAGGAGTGGCGGTATGAGGCTTCCGGCATCCAGCTATTGCTGTTAGCGGCGGTCTCGCTGCCTGCCGTAGCCGCCGCCTCGGGGGCCATCATCGAACCTGGGGCCACCGAAGCTGCGCTCCTCACGGGGCCTAGCTTCATTAACTGTCAGGGCGCGGTCGCGGAGCTGCTTGCCGTTCAGGGCCGCTATGGCGGCCTGGGCCTCGGACTTATCCGGCATCTCAACAAACGCGAAACCCTTGGACCGGCCAGAGGCGCGGTCAGTTATCAGGCTAACCTCCTGCACTTTTCCATGGGCTGCGAACATTTGCTGGATTTCCCCCTGCGTCACGTCAAACGAGAGGTTCCCCACGTATACCCTCACGGTCTACTCCTTTAGCCGTTGAAACGGCTATCAGGTGATGCTTGGCAAGAACCTGCTCGCTGTGGCCGAGGACGCTGTGGAGAACCCTGCAGAACTTAGCGGGCTCCTGGGAAAGCCTGCTGGGGTTGCAAAGGATGCCGCAGGTTGATTCGGTGTCGGAGCACAAGATGATGCCAGCGCCAATATTACATCACAAAGAGAGAGGGTTGGCAAACTGAGCAGGCGCGGTCCCTTTTGTTATCAAGTGGTGCTGGCTTCTTCGCGAAGAGGAACGCGCTGAAGGGCAAGAGCGGTTTGACCACTTCGCTCCAGAATGACAGGGCGCTCCACCAACCCCCGCCGACGGCGAACCCCGCTCGTATCACTCAAACGCGCTCAGGGTGAGCATGGTATTGCCTGACTATCGGGAACTCTCTGGTTTTTGCCCTGTGTAGCAACGGCCTTAGCCACCGCCGATGGCGGGGAGGAAGTGCACCTCGCTATCGTCCTGGACGGGCTCCAGCATGCCCATGGTGGTAGTCTCGCCGTCCACTATGACGGCAATTCCGGGCAGAATCTCATCGCCGTCGGCAAGCCTGCCATCCAGTTTGGGGTACTGGGCCACCAGGTTCCGCACCACCTGGCGCACCGTCTTGCCCGGAACGATTATCCGCTGCTCGCCACCCGTCATGGGCAGCAATGGGGTAGGAATCCAGACCTCTGCCATGACTAACCTTTGGCGGTTGTTTTCTTGGCCTTCATAGCTTCCAGCACCTTCTCCGGCGACATGGGCAGATGATTCAATCGCACACCTATGGCGTCGTAGATGGCGTTGGATATTGCAGCCATAGGGGCGGTGATGGACACCTCACCCACGCCACGGACGCCAAAGGGGTGGCCTGGGTTCGCCACCTCCACGATGACCGTGTCGATCATTGGCAGGTCCAAGCTGGTGGGCATACGGTAGTCCAGGAAGGTGGGATTCATCATCCGGCCATCTTTGTTAAAGACGTACTCCTCATTCAAAGCCCAGCCAATGCCCTGGACAACTCCTCCCTGCATCTGGCCCTCCACATAGGTGGGAT
>ORJL011162998.1_pt1 | contig 37696 bp, 35 predicted proteins | sample 1779941 | NCBI WGS metagenome assembly ORJL01 (sample SAMEA104232317, study PRJEB22302) | groundwater metagenome | biome: forest; feature: aquifer; material: groundwater | place: USA | collected 2011-08-07 | depth 5.8 m | reverse complement strand
TTCCCGATTGGCCCCGATCCCTCCCACGACCGCCGCCAAATGCAGGATAATATCCGGATCAGTTTTCTTGAGCATCCGCTTGATCGTCGATACCTCGCGCAGGTCATACTCCGCGCTGCGTGGAACAAATATCCGGCGACAACCTCTTTGCTTGAGAAGACGAACAACCGCCTTCCCCAAAAAACCGGCCCCACCGGTGACCACGACCTTTTTATCCCGCCAAAACTTCACCGGTACGCTCCACCTTTCTTGCCGTAAAGCTCCTGCGCGACGACCTCCATGTCCGAATCCACCATCATGCACACCAGTTCCTTAAAATCGACTTTCGGTCTCCAGCCCAGCTTCTTCCGGGCTTTGGAATTATCCCCGAGCAAATAGTCCACTTCCGTTGGGCGAAAATATTTTTTGTCGATCCGTACATACTTCTTCCAATCCAAACCCGCATATCCGAACGCTTCCGCCAGGAAGTCTTTGACAGAATGAGTTTCTCCAGTCGCGATCACATAATCATCCGGCTTGTGCTGCTGCAACATCAGCCACATCGCCTCGACATAATCGCCGGCAAAACCCCAATCTCTTTTGGCATCCAGATTCCCGAGATACAGTTTCTTTTGCACACCATGTTTGATCCTGGCCAACGCCATGGTGATCTTGCGCGTGACGAACGTCTCTCCCCGTCGGGATGATTCATGGTTAAAAAGGATGCCGTTACAGGCGAACATGCCATAAGCCTCGCGGTAATTGACGGTCATCCAATATGCATAGGCCTTGGCGGCCGCGTAAGGGCTGCGCGGATAAAAAGGCGTCTTTTCATTCTGCGGACGCTGCGTGACGTTGCCGAACATCTCCGAACTGGAGGCCTGATAAAATTTCGTTCGTATCCCTGAATCACGTATGGCCTCCAGAAGGCGGGTCGTCCCGACCGCGACCGTCTCGGCCGTATATTCGGGGATCTCAAAGCTGACCTTCACATGGCTTTGGGCGCCCAAATTATAGATCTCATCGGGCTTGATCATTTTAATGATACGATTCAACGAGCTCGCGTCATTTAGGTCGCCGTAAACAAGTTTAAGGCGAACATCCTTTTCATGGGGGTCTCGGTAGAGGTGATCGACACGGCCAGTATTAAAAGAACTCGAACGGCGGATAAGGCCATAGACCTCATAGCCCTTTTTAAGCAGGAATTCCGTCAGGTAAGAACCGTCTTGCCCGGTGATTCCGGTGATCAATGCGCGTTTGTGTTTTGCCATCGTATTTCCTTGACCATCACGACAAAAAGCCCCACCAAAAACCACAAATAAGCAACAAGCTGCAAAGAATAGAACTGATTATCAAAAAAACTCTGGAACAAAAAAGCGAATATGGCCGATAATACGCCCATGGCCGGGATGATCAAATCATCGTTTTTTATTCCATACGCGGTAAGAAATTGCAAAAACCACCGGAATAAATTCCTGAAGATCCACAAAAATGCCACCAACCCGATCAACCCTGTTTCAGCCGTTAACTGAAGGTATGAATTGTGGGCGTATGTGGGGTTGGTCCCGGGATCGCTACGATAAGCCTCAAATGCCCGCATGAACGTGTTGAGCCCGTGTCCCAAAATGGGTCGGTCCTGGATCATCTTCAAAATATCCGCCCACACCTGCAAACGCCAATAGGCGGTACCGTAACGTAATGAGGGAAGATTCCAATCATTGGTCAAAATAAACCCGAACAAGAGCAGTAAGGTAACCAATATCAGCAAAAGCCCGAAAGTACAATAAAACTCTAAATGCCGTCGGTGAAACCCGTAAAGCAACGTAAAGAACATCGCCCCCAAGAATACAGTCAACCAAGCCCCGCGGGAAAACGTCACAGTCACTGACCAGACCAGCAACACCAACAAAAGCGCTATCACCAAGCGATAGCGCAGACGCGTATCCTTCCTGAAGACCCAGGCGAGTACTATGGGTATGGCACCCGTCAAATAAGCGCCCAAGCCATTGGGTGTTTTGAATCCAGCCGTGGCCCGCGCTCCCGGCTCGATCACGTGTCCCAGGAAAATGTCTTTATAAGTTACATAATACTGGACCAAACTGTCCAGCGCTGTAGCCACGAGGGTCAACAGGAATACGCACAAAATTATGTAAATATGCTTTCTTGTTGTAACAGCGTCAATAACAAGAAAATACACAATAAACCATTCTAATGTTTTTGTCAAGAAATTGGGTAACGATTCCCGCCAAAAGGCTGAGATCGCGGCCGAAAGGACGCAAACGATCAAAAAGAAAAAGATTGGTTTATTTAGGGGGGTTGCCGGTATTATATTGGGCCGCTTGCCAGCGATCGTGCGTTTTACGATCCACAGGATCAGGCCGATGATCACCGATGTCTCAATGACTGCCGGGCTATACGGCAACCAGAAGATCATCAAACACAAAAAAAACCTTATCACCCAATTGAATCTGTCCTCAATAACCGAAGAAAGCATCTCCATTCCCGCTAATAGGCCCCTTTTCCTTTGATCACAACGGGAATCGTTTGCAGCAAAATATTAATATCGAGCCAAAAAGACCAGTTATTAATATACCAGGCATCCCATTTCACCAGCCGCGCGAAAGAGATATCGCTGCGCCCCCTGATCTGCCAAAGCCCGGTGATGCCGGGTTTGACCTCAAGTCGCTTTAATTGTCTAAGGTCTTCTTTCTCGATCTGATCAATGGGTAACGGTCGCGGGCCGACCAAACTCATATCGCCCTTGAGGACGTTGAGCAACTGCGGCAATTCATCTAAACTATGTTTTCTCAGGAATTTCCCGATCCGTGTAATCCTGGGATCGTTCTTAATCTTAAAAATCGGCCCGTCGGCCTCATTTTGATGCCGACATTGCTCTAAGACCTTGTCGGCGTCTTGGCGCATGCTCCTGAATTTATACATGTTAAATCTCCGGCCGCCACGCCCATAACGCTGCGACAGATAAAAGACAGGACCAGGGCTGTCCAGCTTGATCATAATGGCAACTGCGGCGAACAAAGGAAGCGCCAAAATCGTCACAAACAAAACAATGATAAAATCGAAGAATCTTTTCCCGATTTGCTTATGTGTGCTGTCTCCCTCGCAATATTCCAGGATAGGGATGATCCCGATATTGTATTTGCAATATTCGCCCGTCATCAGCTCAAACCCCTGCGGCACGACCCGGACCGCCACGCCCAATTCCCTGGCCTGCTCCAGCAATTGCATGAAAACTTCGCTGTCGTGATGGCAGGTGATGAATATCTTGTCGATGAATTCTTTGCGGGCCACTTTGGGAAAATCCAGGATCTTTCCCAAAACCGGCAAACCAGTCTCGTGGGGAGTATTCTTTGGAAAATCATCAAGATATCCAACGACATTTAGCCCCAGGCCGGGCTTTTTTCTAATCTCCTGAACCAGCGTATGGCCGACCTTTCCCGCCCCGATGACCAAAACATTGAAATTGTTGTACCCTTGACTGACAAGATAATCGACAAAAATGCGCTTCAGTACCCGCCACAGGGAAAAAAGCACGATCATCAAAAACGTGACCAGGAAAAGGATCGACCTTGGAAAGTCCATTATTTTTATGAGGTAGAGCGAGATGATCGTTACCAGAGTCGACATGAAAACGGATTTGACGACCTGCCATATCTCGACCGTCTCAAAGATCTCCCTTTTGGTCTGATACAGGCCATAGCTTTTGTTCAACAGGATCGTTACGAAGATCCAAAAAAGAAAAACAAAACGGTAGGAATTAAGGGGATTAAAAAAAAGATTATACAACGTGACGTCGAAGGGAAGCGTTGAATCCCTGAACCAACTCGCGATATAAATGCACAAGACCATGCACAACAGGTCCAGGCAGATGTAAACAAACCGTATGATGAATTGTCTCCCGATGCGGATCATGAGTTATAGACTTTTCTTTTCATCATGTCTCTGATGAGAAAATAAATGAATTGAGTGTTGCCGAACAGATACCGCCTCCATAATCTTTTTGGTTCACAGCAAAGCCGGAAGAACCACTCGAGCCCGCAGCGGCGCATCCACGCCGGGGCCTGCTTTTTAAGGCCGGCCAGAAAATCAAAAGCGGCTCCAACGCCGATGATGACCGGAACATTCAATCTTTGACGGTGGTCGCGCATCCAATAATCCTGTTTTGGGGATCCCAGCCCGACCCACAGGACATCGGGGTTCGCTTTATTGATCTGGTCAATAACGGCATCCTCCTCAATGGCTCCGGTCGGCCGTAGTGCAGGGGCATAAGACCCTGCGACATTAAGACCCGGGAACCTCTCCTTTAATTTTTCCACGAGCAAACAGCCGGCTTCCGGCGTCCCGCCATAAAAATAATGACGGCAATCTTTCTGCTGGCTTATTTCAGAAAAGCTGAGCATCAGATCGGGTCCGTACGTACGTTCAATAGTTTTTTCTCCCTTCAATTTTCCCAGCCAGACCAAAGGCATCCCATCCGGGGTGACCATTCCCGCTCCATTGACGATTTTCCTATACTCGCTGTCACGCTGGCAATCCACGATTGTGGCAACGGGCGCGATACACACATAAGTTTTTCGTTTCTGCTTAATGCATTCTTCGATAAATGAACACGCCCTTGGCAGATCAACAACAGATATTTTAACATTTAATATATCTATATAGCGCATAATAAAATGCCTCTCCCTAAAAATCCATTCAAGGACCGGACGCGCGCGCATCTTTATCCATAAACAAGGCGAATCTGGTCCTTTCGATGTAGAAGATCTCTTTCTCCCGGGCGATCTCGTTGATCAAACGAAAAACCGATGGATGGATGAAATCATAGTCATGCCAAAGGATGACGCCGCCGGGAGCGAGCATCCGGAAAGCATTGTGCGTGTCGGATTTAACATAGGCATAGGAATGGTTCGCGTCGACAAAAAGCAGGTCAATCTTACCGTGATACGGCGAAAAATCGAACGTCATGGAATCCCCGAACAATTCAACGATCCTCTCTCGGCCGCGACCAGTATAGAAATATTTCCACTCGTTCATATTGATATTCTTGGTGTCCCGGTGCGCCTCGATCAGGTCGTTTTTCAAAGCGATGGCCTTTTTATCTTCCGGAAGATCAAGGGTATAAATGATCGCGTCCGCGGGCGCGTTCTCTTCAAAATGTAATGTCGAAAAACCGTTATAAGTGCCAATCTCAAAAACCTTCTGCGGTTTCAGATACGCCGTCAATGTGGCCAAGACCTGTGCCTCGGCCGGCCGGACGTTGCCAAATCCAACATTGAAAAAATTACTTTTCGGTAAAAAAATGCCGGCAACTATGTTCTGGTACAATTTTGTCTCGTTGAAATTCCTTACCCGACCCCCGCATCTTTTGTGGAATTCGGCAATCTCGGTGACCACACCGAACAAAAAGTTGAATATGACCTCCGGGTGCAAAAGGCCGTACAAAAAAACACGCACCGATATCAGGACAAACAGAACAAATCGCGAAGCGTAATAATAAGCCTTAAGAAAATATTTTTCAAAGATCGATCCGGATTGTAAGCTTTTCGTGCTATCCATATTCCGCGACCATTAACCCTTGTTTTTTCCAAACAATCCTAAATTGGCTGAAACCCAGTCCACCAGATGCTGGACACCTTCCTTGGGAGACACCTCGGGCTGCCAGTTCAAGCGCTTGCGCGCCTTGGAAATATCGGAAATATAGACCTTCTGGTCAAATTTACGCCAATCCTCATACCCTACCTTCACTTTACGGCCGGTAATCTTTTCCAGGACCTGCGTCAATTCCAGAAGTGAAATAGTGTTTTTGTGCCCCCCGCCGATATTGAAGACCTCGCCGCGATGATCGCTTCTGATGAACGCTTCAAATGCCCTGATCAGATCACCGACCCACAACACGTCCCTGAGCTGTTTCCCATCACCGTAGATCGTCACCGGTTTTCCCAGGGAATATCTTATCGCGAACCACGCCAGCCATCCCTGGTCTTCAAAACCGAATTGACGCGTCCCATAAATACAGCTCATCCGAAAAACACAGCACTTCATGCCATAGACGTACGCATAATCCTGGACATATAGATCGCCGGTCAATTTGGAGACCCCATAAGGCGTATGGCCGGTAAGGTCGATATTAAAATCTTCCGCTATCCCCCGGACGCCCTTAAAACTATACCGCGTTTTTTCTTCTTTGATTGCGACTGTGTTGACATTGTTGCCATAGACCTTATTGGTCGAACAGTAGATGAACTGCCCCTTCTTGTTGGCCTTGCGCAGCGCTTCAAGAAGGATCAAAGACCCAATGCCGTTAATGGAGAAATCTTCCAGGGGATCATCAAGCGAAAACCTCACGCCAGGCTGGCCGGCCGTGTGAATAACGACATCCGGCTTTTCATCCCTGAAAAGACGCTCCATGGCCTCACGATCCCGGATATCTTTCTTGATCCGCTTGATGTTGGGTATCCCGGCCAAATAATGCCAGTTATATTCGACGGATTTATTCCGGGAACCGAATATCTTTGACCGCATCAAATTGTCGACGATGACGACCTTATTGTTCTGGCTCGCGAAATATTCGGCGCAATGGGACCCCACCAGTCCCGCGCCGCCACTGATCAATATTTTCATGATTTTCTTCCTTTAGGTCAAGATTCCCCGGATATTATGCGATCGTTTATACTGATTGACCTTGTGAAAAATGCGCCGCATATAATTGATTAAAACGACATACTCATTAATGGTGCGCACGATGTTGATCTTGCTTTTACCCAGCTTCTTCTGATAATCATACACATAAGGGATCTCCGCGATGCGGTCCGTCAAAAGGGAAAGTTTGATCAAAAATTCGGCGTTGGCCACAAAACCCTTCGACTGGATCAGACCGTATTTTCCGAAATACATGACCAATCTGCGCAGGACCCCGACCCTGTAAGCTCGAAAAAATATGGTGTAATCACGGACCCCCTTGATGGGAAAACAAAGCCGCATCAAACCATTAGCGCAATAGCTGAAGATTTGCCGCGCCAGCGGAAAATGGGCGTAACCGCCTCCCTGAGGATATCGGGAAGCAATGACCACATCGTTACCGTCTTTGTCTATTCCCGCGATAAGTTTGTCAATGAACTCGACCTCGCTGGTCTGATCGCTTTCCATGATGATCATAACATCTTCATTACGCGCCTGCGCCAGGACCAGGCCGATCCCATCGGAAAAGACGGCCCCCACGTTCATGTTAATGAGTGAACCACCAATGACCAGGTCCGCTCCGGCGAACCCTTTCAAAATGTTCAGAGATTCGTCCCTGCTACCATCATTGACGGCAATGATCTTGTAATCCCGTCCGGCCATCCACTGGCGCAGCTTCCCGATCAGGATCGGCAAATTCTTTTCTTCATTATAGACCGGAAGGACAAAATAGATCATCGCTTGTACATGACCCAATTCTTACTGAAAAAAACGATCCGCCATTGTTCCAATTGACCCAGATCGATGCCATAAAAACGCGGACTGTAAAGATAATAATCGCCTTGCCGGCCATCTTCCAACGGCCGGTCCGGGTCCGTTGTCCAAGTAAAAGGCCGCAGATGGGTTCCCTGCATCCGGTTCAAAAGACCGGGGATGGCCGCCGCTGGCTCCATCGCGTTTGTGGCGACAAGGCCGGTCTTGTCACCAAAAGAAGCTTCATTCGTTTTCAACCAAACCATCAAATTGGACGTGTCATACTGATAGGTCGATTCCCTAGCCAGCGCGTACTGACAGATGAACTGGTTTAGGAACAAGGCGCAGACTACAAGCGATATCCGCAGGCTTGGGCTGATCAGGGAGATGCCTTCACAAATCGACATCGCTATCACAAACGCCCAAAACAAACCCAGCGGGGCGGCGTAATACGAGAGCGTATTCCACGGCAGCAATATTAAAAGAAAGCCGCCATAGAGTAAGGTCCCGAGCGCGATACCCCACTTCAGCCGCAGCGAAAATCCACGCACGGCCTTGCTGAGATTGCCGTTTCTTCCCATCATCAAGAAAACAAACACCGCCGCGATCAGCCAAGGCGAATGGTTCAAGAGATCCTTTTTGAGCCACCCTTGGAGATTCGAACCAAGCTTTGTCACATCCGTTACGTTATACCCAGAGGTATAATTGGATTTAATGAAAATAAAAACGAGCCAGGCCCAGAGAACCGTAACGGCCATTAACGCCAGGGCATATAAAAAAACGTCCCGGGCACAGGAACTTTTGCGACGCATCCATGCCAAATACAGATAAGCCGCGCCGATCGCCATACCGCAGGAGAGAAACGTCTCTTTCGCCCCAAAAGCGCACAAAAGCATGAACAACCCCGCCGACCATTTCCACCAATCCAAAGATCCGAATTTTTGTTGAACATCCATGTCCAGGACCGGACCAACATGGTCAAGGAACAGCCGGACAGCTACGCCCAGAAAAAGCAACCCGATCATCTCCTGCGACGAAAGATAAAAGAACCCATCATAAAAATAATGGAACGACAAAGCCACGGCCGGAACGAGGACCAAGGATTGTTTTTTGCGCGTTATCCCATACGCGCACGCTCCCCAAATCATCAAAACAACGCCGATCTCCAGCAGACGAAAAATATAAAAAAGTTTCGGGCTGTTGGCGAAGATACTATAAAAAACCGCCGAATGGACGACAAACGTGGGACGAAAAACCCCCCACTGCCCCAATCCGCTCAAATAACTCGAGAACCTCTGCGCGATCCCGCCTCCCGAGACCAGGATCGTATAATCATCCATCAGTCCCCACGACCAAGGACCTAAAATAAAGCTAAAAAACAGCGTGACCAGAGGGGCTGCAGCAACAATCGCCCATAACCAGAACTGTTCCAGATCATCGCTTTTGCGCATAGACCTCCATAAAATCCCCCATGCCGATGGTCACATAAATATTCCTCCCCAATAAAACGATATTCTTCAGAAACTTAGCAAGATGATAAAATGGCCGGTTAATACTGTTGAATTTATACAGCAGGTAGTTGAGGCTGACGGTATGCCGGTAGGTCCGTATTTCCAGCAAGTCCAGTCCCGCCCGATCAAGATATTTGCGGATGGATCTCCGGTCGAAATAATAAATGTGCATTTTCATGAGCCACGGCCACTTCTTCCCCAAAAATTTGGCGTACGCACTGCCGATGTCAACGGTCGAGAAGACCAAGACGCCGTCATCCGCTAGGACGTCTTTACAATTTTTTAAGGTCTTTAAGGGATCATCGACGTGTTCGAGCACGTCCCAGAGCGTGACGACATCGAACTTGCGCCCGAACGATTTCAGGTCATCATCCGTGCCCTGCCGCGCGTCGACGTTCAACAAACGTCTGCCCTGCGCGACACACCATGCGGAAGGCTCGATGCCCACCGCGTCCCAGCCCGCTTTTTTCGCCTCGGAAAGGAACACGCCCATGGAACACCCCACATCCAGCAAGGCGCCGCCTTTTTTATGCCGGCTGATATTCTTGAGGTTCCGGCGGAACGTCCGGACCCGGCCCTCCATCTCCTCCTGATAAACCGCGTCTTCCACGCCCTCGTAACCCGTCTTGAGCATCTGCGCGTCGGGCCGCGGGGAACTGTAATAAAGACCGCAATGGCGGCAGTGGACCAATTGATAATATTCGCCATGCCGTTCACAGGTGCAGGAACATTCGAATTTGGTCAGATCGCGCGGGGCGATTGTGGATGGATAAATAACGTTACAGTTATAGACACCGCAAAGGTTGCAGGGGACGTCCTTTAACAGGTACGACGGCTGGTCACCGGCAGTTATGTCTTTCTCAAGATCCGTAACCATTTGGTTCCTGTCTTGCCCCATAGTCGGACATATAAATCATATTAATACTTATAATAAACGGAGTGAATTCAAATAAAAATAATTGGGAATAGACTACCACACGCGGGGAAATTTGAACAGTATATTTTCTGCGGGGGGCTTCAGGATTTCCTGTGGCCAGAGCCATCCACGATCGCAAATTTCAGTATGACGAATACCGCCTTAACTCCATCCAGCCACGTGATTTTCTTCCCTTCATTGTAGGTCCGGCCGTTATAACTGATACCAACTTCAAAGATCCGGCATTTGCGCCTGGCTATCTTTGCGGTGATCTCCGGCTCGAATCCGAACCGTTCGCACCGGAGGGGGATGGATTTAAGGACATCGCAACGAAAAGCCTTGAAACCGGTCTCCATGTCGCTAAGGTTGATATTGGTGAGCATGTTGCTGAACAAAGTAAGGAATTTATTGCCGACATAGTGCCAAAAGAACAATACCCGCTTGGATTGGGACCCCAGAAAACGGGACCCGTAAACACAGTCCGCGCGGCCGCTGATGATCGGCTCGAGCATAAGCGGATAATCGGATGGGTCATATTCCAGGTCGGCATCCTGAACAATGCAAAGTTCCCCCGTCATTTTCGCGATGGCCGTTTTGATGGCGGCACCCTTGCCCTTGTTGCGCTCATGATAGACCGGGAAGATAACGCTGCCGTGCGCTTCACCCAGCGACCGTAGGACATCCTTCGTCCCATCGCTGGAACCATCATCGACAATGATGATCTCCAGGGCATCGATTCCGGTCACCTTTTGTTTTAGAACTTTTTCAGCGGTCTGGGCCACCCATTGTTTTTCGTTGAATACCGGTATCAGGACACTTAATTTCATTCTTATCTCCCTGTCAATATCGGATTATAAATGGCAATTTCTCAACAGTGGCGTTAACCGGGAACTGCGCGAAGGCGGCGTCCCCAAAGGCCAGATCGACATATCCCCGTTGTTCCTGCCGGATATACGATCCGTTCAAAGCGACCAGACCACGGTCCTGTTCCCGCAACGTTTGTAACGGTTTCCGGTCCCAGTCCCCGCGATGGGCCCTGGCAATGGAGGCCAGATTAAGCAATAAGGCCAAAAGGACCGCCCCTTGAAAAATAAAAGTAAGTTTCTTCAATCCGGAGACAACCACAACACACATTAAAATGATCGGGATATACAGAAATCGTGTTTGTTGCGTGCCGGCCCACCAGACCAGCCAATAAACGGCGACAAAGACAGGAATGACCGGAAAAATCTTTCGCGAAAAGGATCGACACAAAAAATACAAAAAAGGTCCGACGCACAACAGATACGGCAACCCAACGGGATAATCGTACTTATTATTCACGCCTTCTTCCGGCACGGCGATAAGCCAAAAATGTTTCAAAAAATCGCCCGCGGAACGGCCGTAACCATATTTGTCTTTCATGGCGATATGAATTTTTGCCGCTTCCCCAAGAGGCTGTCCCGGAACGGACCCTTGGCCCTCGCTGAATTTCAGCAACCCCACCCCAAAAGGATAAAGCGGTGTCCCGGAATAATATAAAGATTTTGCCACGAACGGACCGCCGATCAACAGGCTCAAGGCAGCTACGGCAAACAAAAATTTCCTGGACCGCGAAAAACATTCCCTCGCTTCCGGCAAAACGATATCACCGCCAACCCCCCAACTGATCGTCCTAAAATCAAACACCCTCAAGGCCTTAAAGGACAAGAACATCACCGCCGCTATCAAGATCATCTGAAACGGGACGAACGATTTAGACCAGAGAAAGAACGAAAATTCAACGGCAGCCAGCGCAATGTTCCCATCAAGGAAACTGTCCAGGGAAGCCAGGAACAAATAACAGATCACTAGATCCAGCATCGCCGTGCCCATTTGAATCCCGATGTTATGCGATCCCATAACGGCAAAAATCCCCAACAGCACCACAGTAATTTTATTCGCCCCAAAATGTTTCAGTAAACTGGCGGCCATCATGATAAGCCCAATCAAAAAAATAAATTGCGGCAATTTGTTTGGAAGGCTGGTGACGAACCAGTAAGGACTAAGCGCGAATTGCAACGGCAGAAGAAAAAGATCAGCGGATGACCAGGCGATATGCTGAAAAGAATTCAGGATAAGGTGCTGGCGGGGCAACGTGTAATGGTAATTCAGGGCATCAGATTCCTGGATCAGATGCGGCGGCAGTGATGCCGCATATAAGGAGCATAATAAAATAAAGCCAGCAACGCCCGCACCCAGTCCAACGAAAATTCGCGACGACAATGGCTCCTTTATCCATGCGCTTTTTATTTCTTTGAGCCCCGTAAGGATGTTTATTCTCTCTCTTAAAAGACAACCCAGAAACAATAAAAAAAATAAAATGGACGCCCAAAGACTAGTTTGCCCCCCGTTGTTCTTGGAAAAACACAGTTCAACCCAATAAACAGGATATCCGATAATAAGCAGCCCGGTGGGAAGGTGCGAAAAACTTACAGGAGTTATCTTGCCAGATAAACTTTTATTCGCCATAAGAGATAAAAAACTGTTATTAACAGGAAATAAACGTTGATCCAGTTTATTTTTTTCATTCAATTAACCCAGCTTGCTGATCTGCATAAATGTATCAACCATTTTCCGGCCATATTGTTGTGGTGAATATATCTCCGAATATCTCTGCCGGTTGGCGGAGCCTATTTTCTGGCACAATTGAGGGTCTCGGGCTAAAACGAGGATCTTTTGCGCCAACTGGTCCTCATTATCCTTCTCAACGAGAAAACCATTGATGCCGTCTTGAATGATCTCCGGGACAGCGCCTTCCCGCGAAGCAACGATGGGAAGCCCTTCGGCCATCGCGTGCAAAAGTACCAGGCCAAAAACATCGCGGTGCGTCGGAAAAATGAAAATGTCGGCGTTTCGGTACATTTTTGTTCTTTCCACAGCATCGCCGATATACCCCAAGTGTTCAACGCGTGAATTAAAGGCCTGTGTTAATCGGTTCAAAGCTGCCTGCACGGTTTCCGACACTACCGGCCCGGCAAAAGTAAAACGGACACGCGGGTCCTCCCCCAGGACTTTAGGGACAGCGTTAAATGCTGTTAACACTCCTTTTGATTCGCTCATAAAAGAGAAGAACAAAACATCGATATCTGAAGATCCTTTAGGGTTACCGCTTATTTGCAGATGCTGCGTGTCCTCAACGCTCCCGGGAACAACGAACAGTCTTTTCTCGTCAAGAAACCCCTTATAAACCGCCTTTACGCTCTCACCCAAAACGATGCTGGCGGTGGTGTTCTTAAGCAGCCAGCGAATAAGGCCTTGATAAAATCTTCCGCTGGAGTCATGCAGCTCCCGGGCATACTGCCCCATATCGTGCAGAACTATCCGGCAGCCGAGCAGTTTACCTGCACCGCAAAAAAGCACATCCTTCAACAGTGGCATCTTGTCAAAGCTCATATTGTAAAGGACATAGCGCGGGCGGTGGCGCAAGACAAAGTAAACATACTGGAGAAAATATTTAACCAACTTCAAAAGCTTGGCCAAAGTCACTTTTTTGTGCTTCTCGTATGACCAAAACCGCATATCAAGGAATATAACCTCAAAGGCATCGACGAACGCGGATTCCATCAGGATCTTATACATCGCGCTATGCCCAAAAAAAGGCGGAGGCAAAATACCACAAATAAGGATTCTTTGCTTCATATTCTCACGAAATCCGCACAATACAGGCGCAATATTTCTGCAATGGGAACTTCCGCCTGCCAATTCAGAACTTCCTTTGCTCTGGCGGAAAGAACTTCCGAAAAGACGGCTTTTTGCGCGCTGGAAAACCGTATGGTGGACCGCGAACGCGTTAAGGCAACGATCTTCTTGGCCAGATCTTCGAGCGCAATACGATCCACGGAAGATACGTTGAACACGCCGCTAGCCTGACTATTTTTGATCAACGATCCCAGCAATCGCACGACATCGTCGATATAAACAAACTGCAAGATCGTATCCCGGGGAACGAAGATATCAAGGGGCTGATTTAAGACGGCATTTTTGAAAAAAACCGGCAAAATGGCCTTATCCGCCTGGCCGGGGCCGACGATATTTACCGGGCGCAGAATAACCAGTTGATCTGGTTTTAAATACCGGCGGCAAAGTTCCTCCCCCGTCCATTTGCTTTTCTCATAATCATTTTCCGGTAGGATATCTGAATGTTCATCGATTCTTTCCTGCCGCCGGTAGACCTTGGCGGTAGACATGAAAACAAATTTCTTCGTGACGGCCGCCTTCAGAAGATTTTCCGTGCCCTGGACATTCACGCGATGGTACGCCTGAGCATCGGATTTACCGACATGAGTGACATTAAGCGCGGCCAAATGGAATATATAATCGAAAGATTGTGAAAGCTTAAATGGCTGGGCAATATCCTGAGTGAAGAGATCTTTAACCAGAGAACGGTCGAAATCCCGGTCGTTTTTTGCCGAGGCGAGACCAAAAATATTGTGCGGATATTGGGCGAGGTCACGGACAAAAGCACGGCCGATAAATCCCGTGGCACCGGTGACGAGAATGTTCATTTTGCTTTTCTCTGCTGGCGCTCTTCCAGTTTCTTCATAAGGACCGTGGCGGCGTATAAGGATTCAAATGACCCGGCATCCGTCCACTTTGATCTTAGTATCGAAAATGAAAGAAGCCATTTTTTCGCATAATGGGACAGAACATCGGTCACCTCATATTCTCCCCGCGGACTCTTTTTCAAATCTTTGAGCAATTCAAAAACCCCCGGCTTGAACATCCACAATCCCGTGTTGACGTAAGAAGAGGCGGGCTTACGGGGCTTTTCGACAATATTGATGATCCTTTTCCCTTTAAATTCCACGACCCCATATTTTTCCGGGTTCTTGACTCTCGCGACGAGGATCTTCGCCTCGAATTTGTCCTTCTCTTGCTTGAATTGCTGGACAAATTTTCCGATATCTTCATGGATCACGTTATCCCCCAAGATGACCAGGAACTCCTCATCCCGCGCGAAATCTTCCGCTAAAAGAAGAGCCGCCCCCGTGCCCGTATTGCCCTCCTGGATCTCATAGCTGAACCGTGCACCCCATTCTTTCCCGGAACCAAGCAGCCGGAAGAAATCTCCGACATATTCTCCACCGGTAACGATCAAGATATCCCGGATCCCCGCTTTCAAAAAAGTTTCCAAGGGATAGTAGATCATGGGCTTTTTGTAAACCGGCAGCAAGTGCTTATTCGTAACTTTAGTTAACGGCCTTAATCGTGAGGCCGTGCCTCCGGCAAGCAGAACCCCTCTCATTTCTTTGCCCCCCAGTATCCCGTTACATATCGTTTATCCAGCTTGGCCTTGACCGGGCGCCACCAGTCTTCATTGTTTTGATACCAATCGATCGTCTGTTTAAGCCCTTTTTCTAATGAGAATCCCGGCTGCCAGCCGAGTCTTTTCAATTTTGAACAATCCAGACTATAACGATAATCATGCCCCGGCCTGTCCTGAACAAATTTAATATAGGATTCATCAAGGCCCATCCCTTTAAGAATGCGACGCGTCAAACTTATGTTGTTGCATTCTTGGCCACCACCGATATTATAAACTTGCCCATGGACTCCTTTGCGCAAAAGCAGGTCAATGCCCCGGCAATGGTCCTCGACATAAAGCCAATCTCTGATCTGCTTGCCTTCACCAAAAACCGGGACTTTCTTCCCATCCATTAAGTTCGTGATAAAAAGAGGAATGATCTTTTCCGGATAGGCCCGGGGCCCATAGGTATTAGAGGCCCGCGTAATAACAACCGGCAGGCCGTATGTCTCGAAGAAGCTATACGCCAGACGCTCCCCTCCCAACTTTGAAGCCGAGTAAGGGTTACGTGGATTGAGCACGGAATTTTCTGTAAAGCTTCCTCTTAAAATCTGCCCATAAACTTCGTCGGTGGAAATCTGAATGAATTTCTTCAGCTTTTTTTGATTCCGGGCTTCACTGAGCAATGTGTAGACCCCAAAGATATCCGTTCTTAAGAAGGACTGCGGGTCATTGATCGACCGGTCAACGGCGACCTCGGCGGCGAAATTGATCACATAATCAACCCCCGCCATCGCCCTTTTGACAATGACCTCATCGCAGATATCCCCTTTGATGAACTCAAAATCCTTTTTCCCCTTAAAATCTTTAAGATTATTCAAATTACTTGAATAAGTAAGTTTGTCCAAAACCCGGACATGGGCCTGGCCATTTTTTTTGTAAAGATAATGGACGAAATTGCTGCCTATGAATCCGGCACCACCGGTAATAAGATATGCAGGCCGATTCATTTTATTTCCTCGCGTACCGTTTTTGCCTCCGGGGCAAAATGTCGTTCCAAACTTTGCACATAGGCATAGGTCATGCCGAACAACGTCCAAATAGGAATAGCCGTATAGGGCAATTCCAGTATCAAAAGAAAATTGGCGGCAACCAGCCAATTGACCAGGATCCCGCAAAGCAGTATGCCCGGCAAGGAACGGCACTGGATGGATTTTTTGATCATTTTACCCAAAAGAACGAAAAGCGCCAATATCACGATCACTCCAATGATACCCGCCCGATAGATGATGTGCAGATAGGAATTGTGCGGTTCGACCCAACCATCGCGAAATAATTCAAGAGTTCCCCAGTTCAGGGCCTTGAGGCTCTTGGGACGCAGCGGTTTCCCAAAATGAAACCCAACCAGGGACTTTGGCGTTGGTGCGGTCAACAATTCGACAATCATGTCCCTCCAGATAAAAAGCCGGAACACCGCGTTGATATACGCGCCATCCAGGTCCCTTAATTGCGGCGGTTTCCGTTCCATAACAGTGGCCTTCTCGTTTTGTTTTTCACCCGCTTGCTGCTCATCATCGGCTGATTTCTTCATTCCTAAATAATGAAAATTAAAAGGCGGGTCAGGGTTATATATCTGGACCTTTTCCCTAGCAACTTCTTCCGGTTTCGACTCAACCGTAACCGGTGCCGTTGCAGCCACAGATTGGTCTTGTTTTAAAAACGCAGCTTTCAAAGAAGTGGCTGGATGAACGGACTGTTCTTTCGCCGCTTTTCCGCTCTTAATTTCTTTTACGGATGTTCTGCTTTTATCCTTCTTGGTCGATGTGCCGGCAAGCGCATCGCTCGCTGGGACCGAGACGCTCACTGCTGTTGAAGAGACCGGGGCTTCCTTTTTTTCTGGCACAGGGATGTTCGCGGCCGGCTGTGCGGGAACAAATGAACCCACCGATCGGATTTTCTCCCTCAGGGGAAAATATAAAGGCGGATCGGGGTTGTAGACCTGGAGCTTTTCTGCTTCCGGGTCTTCCACGTCCGGGACATTGGAGACACTCCTTAAATGTGCTTCCTCTTCCGCCACCTGCTTGTCTTTCTCTATCTGGGCGGCGACCTCAAGATCATAACTCCGGAACTTTTCCAGGATATTGTCGATCTTGACGATCGCCGTCAGGGCGTTTTTATCGGCGAACCGGATAAGCCCCAAACTGATAAAAAGAACGCCCAAAACAACGATCGTCAATTTTATCGCCTTGTGGATCCTTAATATAAAATAGAGCCCGCCTGCCAAAAAAATGCCGGTAACAAAATTCGCGACGATCATCATCCGTGACGTACAAAAAAGGAACCTGTAAGGCGTGACCAGAACAAGCGTTGCCAACAAAGCATGTTTGAATATTCTGTGTGGATACGTCCAGATCAGGATGAATGCCAGAAGAATACAAGTAAACATCCAATAACTGTCGAACGTCCCAGACGCGAACAAAAGCAGGATCAACAAGATGCAAAAAAGACTTTTTTTGCTGTCAAAAAATTCCCTGCGATAGAATGAATATCCGAAAATGGCAAATAAAGGATAATAGAATAAAGCGGCGTGACGGAGGGCCAAGGGGCCGAATTTAATATATCCCAGCAATGCCTTGATAAACACAAATCCCAAATAAGCGAAGATCCAGAAGTTCTTCCTGCCGACTTTGATGTTCCCCTTGGACAGCATTAATCCAAGGCATAAAAAAAGCAACCCTTCGCCAATGAATACCGGGAAATCCAAGAAAGGAAATTGAACATGCAATTCGGCAAATGGACGGACAAAAAGGACATATCCCAAAGAAACGACCCCAATCGCGATAAGCCCCATAGAATCGAGAATATATTCTTTATCCCATGAATTCCGCATTCTTCAGCCCAGTAGTCCCATCTTTAATTTATCGCTCACCCCACGACAAGCCCTCTTGCGAATAGTCTTTTCATAGAGGCCTGGCATATGGCTTAAAAATGTCCTGCCGAACAAAGAGCCCATGGCCAATACGGGGAACACTCCTCTGAATCCCCGCAATCTTATCCCCTCCCGGGAAAGTTTGCGGACCTCCCGATAGTTATGCTGCACAATGGCGGCAAAAATCCTTTTCAAATAGATCGTCTCATAACGCTGGCCCCGCCATTGCAAGATCTTGCGGCTGTCGATCCCTAAAGACGACCTCACGCTACCATAAACCCTTTTCATTATGCTGAGCGCTTGCAGGAACTCGGACTCGGAGAGGTCACCTGCCTCGTAATTGGCCTTGCAGAACAATCGCGCCTCATCAGGGTTAAGCTGCGCATCCGTGAAAGCGGCAATGTTCTTCTGGGCGATATCGATGATCTCGGAGAACTCCCGTTTTCCCCTCTCGGAACGGCTTAATGAGCGTGCGTGCTCACGGATGGCCACAAGTATCTCTTCGGTGGCCGTGATCTTGCGGCCACTACGCAGCAATTTTCCCCAAAGGTCATAGTCGGCCGCCGTTTTATAGCGTTCATCGTATCCGCCGGCTTCCAACGCATCTTTTTTCTTCAAAAACGCGCCCACATGATTGATCGGCGAGGCGACCAACGCGCGCAAAATAATGTCCTCTTGCAAGGACGGCGGCTTATAGCTCTTTTTGATCCTATTGTTCTCATCGATGACCAAGGCTTGCGTACTCACGACGCTATAATCCGCAGCGCGTTCGATGAACGCCATTTGCCGCTCCAGCCAGCGGGGAAACGCGATATCATCGGCGTCCATGCGCGCGATGTAATCACCCAAAGCCAGCTTCAGGCCGACATTCAGCGATGCCGTCTGTCCGACATTATGGGGATTATGGTGGATCTTGATACGCCCATCGCGAAAGGACGCGATTGTTTCCAGCGAATTATCGGTACTGCGATCATCGATGATCAGGAACTCAAAATCCCGGCAGGTCTGCTCCAGGACACTTCTTAAAGAGTGTTGCAGATACTCTCCACCGTTATACAACGCCATCAATACGGTTAATTTAGGCGACGTCATTATTGGCTTTCTTGCGACACCTTAAAAATTCCTTGATTCGACGATAAATGGCCCTAGGCTCAAAACATCGACAGCGTTGACCAAGAACGCACGAATAGCGTCTTCCGGAGTGGCGACGATGGGTTCTTCGTGCATGTTAAAGCTGGTATTGATAACAACACCGAAACCGGAAAACTTCTTATAAGCTTCAATAATAGCGTAAAAGGACGGATTGTCCTGTTTAAAGACAACCTGGGGACGCGCCGTGCCGTCCACATGGACCGCAGCCTGGATCTTGTCGATGGCGTTCGCGGGCACATGGTAAGTGATGGTCATGTACTTGGCGGCGATCTGGTCTTCGCGGTAGCCCACCAGAAAATCTTTGGCGTCGATGTCCAGCATCGAAGGGGCGAAGGGCATGAATTCCGTGCGCTTAAGGCGCTGATTCAGCACATCATTGATGGTTTTATCAATAGGCCGCGCCAGAATGGACCGGTTGCCCAGTGCCCGCGGTCCCCATTCCAAAGCGCCGTTAAAACGCCCAATGATCTTTCCTTCATAGATCAATCGCCCTATCTCTTCTTCAGGTTTTTTACTCCGCCGGTAAGGTAAACGATATTTCTTGAGACTCTCCTCCATTTCCGCTTCCGTAAAATCTGGGCCGAGATATACCGTCTGAAGTTCGCTCCATTGTTTCTTCCCTGATCCCTGCATCCAGACATAGAGCGCCGCGCCTAAAGCCGTGCCCGCGTCATCCATCGCCGGATGAACATACACATTGCCGATGCCGGGGATCTCCTGGATCCGCTGGTTGATCTTGACGTTGGCAAAAACGCCGCCGGCCAGGCAAATGTTGGCGTTAGCATGCGAATTAAGGTTGTTTTGCACGTACGACACCATGACCTCTTCCGCCAACTTCTGGATTCCCGCGGCCATTTCTTTCGGCTCGAATGAACTCATGCGATTCTTAAGATAATTTATGTACAATTGATACGCGACGGCAAAGTTCATCAACGGACCATGAAGCGATTTAATATACTTGATGTAGGGAACGGCCTTGGAGGCGTCCAGGTCGCAATGTTTCTTGAAATATCCCAGCGGATCTTTGCGGAAATCTTCAATCTCATAGAACGTATTGTGTGGTTTCCCCTGCGCGTAACGATAGATCTCATTCATCAGCGGGAAAGTCTCACGATAGTCCCCCAAGGCCGCAAGACCGGTGATCTTCCCTTCATGCCGGTTAGGTTTATAGCCCAAATACTGGGTGACCGATTGGTAGAATTGGCCGATAGATTCGCGATCGGCAATCTTATCGACACAGTTCAGCGTCGTGTTGTTCCCTACAAAAAAGGCGCCGCACAACCCATCCCCTTTTCCATCGTTGGTGATGATGATAGCATCATGCCAGGGCGACGTGTAATAGGCGCTGGCCGCGTGGGCGGTGTGATGATCGATCAGCCGGACCTTTTCCCTGGAAAATCCCATTTTCTTAAGCGAGTCATAAAAAAGCCTCCCCAGCGGAACCGATAGGTCCACCCGGTAGGGGAACAAACGCTTGATCCCGTCGTAAAAAAGACCCGCGTACTTATCGACGGGCCCACTGCGGCGCAAATATCGGCTCAGTTGACGATATCCATAACCGAACTCGGCAAGGTTACGGCACCCGACGGCAACGATATCGATATCTTCCGGCCGCAGGCCGTTTTGCTTAAGGACGAACTGGACCGCCCGCTGCGGGAACGTCGTGTCGCCTTTGATCCTTGATAATTTTTCCTCTTCGACCGCCGAAAGGACCTTGCCGTCCTGGACCAAACAGGCGGCAGCTGAATGCCCGAAATTGACCCCTAATATCCGCATACGATCCATTATCCTTTCAAAACGTGAAGCGTTGACAAACGGTGGTGCATATCTCCATCGTAATAAGCGACCAACGGGACCCGACGATTAAAGAACTTCGGCCCGCGATGTGTCCGGTGGAACGAAAGGTAAAAACGCTGCCACGGGCAAAGCTCATTGATGAGGGTCCGGTCCCTCTCATCCCAGGGATACGACAGGAACCTCGTCACCTCTCCACCGGCCAGATATTTTTCCAGCCGATTGCAGCAATAAAACAAATTGTCGGGAACCATATGGCCCCTCAGGAAATGAAAATAATAACGGATCGTCTCCGTGTTCATTTCCTGCATGGAGGCGATATTGATCGCCGCATCGAAAGAAACGTCATCCAGCAACACAAGGTCTTCCGTGGAACAATAAACGAAATCCGCCGCGGTGGCGCTAGCCGCGCGCGCCGACTTGCGGGAAACAAGATCGTGGCCCTTATCGGGAAATGCTTTCGCGCAATAATAAGACTGAAATAAAAGTGTTTTGCCAAGATCGACCAGATACAATTGCGCGTTCGGGAAAAACTCTTTGATGAGCGCCGATAAGAAACCATACCCGTCACCGATGTTGAGGACCTTGAACTTTCTGTCGTACGCGATATACCGGCCCAACAACGCCACGGTGCAGACCTGGCGGAAACAGTCATAAGTAAAAGGAAACTTCATCCTCCGGGCCAGGGGGACGGCCTTTCTCAGGACCCGGATGATATCACCCCTGTTCTCCAGCCGGAACAGATACAGCGTGATGGTTGCCCAGTTAAGAAATTTATGATGCGGTTTGGAATATCCGTAATCGCCCAGCTCGAACTTGAGTTTTTCAATACCTTGCGGCGACACCTCCACTGCGGAACGCTCATGGATCGCCTTCCAGTGCGAGGACACCAGCTGGTCGGGGGTCTTGTCGGCCAAGTAATAGTCTTTGTAAAGTTTCGATGCGATGCTTGTTTCTTGATCGATCATGGGTTCGGATGTTAACGACTTTGCGATAAAAAATCTATCAAGTTCTTGGTTGCCTCAAACTCCATCTGTCCGCGGGATTCTTCGGTCAGAGTGGCCACGTGAGGCGTCAAAACGACATTATCCAGTTCGCACAAAGGCCCTGCGTACGGCTCTTCGGAAAAAACGTCTAAAGCCGCGCCGGCCAACCGTCCTTCTTTAAGCGCATCATAGAGGGCCTTGTCGTCTATAAAAACGCCCCGGGCGACATTAACGACCATGGCACCTTTTTTCATCATGGCTATTTGCTTTTGCCCCAATTGAAAAGGACGATGGTCGACCGCGGAGAGGTGGATGCTCAGGATATCGCAGGTCTTGAGCAATTCTTCCAAAGAAACGACTTTGACCCCGAAACTTTGCGCCCAAGGCCGATCGGCCACAAGGTCGGTGCCATAAACATCCGCTTCGAGGATTTTCAGTATCTCGGCCACCTTCTTGCCGATCTTGCCTAATCCAAGGATGCCTACCTTTTTTCCCTGAAGAAGACCGCCGGTCCTTTTCTCCCATTTCTTGTTTTTCAATAGCTGTGTATGGACCGTGAGATTCCGCAACAGGTCAAAGATCATGGCCACCGTCAATTCAGCGACCGGTTGGATCACGACCTCGGGAGTATTGCGGACAACGATGCCCTTCTGTTGGGCGGTAGGCAAAGATATGTTATCGATCCCGACACCGCACCGGCTGATGCAGCGCAGTTTCGGCATATGTTCTAAAACGTAATCGTTATATGGTTCAAGCCCCGCGATCACTCCCTCGTAGTCCCGGCCCAATTCGATCAATTCATCCTGGGATAATCTTTTGCCCAAAGGATTAATCTTGAATGGATAGCCGCTCTCTTGAAGGAGTTTTAAAGGGGCCTCGTCTTGCTGCGCGAAAGCCGATAACGCGACAAATATCCGGAAACTCATACGCTTAAGATCTTCTGATAAAGCCTGTTTTGAGCGGTTTCCTTTTGGAGGATCTGCTCGACGATGTGAATATCATCCGGCTGGTCGACTCCGGTCGTTTTCTGATCATAAATGATGCCCTGGATGGGAAAACCATATTCCAGGATCCTTAAAAAATCGATGGACTCGGCGATCTCCAGCGGGGTCGGTGCCAAGTTTGAGAACGTATTCAGGAAAGACCTGGTGAACGCGGAAATCCCCGTCTGGCGATACATCGGGCAGTTGCCGCGGACCCTCAGATAAGGGATCGGTGCGCGGGAAAAATACAATACTCCGTTGTCGTGTCCCAGCACCGCCTTGACGATATCTTTGTCCTGCAGATCGTTCTCGTCCGTTATGACGGAGATCAGGTTCGCGCACCCGATCTTGTTATCCTTGAGCATCGGAGAGACTAGATGGTTGATGACATCGGGGAAAAAAAGCGGCTCATCGCCCTGTAAATTAACGATAATGTCCGCCGTTATTTTTCCAACGGCTTCCTGGACCCGGTCTGTGCAACGCTCATGTTTGTCCGATGTCATGATGGCCTTGCCGTTATGCTTCTGCACGATATTCGCGATCTCCCGGTCGCAGGTGGCCACATAAACTTCAGCGACAGTCTCACATAAAAGCGCCCGCCGGCGGACATGCTCGATCATGGGCAAGCCGAGGATATTCTTGAGCGGTTTGCCCGGAAAACGGGACGATCCCATACGGGCCGGAATGATCACAACGATTTTTTTCTTATCCATACGCTTTTGTTTACTGAGGCAAGACCCCGCAATCCACATTGATCGATTGACCGGTGATGGCGGAAGCGGCATCGGAAGCCAAGAACAAACACACTTGCGCCACTTCTTGCGCCGTGGGCAATCTTCCCAAGGCCGATTGTCCTTTTACAAAATTCATCAGATACTCTTTGATATCTTTCCCCTGCGCGGGCGATTTTTTTTCAGCTAACGCCTCCAGCAGACCTTTGGTCTCGACATACACGGGACAGACCGCGTTGACCCGAATGCCTCGCAGTCCGTATTCTTTCGCCAGCGCCTGGGTCAGGCCGTTGACCCCGAACTTGGAAGCGCAGTATACCGAATTATTGGCGCTGCCACGTTTTCCGGCCAAGCTGGAAACATTGATAATGCAGCCGTTTCTTGACAAATGTTTTCCAGCGGTCTTGCATCCCCAAAATGTTCCCTTAAGGTTCGTATCGATCATCTCATCCCAAAACCGTTCCGCGACCTTCTCAACGGATTCCCATTGGGAAAATCCGGCGCAATTGACGTAAACGTCGAGCCGCCCGGTCCATTTTAAAGCGGCCACGACCGCCTTTTGATGGTCGGTCTCTTTGCGGACATCCATGAGAACAAATCGCGCCCGAGAACCGAGCTTGCCGGCGAATCCGTTATCGCTCCGGGCCCCGATGACCACCTGCATCTCCGCCTGATAAAATTCCCTGGCGATGGCCGCCCCGATGCCTTTTGTCCCGCCCGTAATGACCACTGTTCTGGAATTTTTCATTTTATATCGTCATGCAGGAAAAGCCACCATCGATAGCAATCTCCGCTCCGGTCACAAAGCTTGAGGCGTCCGAGGCGAGCCATAGAACAGCCCCTACCAATTCTTCCGGCTTGCCGTAACGTTTCATCGGCGTGTGCCCTAAAATAGCGTCCTCACGCTGCTTGGTTATGAAATTCTTCATGCTCCACTGCGTGGGAAAGAATCCCGGCCTCAAGGCATTGACTCGAACTCCCAAAGGCGCCCATTCCCTTGCCAGATTCTGCGTCAAGCTCTTGACCCCCGCTTTAGCGACCGAATACGAAAAAGCCCTGGAAAGCGGCGGGCCCGAAGAGGCCGAGGACATATTGATGATCGAACCCTTTCCCCTTTTGATCATATGCTCCCCGAAGACCTGGCAGCCCAAAAGGGTCGCGGTCGCGTGGGAATCAAAAATGGCGTGCCATTCCTCGGCCGATATATCCAAGACCGGTGTCGGAGCGTTAATTCCCGCACCGTTGATCAAGATATCCACCTTGCCGAATTTCTTGATGGTCGACCTTAAAGCGTACTGATGCTCGGATTTGCTGGTCGCCTCAAAAGGCGAACCGATAACCCGCGGATGGATCTTTTTGATCTTCGCCAGCGTACCCATGAGCTTCTTTTCGCTTTTATCCAAAACGACGATCGAAACCCCCGCATTGGCGAGGGCGACCGCCATTTCGCCGCACAGATGTCCCGCGCCGCCGATAACGACCGCCACCCTGCCTTTGAGATCAAAAATTTTGTCAATATACCGGGACATAGATTTTTCTAAACGTTCATGATCTTCATGACTTCGAACAGGTCACGACAAACCGGGATATCGTATTGGTCAAGCCGTTTATTGCTCAGCCGGCCGATAAACCGCACTCCCGCCTTTTGCGCCGACCGGTAATCTTCCGGACTGTCGCCGACAAAGACAACCTCATTCGGCGCGGAATTCTCAGTCTTCAAAATATCTTTAAGCGCGTCGGCTTTGAGCCAAGGAATCGTATAGATCTTCTTTAAATAATGCGCCATGTTCCTGGCTTCGAGGATCTTTTTAAGTTCCTCAGGCGGATTGATCGACGCCAAATACATCGGAACTCTTTTATAAAAGAACTCCAAAAATTCTAAAGCCCCAGGAACGCTGGGGCATTCAATGATCTTCTCAACGACAAGTTGTGAAAATTTCCCGCTTAATTCCTTCTCGATATCTTCCGTGTATTCCTGCCGCAATATGTGCTTATAGATATGCCGGAATTTGTCAAAACGGATCGTCGCGTTGTTCGCGTGACAATACCGGATGATCTCATCAAAATGGGGATACCCCCCGAAGATAATTTCGTAGGCCCGGTCCTTTATCCCGACAGATTCCACAAGAACGCCGTCAAAATCAAGAACTATCGCCTTTAAGCCCTTCATCAGTTCAGCGCAAAGCTCCCTGCGATCTTTGAATGGCGCCCTTTATGTTCTCGGCCCACTTCCAAAGAATGAATATGTCCGAGGCCAGGACAACGAACGTGTAATCGTCGCTAAATGCCTGCTCGATATTCTTGGTGTCCGGGGCGACAAGCTGTATCCCACAGGATTTTTTCTTTTTTCGGCAGGCCTCAACGACCCGCCGACTGGCGTCCTTGACGCTTTCGTGTTCGATCTGCCCCGGGATCCCCAGTGAACCGGAGATGTCATAGGGGCCGATCATGACGCCATCGACCTCATCGAAGGCAATGATGCTCTCGACGTTCTCGACCGCTTCGATTGATTCGACCTGCACGATCAGCACCGACGTTTCGTTCCATGCCTTCACATATTCCGCGAAATCAAATCCATACCCCTGCGCCCTGGCCACACCGAACCCGCGTTTACCCTTCGGCGGATATTTGATCCACGAGATGATCTGTTTGACGTCATTGGCCGTTGCGACATTAGGGACAATGACGCCGTCCGCGCCCGAGTCAAGAAGCCGTCTGGCCATTTCAGGATTGTGCGAGGCGATGCGCGGCAGACACAAGCTCCCTTGTTCCTGGGAAGAGACGATGATCCGCTGCGCCTGTTCCTGGCTCACGGTGCTGTGCTCCATATCGATGCCGATATAATCCAATCCGGCCTTGGCGAAGATCTCGGCGATCGAGGGGTGATGCAAAGATGTCCACCCGGCAAAAATCCTTTTTCTTTTTTGGAATTTCTCTTTAAGCTCCCCGCGGCGTTTTAGCAGGTCCGTCATGTTCATGCTTTATTCCCTTTCGCCGCATCATCCAGGAACATCTTGATGGTCTCTTTGGAATACGGATGCACAATCATTCCTTCCAAAAGCGAAGGAACGACCGTCACGATATGCGCCCCGGCATGCAGCCACTCGACGATGTTCAACACTTCCCGCGTTGAACCGACGATGATCTTCGCGGGCAGGCTGAAATCATCCAGCAGTTTGCGCAACTTTTTGATCTCATCAATGACGTTATACCCCATATTGTTGACCCGTCCGCCGAAGATCGAAACGTATTCCGCGCCGGCCAACGCCGCCAAAAAGCACTGCTGTGCGCTCATCATGGCGGTCACGTTGATACGGATCTTGTGTTTCGTCGCCAAAGTGTGAACGACCTCAAGATTGTCCAGTTCTCCGTTGGGGCCGTGGATGGTGATCTTGACGTTGATATTCCTGGCCCAGCGGGCCATATCTTGCGCCTGGGCAAGCATCTCGTCCTTGTCGTTGGTGGTGACCTCGACCGACATCGGATACGGGTCGATGATCTTCGCGAGCTCAATCGTCCGCTTTTTGATGACTTCCATACCGCCTTGTACCCCGTCCTTCAATAAGATCGTCGGGTTTGTCGTAAGGCCGCGAATAATACCCATCTTGTGGTATTTCTCAGTCTCTTTAATGCTTCCTGTATCTAAAAATATAGCCATGATCCACGTGCCCTCTGCTTTTTAAGTTTTTGCCGATACCGATTCCCATTTGTTGCTCTTTTGCATGATTCGTGGGTCAGAAACAATCAAATGCCAGATGACCGCCTGGAACGATTCAGCATGCGGCGTGATCGTGTCAGCGGATAACGGCGGAATGATAATACAGGCATCGGCGACCTGCGCGGTATATCCCCCGTCGCGGCCAACCACACCCAATATCGTCGCCCCCTGCTCTTTGGCGTACTCCAGCGCATGGACCAGGTTAGCGCTGATATTCTTCTCTTTACTTCCTCCCCCAACGGAGAAAACCCACACGCCGTCCCTGACGTTCAACTTGGACTGTTTGAGCCACTCAACGAACACGGTCTCCCATCCTTCATCGTTGGTCCGGGCGGTGATCTCCGAAACATTATCGACCGGGGTATACGCTTCGAACCCGCCGATCTTACGGAAATCATTGACCGCGTGCGAACAATTACCGGCACTACCACCGACGCCCAGAAAGAACAACCGCCCGCCACTTTCCCGGATATCCAGTAAAGCTTCGATCATTTTGTCGATCTGCTCGGTAGAATTCTCCAGTTTTTCCACTATTTTTATGGCTTCCTGAAGATAACGCACGACGTAGGACATGTTTTACCTTCCTAAAATTATTTTATTTTTCTTATTAAGATCCGCCCGTAGGAACTTAACAGATTGCCCTGAAGGAAATCCTGAAAGGCGTGTTTGACCTGCTCATCTTTGCTATCGATGATCTGCTTAATAAACCGGTACTGCCCCCATTCGCCGTTGTTATGCGCAGCTTTGGCGACGATGTCAAAGTCGAGGACCCCCGGCGTACTAAACTCCACGCATTCGAAATGGTGCCGTTCGAATAAATTTTTGAACCCATCCACCGAAAAAACATTGAGCCGGTCAGGCGGATAAACATTCTCCGCTTTTTCCCAAAGCGTTTGTATATCAAACCCCGAGACCAAGATCGCCGTTACAAAACAAAGGCCTTTGGGTTTAAGGGCCCGGTAAACTTTTTGAAAAAGACCCTCAATGTCCGCGACGTGGTCGGCGACCTCAAAAAGTGAAACGACATCGACCTGCCCCTGAAAATGCTGGTCCCAGTTCTCGCCCTCAAAAACGGCAACGCGTGGATCGATCTCTTTTTTCAAAAACGGCGAAATGAGCGTTTTTTTCCTAAAAAACTCCGTGTAAAGCATCTCCTCGATATAACCGTATTGGGTGGTGTGAAGGTCGGCCCAGTGGGTCGCGCGGGGCAGGTACTCCTGGGTCGAATCGATAAGCCATTGAAAACGCGGCTTAATGATCTTCTCTTTGCGTTTTTTGTCGGTACTCTTGGAAAGCCGGTCGCGCCAAAATATCCTTGCGCCGGCGTTGGCATAATAATTATTCAGCGCCTTGTCATCGGGACGGGGAGAAACGTAGAGGGTCTTGCACACGGTACATTCCTGATATTGCAGACCGAATTTCTTGAACGCAGGCCGCACGTCACGGGAACCGCACCCGGGGCAAACGCACGCTTTTAACCCGGCTGGCTTTGCCAGCAATAAAGAAACATCCTCCTGAGTCTTTTGGATGTATTCCCTTAAAAGATCGGATGGCTTCAGGTCCAGCTCGTTATATTCATCAGAAACGACGACGTTCTTCATTGCTCAGCTTTCCTTCCGACAGATCGGTATCGGTATCTTTATAGGCCTGTTCCACAATCTCCATGCATCTTAAAGCGTCATAAGAAGAGCTCATGGTCACGGGCCTGTTTTTCTCGATGCAATCAACAAATTCCTGGACTTCCAGGTCCCAGGAAGAATCTTTATCGAAATATGTGGTTTCTTCGGACGGGTTCCCCAAAGCCTCAGCCTCATCCTCGAACTGTCTTTTGGCAACGACGATCTTTTCGCGCCCGTAACTCCCTGTCTTCGAGAGCAGTCCCTCAACGACGATGTATCCTTCTTCCAGGATCAGGTCCAAACGAAATGTATGTTTCCATAACGTCGCCGAAGAATGGAGGCTCGCGATCTGTCCTTTATTATTACGCAAAATGACAACGGCGTTGTCCTCAAGGTCGAATTTCCAATACGTGTTGCTGCTAAAACATTTCACTTTATCGAAATCATCGCAGAAATGCCGGAACAAATCCAGCATGTGGATACCCTGATCGAGCAAGATCCCGCCGCCGGATATTTCCTTCTGATTGCGCCAGGACTCCCGAAAGGCGATCCCGCCAGATTTTCCGTAAATACCACGCGTGCTTATGATCCGGCCCAAGCGACCGCTATTGACGATGACCTTCGCCTTCACGATCCCGGGATGATAGCGGTGGTTAAAACCGAACATGAGCTTTAGATCGTTTTGTTCGTGCTCCCGGATCGTCACGATATCAGCGACGTTACGCCCCGGGGGTTTTTCACAAAAGACATGCTTTTTTGCCTTCAAACTCTCGATGCAGATCTCTGGTGAATAACAATTGGGGGTGCAGACAAATACCAGATCAACATTTTCTTTAAGAAGAGCCGCAACGGAGCCAAAACTTGGCACATCTTTAATGAGGCCGCGATTGCGCTCATTGACCTCACAAACACCTATAAGCTGCAGCCCGGGATTGGCCTCAATGACCTTCTTTCGGATCTGGCCCATATACCCGAAGCCGACAATGCCGCATTTTAGCATTTCTGACCTTCCCTATGGTTTTTATGTAACTTATTGTTCCCCATAGTGTTTAAAGCTTAAAAACGTGGCTTTAATTCTATCGAATGACTTAAAATTAGTCAACCCAAATTTTTCGCCGTAAAAGGCGCAATATTCGAAGAATTAACCGGATAAAAGTACTTTTCAATATATTCAAGCGCCCGCGTTTGGTGCCGGATAAACTCATCCTCTCCCAGATCGTAGATTTTCTGTATGGCATCAGAGAGGGAATCCTGTGCGCGAACTTTCCATTTTAAGTATGGATTCTCAAAAAGGGGATCAAAGCTCAACAAGGCCCCATTATCAAAGTAGATGGCGGGGCGGCCCATTTTGAGCGCCTCCAGCACCACGGTGCTCCCCCAATAAACAACGATATCGGCCCACCGGATGTCCTCCACCAGACTGGTGCCTTGGGAAACCAAGACACCGGCAGGCGGATTTTTCCGGCGGATCAGCTCTTTTTCAAAATAGCTCCACGGTAATACTGGGTGTGTCCGGACCCTGACTTGATACCGCGCGTCATTTGCCAACTGCGCGGTCACGTAATCGACCATCTCCACGGCCTCCCTTATTCCCTCGAGCGCCACCAGAATCTTTCCTTCTTTTTTTCGTGGAAAACTTTTTAACTGGAAAATATATTCATGACGAAGGGCGCAGGCTGTTTGGATATCATAACCGTCGTAAGCGCCATAGCGCTGCATGATCGACTTGGGGGCCTGGCCAACGGTCAAAACTCTATCCGGCAACGGCCCACTATCCCGTTCCTGTGTGCTGACAAATACGTTCAATGACGCTTGGGGAACGACCGTGTGCTGGAATCCGATGATCTTGGCCGCAGGGCAAGCTTCTTTGACTGCCAGGATACACATCCTCTCCCAAGGATTATTCTCAAAAGTTTGCAAAAAGCGATCCGCCGGGAATTCCCGCAAAAACCGTTTGGTACACTCATAGTGGAGATGCTGGACAATCTGGATGCCGTTGGCGGTCGCCTTCAATTCCCTGTTCACAAGGTCCCTGACCTTATAATCCATAAAATACAGCTCATCCTTAAACCGGATCTTCAAGAACAAAAGCTTCAGGACCGCGCCCAGACAATCGCGCAATGAAACAAAAAATTCGATCGGGAAAATCGGATAATCTGGACAGCGCGCGATTCTCTGAAGGCAATGCCGGTAATTGCCTAGGACATTGGCGAATAGAACAACGTTCTCTTTTTCCTTCAAATATTCCGGGAGACGGCCGAAAAAAGCGTCCCGATACCGTCCCTGGCCGTCAAAGGAACTGTCGTACACGAAAGTCTTGACCACGTAATGCCCCTCGGACGATCCTTGAGGGCGCTTGCGTTTCCCGCGCAGGATGCTTCTCGCCAAAATCGCCCGCCCATAGAACATCAGGCCGTTGCGGACAATGCTCAACCGTTTTTTGATGGCCCCCACCCAAAGCCCGACCTCAAACCGCACTGCGGGATCCAAACAGATAATTTTGTGGTCCGTAGCCTTGAATTGCTTGCGCAACTGATCAAACACCCCCGGGTCATACCCTATGACCAGCAGTTCCGCGCACTGGTTGGAAAAGATCTGGTGGCAGATCGCCACATGCTGCTGGAACAAAGCGGACAATCGGGAAGTGAACCGGTTCTTGGAGGCCATGTCCGTGGCCCACCACAAACGGGATGATTTTTCTTTCGAGATCTTGCCGAGAAACTCGACGAATTCCCGGGCATACGCTTCCGTCGTTATCCCGAATCCGTCGTCATCTTTGGCCGGCGAGATCCCTCCCTGGGCCAAAGCCTTTAACGCGTTGGGCCCGATCTTCTCGCGGGCATAAAATTTCCGGACGCCCCTGACGACGGCATTTCGTTTTACATAACTTTCCAGCCGCAAGATATTATTAACGAATATAATTTTTTTCATTAACTTTTCGAAGAAAAACGTAAGTTAAAACTCAACGCTGGTCGGCATGAAGATATGGATGATCGAACTTGTCTTTTCTTAAAGACTTCACATAAAAAGCATAGAACAATAAGACCCGCAAGGTATAGTAATAAAAATTGGCGAAAATGGTCTTCTGTTCTTTTTGCACGATCTTTTCCCGCAGATACTGCGCAGATAAAAATCGCCATTCGAACCGCAAGGGAAGCGGGATAAGGAACAGCACGATGAGCGCATCAACGATACCGACCTTGTTCCAGCTGTAACGGTAATGGCGCAACCGCGCGTTCATCAGAAAGTTCAGGACATATTTATCCAGAAAACTTAATTTCTTTTCCCAGTCATTCTTCAACAAATTGGCGGAAAACCCTTTTCCCTCCTTTTCTCTGACGGAGACCCGGTCGGCGTGCCAAAGCAACCCTCCCCACGTCGAGATCTTCATGCATTCATGGCAGGAAACGCCCAGCCACGCCGCCAGCTGCCGGAGCACACTTTCATCCCCAAGGTCTTCGATGCGTAAAACAACATATGGATTATGATATTTTTTGAAAAAATCAGCATCGATCAATATCCTCTGGATATAAAAATACAAATGGGCCTCGTTGTCCTTGGTCGGATCGCACTTTCTCCAATTCAAGATGCCCGACACAAAATTGGCCCTGGGGTCCCGTGTGTTGCAAATGATCTTACTGTCCGAAAAATCCTCCAAATACCAATCAAGCCGTTCGATCTGGTGCAGATGGTGCAGCAACAGCTTCTTGTTCTCGATGTTTTGTCCGAGGCACATCGCGTAGGAGGCCGTAAAGGCGATCAAAGAACTCTTGCAATCGACCGTCCGCCCTGCCAGCAAACTCATCACCTCACGCTTGAAGCGGGCCAGATCTATGTCGATCGAACGGTCCTTTTCTTCACCCAACTGTTCCTTGCGCTCAATGAGATCGTACCGCGATTTCAAACGATGGATGAAATGCCCGATGAATTCTTCGACCAGATCGCCCGTGTCGAACTTTCCCGCAGCAACGCAGTGCGAATTCCGCCAGAAATCGTGGTAGGCAAAAGTTCCGTTGAAGGTCAAGACTTCCGGATGGGAATCGAACAGGCTCTGCAAAAAATCGGTGCCGGTCCTTCCCGTCGTCAAAAGGGCGCAGGCGGGCAGCCGCAAAAGGCGGTCCATCAGTTTTGGGTAATCATGCGACATGGCGATCGCTGAGTTTGTCGACGACGAATTCATGAAATTTCCTTACGGAGCCCGCGAGGGGATCGTTGCCCGAATCAATGACAAGATCGGGGGTTTGCGGCGGTTCATAGACCGCCCCCGGAGAATAACCGATCAGATTATCGATCTCACCCGATCGGGCCTTGGCATAAAGCCCCTTGAGGTCCCGCTGGGTGACCGTTTCCAGACTCGCGCAAAAATAAATCTCGTAAAACCGTTCCGGGAACATCCGCCGGGCTTTTTGTCGCGAAACTCTATAGGGTGAAATGATAGGAACGAATATGGCGTGATGCCGGTCCTGGAATTTTTGGCACAGCCCGGCGATGAGCTCGTTGTTCTTCTTGATGTCTTTTTCCGTAAAGCCCAGATGCACGTGCAACCGTTCGCGGACATCGTCGCCATCGAGGATCAATACATCATACCCTTGGTCCTGCAAGAGGTCCCGGACGGCTGTGGCAATGGTCGTTTTCCCGGAACCGGACAATCCTGTGAACCAGAAGATCGAAGCCTTGTTCATCACACGAATACTTCTTTGCCATGACTGATTTCGTTCATAATGAAGCTCGCGACCTCTTTGCGCATGAACCATTCCGGTGGGAACTCGCCCGCCCGCAACATTTCCCGGCCTTGTGTGCCGCTGATCGACAAAGCGGCCTCGCCATGATCGCATTTTTCAACATGTTGTTTGCACGTCTGACAATAATAGACCGTATTGAAGAATATCGGTTTGATGCCTATGTCGCCCAATGCGTCGAAGAGTTTGTGAGCGTCATCGACCTCATGATATTTCTCGATACCGGAATGATTGCGCCCCACGATGAAATGGCTGCACCCGAAATTCTTCCGGCAGATAGCCGTGAAAACGGCTTCCCGCGGCCCACCATAACGCGGGTAAGTCTGAAAGGCGGCCAGCAATGCTTTGCCTTTGGGATAAAATTGCTGCAACATCAGTTCGTAACTGCCCAGGATAATCTTGGAGCTGTAATCACCTTTTTTCTTGGGGCCCACCAGCGGATGGATAAAGATGCCGTCGCAGTGGTATTTTTCCAGCGCGAGCATTTGGATATATTCATGCGCGCGGTGAACGACGTTACGCGTGTGGAATCCGGCGATCTGGCTCCAACCCTTACCGTCAAAAAAGGCCCGCGCCTGGCGCGGGGTGATCTCCAGATATTTATATTCAGACGGGATCCGTCGGATCAGAGTTATTTTCCCCGCCAAGAAATATTCTCCGGCGTTTTGCAACTGATAGGCGCCGGGGTGTTCCTGGTCGTTCGTACCGAAGGTCTTAAAAGCCATCTCGCGAAGATCGAAATCATAGATCTGGGATATCTCCAGCGTGGCATAGGGCCGATCGTCGCTCTCAAGGTAAAGGGCGATCTTTTCTCCGGTTGAGAATTTGCGCGCCTGGGGTGCGGGAAGTTGTAGCACGATGGGCAACGGCCACACCAGGCCGCTGGAAAGTTCATAATGGTCGAGGACGGACACAAGGTCCTCTTTATTCAAAAAGCCTTCCAGCGGGGAAAAGCTTCCGATGGCGATCTGCTCGACGTCCAGCATGGCCTGGATGGAGATGTTCAACCTTTTATAACGTTCTATCGCGCCAAGATCGGGCGACTGATCCACCCGGTCGACGAGGACGCCGCCGTGAGGCTCGACAAGCAATAAAGAGTGTCCCGGTTCGAACGTTGCCAAAAAAGACGCCGGCGTTTTCTGAAAGTTCAAAAATTCCCGAATGACCTTCGCGATCATCTTCGCGCATTCGATCGGATGAGCGCCTATCGCGGTTTCCGCGGCCAGGACCAGACCATCAGCCCCGTCGACCAATGTATTAAAGACGTCATTGACCTCAGCCCTGGTGGGCATGGGGACGTTGATCATCGATTCCAGTAAATTTGTTGCCACGTATATTTTGACGCCGTATTCTTTGGCAACACCGATAACATATTTTTGCGCCCTGGGGATCTCTTCAATGGACAATTGGCGGGACAGATCGCCGCGGTCCAAGAGCAGTGCGTTGGACCGCGCGCAGATCTCCTGGATGTTCTTCATCCCCGTGCGCGACTCGATCTTGGAGATCAACGTGGCGTTATCACCGACGATTTTCCGGACCTCCTCCACGTCCGAGCCCCGGTTGGCGAACGATAACGCAAAATGTTTGATGCCCATTTCCTTGCCGATGGCGATGGCCTCGCGATCTTTTGCCGTCAAGGCGGGCATGGGGATCTCCCGGTCAGCGCTCACAGCCTTGTTCTGCCCGATGACCCCCCCGATCAAAACCCGGGCACGCAAACCTTCTTTATTGACCTCAACCACCTGCGTCAAAACAGAATTAAAATCGATGCTGATAAGGTCGCCGATCTGGAACTCCTTGATGACTTCCAGAGGATAGAGATTAAATTGCTCCTCGCTTCCCGCAACCGGGGAATGGGGGATATTGACGATCGTATTTTCTTTCAAAAGCAATTGTTTCTTGGTGATGTCTCCCGTCCGGATCTGGGCGCCTTCCGTATCCAAACAAACGGGAACGGAGGCCCTTTGCTGGATAAAGGCGATCGTTGGCGCAAGGTCTTTGATCTTAGTGTGCGAAAGGTTTATCCGGAAAAGCGACACCCCGATATCCTCAAGACGACTGAGCACCCGGGCATTGAGCGACGCCGGACCGATGGTGCACAATATTTCCTTATTTCCAAAAATATTGTTCATACTCGACCACGTCTTTCTGCTCCCAAAACGTTTGCCGCTTGCGCGTTTTTGTGACTGTATTCCTCCCGCACAAGAAAAAGAGGTCTTTGTTTTACCTCAAGGTACAATTTCCCGATATATTCTCCCATGATCCCAAGAACAAAAAGCTGCAGGCCGCCCAAACCAAAAATAGAGAGTAAAATCGACGCCCAACCATGAATTATGTTCTGCGTGACCTTGATATACAAGACCCAGCACATCCCAATACCGGCCAAAAAGAACATGAACGCGCCGAATATCGAAGCGAACCGCAAAGGCATATAGCTAAAGGAAGTAATCCCGTCAAAGGCGAGGGACAACATGGCCGCGGGCGAGAACTTTGTTTTCCCGGCCTTGCGCGGTTCGCGGCTATAATCGACTTTGGCATATCTCGATTCCAGTTTCAAGATCATGGCCCGGATAAATCGGCTTCTTTCCGGAAGTTTGTTAAATTCATCGACCAGAGACCTGGCCATGAGCCGAAAATCCCCGTGGTTATAAACAACATCGACCCCCATCCATTTCAAGAACAGGTAGTAGTTCTCCGAAAAAAACCTTTTCAAAAACGAGTCCGAGGAACGCTCTTTACGCACTCCCAAAACCAGATCATAACCTTGTTTAAAACAAGATACCATTTCCCCGATCTTCTCCGGCGGATCCTGCAGGTCCGCGTCGATGGTAACGACGGCATCTCCCTGCGCGTGGAACAATCCCGCTGAGATAGACCCCTGATACCCGAAATTCGCCCTTAGGCAAATGACCCGCACGTGCTCATCGCGTGTGAAGATATCTTTCAAAACCTGCCATGTGTCATCGGTCGAACCGTTATCGACGTAAAGGACCTCATAATCTGCGCACTTTCTTGCGCTCACCGCCCCATCCAGAACGGTTCTTAAACGCTTATGCGTAGCGGGCAGGACCTCTTGCTCATTATGGCAAGGGACGACGACCGACAATAGTTCAAGATTTCTCATCGATGACATACCTCATTTCGCGACATACGCCACCGGCCGGATAAAGGTCTTGATCGTTTCAATGACATATTCGATCATGGGTTCGGTGATCCCCGGATAGACCCCTATCCAAAATGACCGGTCCATGGCGATGTCGGTGTTCTGCAATTTCCCGCTCACCCGATAGTCGATGTTCTGGTAAGCAGGCTGTTTCGTCAAGTTCCCGCCAAAAAGCAATCGTGTGGCGATCTTATGTTTCTCCAGATGCCGCAACAGGTCCGCGCGGGAAAACGGTGCTTGCTGCCGTACCATTATCAAAAAGCCGAACCAGCTTGGGTCGCTGCCGGCGGTAGGTTCCGGCAGGATCAAAAATTCCTCCAGGGACTTAAGCCCCTCATGAAGCAACCGCCAGTTACGTTTACGGGCCCGGATGAATTTTTCCAATTTCTTAAGTTGCGCTACTCCCACGGCGGCCTGCATGTCGGTCGCCTTCAGATTGTACCCGACATGAGAATAAATATATTTATGGTCATACCCATGGGGCAACTGCCCTTTCTGGTGCTCGAATCTTTTTCCGCAAGTGTTGTCCTTGCCCGGATCACACCAACAATCCCGCCCCCAATCCCGCAGCGAAGTGACTATCTTTTTCAATACCACATCGTTGGTCACAACGCAGCCGCCCTCTCCCATCGTGATATGGTGCGCGGGATAAAAACTGACCGTCGCCAAATTGCCGAATGTGCCCGTCAAGCGACCTTTATACATCGAACCCAGCGCGTCGCAATTGTCTTCGACCAGCCATAACCCATGCCGCTCGGTGA
>ORJL010175175.1_pt1 | contig 37697 bp, 28 predicted proteins | sample 1779941 | NCBI WGS metagenome assembly ORJL01 (sample SAMEA104232317, study PRJEB22302) | groundwater metagenome | biome: forest; feature: aquifer; material: groundwater | place: USA | collected 2011-08-07 | depth 5.8 m | reverse complement strand
TGCGCTCACGCCTTCGCGTGCCCCGGCCCCGGCCGCCCGAGCATCTGCCGCACCCGCTCGGTCAACGCCGAGGCCTGGAACGGCTTGCGCAGGAAGCTGACGCTCTGGCTGTCCATGTCGAACGGGATCGCCATGTCCGTGTAACCGGAGATGAACAAAACCCGCAGCTCCGGATGGAGGCCGACGAGACGCTGCGCGAACGCCGGGCCATTCATCTCCGGCATGACGACGTCGCTCAGCAGCAGATCGATCTCGCCCGCGTGCTCGCTGAAGATCTCGAACGCCGAGCGCGGGGTCGCGGCCTCGAGCACCTGGTAGCCCTGCCGCCGCAGCACGGCGCTGATGATCATGCGGACCGAGTCTTCGTCCTCGACGAGGAGAATGGTCTCGCGCCCGCGCGAGGGCCCGCCCGGCTCGACCGCGACGGCGCCCGTCTGGTCCCGGTTCAGCACGGCGGGAAAGTGCATCGTGAACACGCTACCACGGCCGGGCTGGCTGTCGACACTGATGAAGCCGTGGCTTTGGCGCACCATGCCATAGACGGACGCGAGGCCGAGTCCTGTCCCCTTGCCGACCTCTTTCGTCGTGAAAAAAGGCTCGAAGAGGTGCGGCTTCGCCTCCGCTGAAATCCCGACGCCGTCGTCGATGACGCGCAGGCGCACGTAATCGGCGGCCGGCGAGTGCAGATCGGGCGGCACGTCCACCTGCGACAGCCGCGCGCACGCCACCTCGAGCCGAATCTGCCCCCCGGCCGGCATGGCGTCGCGCGCGTTCAGCACGAGGCTGAGAATCGCCTGCTCGAGCTGCGTCGGGTCGATTCTGATGATGGCGGGCGTCGGCGACAGCTCGCACGTGAGCGTGATGTCCTCGCGGATGAGGCGCGCCAGCATGCTCTCGAGCCCGGCGACCGTCTCGTTGAGATCCACCTCCTTCGGCATCAGCACCTGTTTCCGGCTGAAGGCCAGGAGCTGCCGGGTGAGCGCGGCGGCTCGCTGCCCCGCCCGTTCAATCTCCTCGAGATGGTGGCGATCGGACTCGTCGCCGCCGTGGCGGCCGAGCAGCAGCTCGGTGTACCCGAGGATGGTCGTCAGCAGGTTGTTGAAGTCGTGCGCGATCCCGCCGGCCAGGCGGCCCACGCTCTCGATCCTCTCGGACTGGATCAGCCGCTCTTCGAGCAGCCGTCGGTCGGTGATGTCCCGCGCGATGCACAGATGGCGATCGGTGTGGACACGCGCGCGGTAGGAGCACTCCACCAGGCGCCTGCCCTGGTGCGCCGAGCGCACGCGGTGCTCGCGCTTGGCCTCGCCGAGCGCCAGCAGCTCCCGCCAGGCCGCGGCCAGCTGATCCCCCTCGTCTTCGAGGAATTCGTCCAGCGGACAGTTGACCACCGCGTCCGCGGCCGCGCCGAACAACCGGCACGCCGCCGGGTTGGCTTCGAGAATCGTGCGGCGTTCGTCCAGGATGACCATCGCGTCGGCGGCGTCGAAGAACACCGCGCGAAACTGCCGCTCGCGCTCCAGGAGCGCCATGTCGGCCTCGACGCTCGCCGTCACGTCGATCAGGAAGCCGCGCAGCTCGGTGAGCACGCCGTCCGCGTCGAGCTCGCCCACCACCGTTTCGATCGCGTTCACCAGGCCGCCATCGCGGCGCCGCAGCCGGGCACGATGATGCTCGAGACGGCCCTGCTCGCGGACGCGTCCGAGAAACCGCTCGCGGTCCGCCTCGTCGCCGTAGACCGCGGCCATGCTGGTGCCGACGGCCTCGGCGACCGAGGCGAAGCCCAGCATCCGGGCGAACGCCGCGTTGCACGCGATGAGCCGCCCGTCCGGCCGCGAGACGTAGATCCCGAGCAGCGCACCCTCGAACAGCTCGCGATACCGCAGTTCGAGCGCGGACGAGGAGTGGACCGAGGCGAGCAGATCGGCGTCGGTGGGAATGACGAGCTCGAAGTCGCTCATGACAGCCGCCGGGCCGACGCCGGACGCGGGGCCTCGTCAACGAGCTGATGGCGCTCGAGCCGCCGGTAGAGCGCGCGCCGGCTGATGCCGAGCACCCTGGCGGCCGCCATGCGGTTGCCGTTCACCTGACGGAGCACGGTGAGAATGTGGGCGCGCTCGATCTCGTCGAGCTGCCCCGGCGCTTCGCCGCCGCGCTGCAGCGGGTCCGCGCGGCGGGCCCGCGCCGCCGAGCCCGTCTCGGGCCCGAAAGCGCCCGACAGCTCGCGCTCGGACACCAGGGTGCCGTCGGTCAGCATGACGGCGCGCTCGATGACGTTCTTGAGCTCGCGGATGTTGCCTTCCCACCGCGCGCCGAGCAGCACGCGCTCGGCGCCCGGCGTCAGGCCGCTGACCGCTTTCCGCATCCGCTCCGCGCAATCGCGCATGAAGGCGGCGGTCAGATACGGGATGTCCTCGCGGCGGTCGCGCAGCGGCGGCAGCGTCAGCTCCACGACGTTCAGGCGGTAGAAGAGATCGCCGCGGAAACGTCCGGCGGCCACCTCGGCGCGCAGGTCGCGGTTGGTGGCGGCGATGACGGACACGTCGACGCGCCTGGACTGCAGCGACCCGACGCGCTGCACTTCGCCGTTCTCGAGCACGCGCAGCAGCTTCGCCTGGACCGAGAGCGGCAGCTCGCCGATCTCGTCGAGGAAGAGCGTGCCGCCCTGCGCCGCCTCGAACATCCCCGGCTTGGATTCGACCGCGCCGGTGAACGCGCCGCGCGCGTGGCCGAACAGCTCGCTCTCGAAGAGCGTGTCCACCACCGCCGAGCAGTTGATCGTGACAAACGGCCTGTTGCGACGCGGCCCGGCCTGATGAAACGCGCGCGCCGCAAGCTCCTTCCCGGTGCCCGTCTCGCCGCTGAGCAGCACGACTTTCGCGTGCGGCGCCAGGCGCTGAATCAGGCTGAAGACTTCCTGCATGACCGGGCTGCGGCCCAGCATCCCGCAGAACTCGAGCTGCCGGGCCACCTGGCTTTCGAGCGCCACCACCTGTACCCGGCGCTCCAGTTCCAGCCGGATGTCCCCGAGCAACTGGCGCAGGCGATCGAAATCGAAGGGCTTGGTCAGGTACTCGCGCGCGCCCAGCTTGATCGCTTCGACCGCGCTGTCGACCGCGGCGTACCCGGTCATGAGAATGACTTCGCAGCCGGGCACGCCGGTCCGAATCTGCCGCAGCAGGTCGAGGCCGTTGACGTCCGGCATGCGCAGGTCGACCATCGCGAGATCGGCCGGCCTGCGCATCAAGATGCGCATCGCCTCCGTGCCGCTCGCGCACGTGACGACATCGAAGCCGGCTTTGGCCGCGAGGCGCTCGATCACTCTCAGAACGGGCAGCTCGTCGTCGACGACGAGGAGCTGCGGTCGCGCGGACACCGTTTTGAATGCAGACATGTCGATTCGGCCCGACCCGCACATGGGGCATCGCATGGCGGCCGGGGCTGGATCGCCCATGCGTCCCGGCGCGACGGATGTCGTCGGTTCTCGCATGTCAGTGCCGGCCCATGGTCCAAGAACCGTGCCCGGGACTGCCCTGGCAGACGCTCGAAATCGCGCGAGAAATCGCATCCGGTGAGCGTTTTCAGCCGCAAGAGCGTGCGCCTGTGTGCGCCTACGCACAGTCTAGCGCAGCCCGCACCGGACTTGTCCTAATATCGACAGCTTTCGAGCCTGGCAGTAATCTTGCCTCTCTTCGAAGAACCGCTCATGACCCCATTGACTTCGGTGCTCATCGTGGACGATGAACCCTCCGTCCGCGACTTGATGGCGCGCTGGGTGACCGCGCTCGGCCTCCGCCCCCGGACCGCCGCGAACGCGGACGAAGCGCTCGCAACGCTGCGCACCCAGCATTACGACCTGGCCGTGATCGACGTGATGATGCCGGGCCACGATGGTCTCTGGCTGGCCGGCCGGCTGCAGCGCGATCATCCGCACACCGCGGTCGTGATCGCGACCGCATATACCGAACTGCTCGAGGGAGACGCCGGGCGGCGACCGATCGCCGATCTGCTGATCAAGCCGTTTCAGCGCGAACGGTTCGCGCTCGCGGTGGACCGCGGACGGCAGTGGCGGAAGGACACGCTGGACCAGCTGCGATGGCACGCGGTGCTGTCCATCGAAATCCGCGATCGCGCCGAACAGATTTGCGCCCTCGTCAGGGGGCGCGTCGCTGCTGGCGTCGGTGAAGTCGAGGCGCTCGCCGCCTTCGCGGCCGAATGGATGCCCGCCACGGCGGCACACGGCGATCGCGTCGCCCGGTACGCGCAGTCGGTGGCGCGTGAGCTCGACGTGGAGCACGAGCTCGGCAAGGGGCTCGAAATCGCCGCGCGGTTTCACGACGTCGGCAAGGCCGCGATGCCGGATGCGCTGCTGACCAAACCGTCGCCGCTGACGCCCGACGAAGCGGCCATCATGCGCCAGCACGTGGAGGTGAGCGTCGAAATTCTGCAGGCTGCGGAGACGATGGCGCACGCCGCGCCGGCCGTCCTCGCCTCGCACGAATGGTTCGGCGGCGGCGGCTACCCGATGAAGCTGGCCGGCGACAACATCCCGCTCGCGAGCCGCATCATTGCCGTCGTCGATGCCTATGACGCGATGACGCAGGACCGCACCTACCGCGTGAGCTTCGACTCCTCCGACGCGATTGCGGAGCTCCTCCGCTGCAGCCCCGCCCAGTTCGACCCCGACATCGTCGCCGCCTTCCTCACCGTGCTCGGTCGCCACTGACGACCGGGCAACGCCGGCTACCGACTCTCGATTTCCGATCATCGACGCGCCATGTGTGGGAACCGGCCGTCCCACTGCCGGACACTCTTTCCGCTCGTCATCCAATTTTTGCATCACGATAAATGTCTGACTTATAATGACTTATCGTGAACACTGTGGGTGGCGCGGCCTTTGCCCCTGCGTCGTGCTGATCGTTTTCGCGAAACTTTCCGTCTAAGCAGACAAAACACCCAATGGATATTGCCCGTCCGTCCAATGCGAGGAAGAAGCGGATCCGCCAGGCAATCTACGCGAGCGTTGGTCTGGTGGCCGTTGTGCTCATCAGTGTCGGCTTGTCTCGGCTGAGGCCCGCCGCGCCCACGGTCGAGCGCGCGGTGGTCTGGCCCGACACCGTGAAGCGCGGGCCGATGGTGCGCCAGGTGCGCGGCCTCGGCACGCTCACGCCGGAAGACATCCGGTGGATTCCGGCGACCACGCAGGGACGCGTGGAAAGAATCATTCTCCGGCCCGGCACCGCGGTGAAGACCGGCGACGTGGTCCTGGAGCTGAGCAATCCGCAGCTCGAACAGCAGCTGCAGGACGCCGCGCTCAAGCTGGGAGCGGCGGAAGCGGGTCTGGCGAACATCAAGGTGCAAGTGCAGAACGACCTGCTCCAGCAACGGGCGACGTCCGCCAACATCGAGGCGGACTACAACAAGGCGAAGATGCAGGCCCAGATGAACGAAGCGCTCGCCAAGGATCAGCTCGTGTCGGACCTGGTGCTGAAGCAATCGCAGGTGGACGCCGAGTCGCTCGGCGTGCGCAACCAGATCTCGAAGGAGCAGCTCGCGAGCAAAGCCGACTCGATGCGCGCGCAGCTCGCCGTGCAGCAGTCGCTCGTCGACCAGGCGCGCGCCCTGCTGCAGCTCACGCGCCAGCAGCGCGACGAGTTGAAGGTGCGCGCGGGCCTCGACGGCATGCTGCAGCTCGTGCCGGTCGAAGTCGGTCAGCAGGTCGCGCCCGGCACCAATCTCGCCCGTGTGGCGAACCCGAGCCGGCTGAAGGCCGAAATCAAGATCGCGGAGACGCAGGCGAAGGACATTCAGCTGGGCCAGAAGGCCGAAATCGACACGCGCAACGGCGTCGTGGAAGGCCGCGTCGCCCGCATCGACCCGTCGGTCCAGAACGGCACGCGCACGGTGGACGTCACGCTCACCGGCCCCCTGCCGAAGGGCGCGGTGCCCGATCTGAGCGTCGACGGCACGATTGAACTGGAGCGCCTGAACGACGTCCTGTTCATGGGCCGCCCGGCGTTCGGTCAGGACCAGAGCGTCGTCGGGCTGTTCAAGATGTCGGCCGACGGCGCGAACGCCGAGCGCGTGCAGGTGACGCTCGGACGCAGCTCGGTGAACACGATCGAGGTGCTGTCGGGACTCAAGGTCGGCGATCAGGTAATTCTGTCCGACATGTCGGCGTACGACGCCTACGATCGCATCAGGCTGAAATAACGCGGGCAGCCCTCAAGGGCTGCGCTACGCGCGCGGCTTGAAGGGACAGCGACAGGTAGCGCAGGCCTTGAGGCCTGCCACATGGGAGAAACGCATGGCTGACAACGGACCGGCGCTGATCAAGCTGGATGGCGTGACGAAAGTCTTCTTCACCGACGAAGTCGAGACGCACGCCCTGTCGGGGATCCACCTCCAGATCAACAAAGGCGAGTACGTGTCGATCGCCGGTCCATCCGGGTGCGGCAAGTCGACGCTCCTGTCAATCCTCGGCCTGCTCGATTCACCGACCGAAGGGCAGTACCTGCTGAACAACCGCCCGGTGGCCGAGCTCTCCGCGTCGGAGCGCGCCCGGGTGCGCAACCGCGAGATCGGGTTCATCTTTCAGAGCTTCAATCTCATTGGCGACCTGACGGTCTTCGAGAACGTCGAGCTGCCGCTCACCTACCGGGGCATGAAGGCGGCCGAGCGCAAGCAGCGCGTCGACGCGGCCCTCGAACGGGTGGGCATGGCGCACCGCGCGAAGCACCTGCCCAGCCAGCTCTCGGGCGGGCAGCAGCAGCGCGTCGCCGTGGCCCGCGCCGTCGCCGGCGAACCGCTCATCCTGCTCGCGGACGAGCCGACCGGCAACCTCGACTCGCGCAGCGGCGAGGCGGTCATGGACCTGCTGCGCGAGCTGCACCGCGCCGGCGCGACCATCTGCATGGTCACCCACGATCCGCGCTACGCGCGGCACGCCGACCGCAGCGTTCATGTGTTCGACGGCCGCGTCGTCGAAGAGCAGACGGAAATGGCCGTGACCGAGTAGTCGTCGGTGTCTCGGCGGCGCCGATGACCGTGCTCCTCGTCGCCACCGATCTGCCGGCACGGCGCGCCACGCGCGTCGATCCCACGGTTGCCCTGAGAACCGATTCATCATGCTGATCTCGTTACGGACAGTTGAGAAGTCGTATCCGCATGGCGTCGGGCGCACCTACGTCCTGCGCCGGCTGAACGTCGACATCAAGGAGGGCGAGTTCGTCTCGATTATGGGGCCGTCGGGCGCCGGCAAGTCGACGCTCCTCCACATTCTCGGCATGCACGACAGCGCATGGTCCGGCGAGTACTACTTCATGGACCAGCCGGTGCATCGTCTCAGCCCGAAGCTGCGTTCGGAATTGCACAAGAAACACATCGGCTTCGTGTTCCAGAGCTATCACCTGCTCGACAACCTGACGGTCTACGAGAATCTGGAGATTCCGCTCTCGTATCGCAATGTGAGTCGTCAAGATCGGCAAAGCATGGTCGCCGACATCCTCGACCGCTTCCAGATCGTCGGAAAGAAGGACCTGTATCCCAACCAGCTGTCGGGCGGTCAGCAGCAACTGGTGGGCGTCGCGCGCGCCGTGATTGCGAATCCGCAGGTGATCCTCGCCGACGAGCCGACCGGCAACCTGCACTCGGCCCAAGGCAAGGAAATCATGGAGCTGTTTCGCACGCTCAACGAGGGCGGCGCGACCATTATTCAGGTGACGCATTCCGAAGTGAACGCGTCCTATGGAACACGCATCATCCAGTTGCGCGACGGCTGGGTCGTGGACGACTAGCATCACACCAAAGGGAGACGCTCACGTGGCACCAGCCCATCGATGGCCTGTGGAATCCACGACCGGTCGCGGAGAGGCGATGCCGGTGCGATCCGAGCCTGCCGTTCCGCGCGTGCTGATCGCGGACGACCAGCCCGACGTGCTCGAAGCCTTGCGGCTTCTGCTGAAGGAGGAAGGCTACCGGATCGAGTCGGCCGGCTCGCCGGCCGCGGTTCTCGAAGCCGTCGACGGCGAAGAGTTCGACGTTGTGCTGATGGACCTCAACTACGCGCGCGACACGACGTCGGGCCAGGAAGGCCTGGACCTCCTGTCACAGCTCCGTTCGCACGATCCCACGCTGCCCCTCGTCGTCATGACCGCGTGGGGAAGTGTGGAGGTGGCGGTCGAAGCGATGCGGCGCGGCGCGCGCGACTTTGTGCAGAAGCCGTGGGACAACGCCCGGCTCCTCACTATCGTGCGCACGCAGGTGGAGCTCGCCCGGGCGCTGCGCCGCCAGCAGACGCTCGAAGCCGAGAACCGGTCGCTCAAGCCGGACGTGCGGCCGATGCTCATCGCCGAGGCCCCGTCGATGCGGCCGGTGCTCGAGCTCGTCGCGCGCGTGGGACCGTCGGAGGCCAACGTCCTGATCACCGGCGAGAACGGCACCGGCAAGGGCACCGTCGCGCTGGCGCTTCACGCCGTGTCAGGACGCGCGGGCAAGGGGCTCGTCACGGTCAACGCCGGCGGCCTGTCGGAGGGCGTGTTCGAAAGCGAGCTCTTCGGCCACGTGAAGGGGGCGTTCACCGACGCCAAGACCGACCGTGTCGGCCGCTTCGAGCTGGCCGACGGCGGCACGCTCTTCCTCGACGAGATTGCCAACGTCCCGTTGAACCTGCAGCCGAAGCTGCTGCGCGTGCTCGAAACGGGGGACTTCGAACGGGTCGGCTCGTCACGCACGCGCCAGGCGAACGTGCGCATCGTCTCGGCAACGAACTCGAACCTCGGCGACGAGGTCGCGGCGGGTCGCTTCCGGCAGGATCTGCTCTTTCGTCTGAACACGATCGAGATTCAGCTGCCGGCGCTCCGCGACCGCCGCGAGGACATCCCGGCGCTGGCCGCGCACTTTCTGCGCCAGCACGTGCAGCGCTATCGGAAGAACATCGCGGGCATCGAGCCGACGGCGCTGCAGGCCCTGCTCGATCATCCCTGGCCGGGCAACATCCGCGAGCTCGATCACGCTGTCGAACGCGGCGTGCTGATGGCGCAGGGAACCGCGATTCGGCTCGACGAGCTCGGCCTGCGGATGGACCGCGAGGCGACGTCGCGGATCGAAGACATGTGCCTCGAGGACGTCGAGGGTTTCCTCATCAAGAAAGCGATGGCGCGCTTCGACGGCAACGTGAGCCAGGCGGCCAAGGCGCTCGGGCTGAGTCGCAGCGCCTTGTATCGCCGCCTCCAGCGGTACGGAATGTAAGTTGCTCGTGTGAGCGCACCATCAGGCGGGCCGGCGGACACGGCGACGGTGTCCGCCCTCGATCCGATCTCGAGCCGGCCGAGCGCCCGGCTGCGCTTCGACCAACGCATGCTGCTGCTCGCACTGGCCGCCGGCTTCCCCGCCGCGCTCGTCGCGCTCATCCTGCTCTGGACCGGCGATTACACCCCCAAGGTCCAGTGGACGCTCACTGTCTTCATCGTCGGCGTCTGGACCGGCTGTTCGTTCAGCGTCCGGCACCGCGTCGTGCTGCCGTTGCAGACGCTGTCGAACCTGCTGGCGGCGCTGCGCGAGAGCGACTTCTCGATTCGCGCGCGCGGCGCGAGCGGCGACGACCCGCTCGGCGCCGTGATGCTCGAAGTCAACGTGCTCGCCTCGACGCTCCACGACCAACGGCTCGGGGCGCTCGAGGCGGGCGCGCTCCTGCGCACCGTCATGATGGAGATCGACGTCGCGGTGTTCACCTTCGATGGCGCGCAGGCGCTGCGCCTGGTGAACCGCGCCGGCCAGCGGCTGCTCGCGCAGCCGGCCGAGCAGCTCCTCGGCCGCACGGCTGACGAGCTGGGGCTGCGCCCATGTCTCGAGGGCGCGTCGCCGCGCATCGAGGATGTCGCCTTTCCGGGCGCGTCGGGCCGGTGGGAGGTGCGGCGCACGACGTTCCGTCAGGGCGGGCGCCCTCATCAGCTGCTGGTGCTGGCCGACGTCAGCCGTCCGCTGCGCGACGAGGAACGCCAGGCCTGGCAGCGGCTGATTCGGGTCATCGGTCACGAGATCAACAACTCGCTGACGCCGATCAAGTCGATTGCCGGCAGTCTCGGGTCGATGCTCGCGCGCGACGAGATGCGCGACGGCTGCTCGCGCTCATACGGCGCATCGCCGGCGTCGAGACGCGGCTGCCGATCCGGATCGAGCAGGGCCCTGACGTCACGATCCGCGCCGATCCCGATCAGCTCGAGCAGCTCCTCATCAACCTCGTGCACAACGCGTCGGACGCGGCGCTGGAGACCGGCGGCGGCGTCACCGTCGGCTGGAAGCGCGAGGGCCGCAGCTTCGAGCTCTGGATCGACGATGAGGGATCGGGCCTGGCGAATGCCTCGAACCTGTTCGTGCCGTTCTTCACGACAAAGCCGGGCGGATCCGGCATCGGCCTCGTCCTCAGCCGCCAGATCGCCGAAGCGCACGGCGGAACGCTGACGCTGGAGAATCGGACCGATCGGCGCGGCTGCCGCGCCTATCTGCGGCTGCCGGCGGTGTAACGGGGTCGAGGAGTGCCGCTTGAACACGCATCGCGCACAGGTGGTGCGGCGCTACCGCGCGTGATTCAGGGACGACCGCCGACGGCCTGGCGCACGGCGGACGCGAGAACGGCGCCCAGTGCCGCAGCCGCCAGGACAAGGGCGGGGACCGGACGCTCGACGAGGACGTAGCAGAGTACGGAACCCAGCGCGCCGCCCACTCCGACCGTAGAGACGGCGTCGGTCAGACGACTGAGCCGACCGCGGGGGCACTTATGATGCTCGGTAAGCGCCCCCATGCACCTGGGGCAAGTAGCCATATGACCTACTGTAACAACAGCAACTCGCTCGTGTATCTATCTTATCGCAGTTTCTACGTCCTTTGCCCTTTCATCGCACCGAACACAGCAATATGGCTGTCGACCACGCGCTTGCGCTCGGCTTCGTCCGGCTCGAGGGTCCACACGCCGCGCTGCGACGTGCCGCCGAGGATGATGCCGTCGTCGCGCGCCATCATGTGGATGCCGAGGCTGCCGGGCTGGGCGGGCACGCCACCGTTGGTCTCGTAATTCACCTCGGCCTGCGGCGCCATCACCGTCAATTGACCTTTGAGCGGCACCAATTCCTGGTCGCCGAACAGATCTCTTGCGCCGAGGCCGGTGCAGTTGATCACGATCGGCTCGCCGAGCGCCGCCAGCTCGCGCGGCGTCTCGAACTTGCGGATGACGAGGTGCCCGCCCCACAGCTGGAAATCGCGCACGAGGCTGTCGAGGTAGATCGACGGCTCGATGCGGATCTGCGGCGACCGAATCGCGTACTTCGTCGGGAACGGGTGCTCGCCCGGCTGCAGAACCTCCCGGCCGATGTTGAAGCGCGCCTGCAGATTGGGCCGCGCCGGGTTGTCCGTCTGCGGCGGCGGGAGCTCGTTCACCAGCGAATAGTTGTCGAGCCACGAGACGCCGAAGTACGGGCCGGCGAGCAGCTGCAACTGGCGGTAGGAGATGTCCGCGGCGCGATCGTACTGCGCGTCCCATTCCGACGTCCGCCGATCGTTCTGGACGAGGCCCGACGTTGGCGTGAAACCCGCCAGCGACATGTTCGACGTGACGTTGGGCGGGACCGCCAGCGCGTAGATCGTCACGTCGAATCCGCGCCGCTGGAGTTGCCGTGCGCAGGAGAGGCCGACCGATCCGCATCCGACGACCGCCGCCTGCCGCGCCTGATGTTCGGTCGCGAATTCCGCCGCCATCAGGCCGGTGCCCCACGCCAGCGACATGCCCGCCCCGCCGTGCCCGTAGTTGTGCACGAGCAGCTTGTCGTCCAGCTTGTCCGGCTTCAACACGAAGCCGGCGTCGCGATGCGGCCGCAAACCGACCGTCGTCCGGATGATGCGATCCCACGAGGCCTTGACCGGCGCGAGATTCACCGGCGGCCGGCGCGGCGCCGGGCTGGGTTTCGGATTCGTCGCGCAGCCGCTCAGCCCGAAGCCCAGCGCGGCCATGCCGCCGGTCGCGAGAAATGTGCGTCTTTGCATGGTTATGTCTGCCGTTTCAGTCCGCGCGCCACCGAGAAGAAGTCGAACCATGTCGAGTCCGCCCCGCCATAGCGGCGCGCGATCTTGACGTCCACCACGTACGGCCGTCCCGACGCCGTCGCCTTGAAACAGCGCTCGAGCGCCGCCGGCAGCTTCGCCGGATCCTCGACGCGCTCGCCCTCGACGCCGTAGCCCTTGCAGATCAGGACGTGATCGATCCGCGGCGAATCGAGCGAGACGCCCGGATAGCGGCCGGTTGCCGCCGCGCGGCGATTGTACTGGTACAGGTACTTGCGGTTCGCCTGGTACGAGCCGTTGTTCCAGATGACGACGGCGACCGGGATCTCGTAGCGGACCGCCGTCCACAGCGCCTGCACGCCGAACTGGAAGCTGCCGTCGCCGACGAGCGCCACCACCTGCCGATCCGGCCGGGCGATCTTCGCGCCGATGGCGTTGGGCACGCCCCACCCGAGCACGCCACCGCTCGTCGTGAAATGACGGCGGCCGCGCGCGTCGCGGCTCAACTCGAAGTACGCGTCCGCGACCTGCTCTTCGCTGATCAGCTCGGTGACGACGATCGCGGCGGGGTCAATCGCGCGATTGAGCTCGCGTGCGAGCCGTTCGATCGAGATCGGCGTGTCGTTCCACCCGCGGCGCGCCGCGTCCTCGAGCGCCTGACGCCGCTCGCGCGTGTAGCGATCGACCGCGCGTCGCCGGTCGGCGATCGCGGTTTGCGGGAGCGTCCGCCGGCGCAGCTCGTCGAGGACGGCCTTCGCCGCGAGATCGACCCGCGCGATCATCGGCACGTCGACGGGATACGTCCGGCCGACCTCCGTCGTGTCCACGCTGGTGTGGATCACTTTCACGCCGCGCGGCACGATCGGCGCGGGCACCGCGCCCGCCGCCGTGAACATCGTCCCGCCGACGCTCCAGAAGACGTCGTGGTCCGTCGGGAAGCGCTCGTCCTCCGCGAAGAACCCGGCATACTGCGGGTGGAACGACGGAAACGTGACGGGGCTGTGGCTCGCGAAGAGATCCGAGAACACCGGGGCGCCCAGCAGCTCCGCGATCTCGCGGACCGGCTCCGCGCCGCCGTACGGGTTCAGCTCGCGGCCGGCGACGATGACCGGGAAGCGCGCGGCGGCGAGCAGATCCGCGGCACGCGACACCGCGTCAGGATCCGGGTGCAGCGACGTGTCGGGTTCCGAGCGCGAGCGCGGCAGGATCTCCGCCCGCTTGACCGGCTGCTCCCACAGGTCCTTGGAGACGGTGACGAAGGTCGGTCCGCCTGGCGGCACGCGCGAAAAGAGGAACGCGCGCCGCAGCACTTCAGGGAGCGTGCCCGCGTTCAGCACGTCCCACGTCCAGCGGGGGTAGTCGCGCGGGAGCTGCGCGAGGTTCGGCGCCTCGAGGAACACGTTCTGCCCGCGGGCCAGCGTCGACTGCCCGCCGGCCGTAATCACGACCGGCACGCGATCCTTGAACGCGTTCGCGATTTGCCCGAGCGCGTACGCCGTGCCCGCATCGGAATGGATGTTGACGAACGCCGTCTGGCCGGACGCGCGCGCCCAGCCGTCGGCCATCGCCATCACCGAGCTCTCGTGCAGTCCTTGCACGTACTGCAGCTGGACGCGATCGACCAGCGCGTCGAGGAAGCCGACTTCTTCGGAGCCGCCGAGGCCGAACACGTACGGGACGCGCCAGTCGATCAGGAACTCCGCCATCAACTCGCCGCCGGTGAGGTCGTGGACGAGGCGGCCGGACGGCGCGCCGAGTTGAGCCGCGGCGGCAGCCGATTGGGCATCGAGCGCGCGCGAGAGTCCCGCCGCCGCGCTGGCGGCCACACCCATCCGGGTGAGCCGCGACACGAAACCGCGGCGCGTCATCCCCCGATCGAGAAACCGTCTGGCTGCGTCCTTCACGGTGCGTGGCTAAGAAGACCGCGGCGACTCCACATCAGTCCTCCACGACAGGCCTGACGGCCTGCGCTACGGATGCGCGGATTATACGCTCACGCTCGCCTGAAAGGCTCGCGCGACAGGTCGCCTACCGCGCGGGTCGCATGGCGCGAGGCTTCAGCCGAGCGATCAGCGCGCAGCCGAGGCGGGGCGCAGTTTCATATTCGCCAGCGCGAAGGCCCATGCCGCTGCAATCCACTGTCGCGATTGTATACTCCGTGCGTGCGCCTGCTTTCACGGCTCGCTGTTCTTCTGCTCCTGTCCGCCGTCCCGGCCGGGCTGTCGGGCAACGGTGTGCCGACGCCGGAATCGGTCTTCGGCTTCCGGCCCGGCGCCGATTACAAGCTGGCGACATACGACCAGTCGGCCGACTACTTCAGGAAGCTCGCGGCGTCCACGAAGTACATGAAGATCGTCGAGGCGGGCAAGACGAGCCAGGGGCGCACGATGTTCTTCGCGCTCATCTCGACGCCAGACAATCTGTCGAAGATCGATCGCTACCGCGAGATCGCGCGGCGCCTGGCGCATCCGCAGGGGCTGACCGACGCCGTCGCGCGCAAGCTTGCGCGCGACGGCAAGGCGTTCGTGCACATCGACGGCGGGCTGCACTCGACTGAAGTGGCGGGCGCGCAGCACACGCCGCAGCTGGCCTACGATCTCGTGTCCCGCGCGAATGACGCCGACGTCAGGGCCCTGCTCGAGAACGTCGTCGTGATGGTGTGGCCGACGATCAATCCCGACGGCCAGCAGATGGTCGCCGAGTGGTACATGAAGAACGTGGGCACGCCGTACGAGCTGTCGGGGCTGCCGCGCCTGTATCAGGAGTACGTCGGACACGACAACAACCGCGACGCCTACATGCTGAACATGGTCGAGTCGCGCGTGCTCGAACACGCCTGGCGGCAGTGGGAACCGCAGATCATCTACGTCCATCACCAGTCGGGTCCGTTCCCCACGCGCATCTGGCTGCCGCCATTTTCCGAGCCCGTGGGCATCGACGCGCCGTTCCTCATGGCGCGCGAAGTGAACATGATCGGTATGGCGATCGCGAAGGGGCTGGAGGAGCACGGGCAGGTCGGCGCCACGCACATGGGCACGGCGTTCGACGCGTGGTACCCGGGCTACGTGGACTACGCGCCGAATTTCAAGAACATCGCGGCGTTCTGGACCGAGACGGCGCTCTTCCAGTACGCCACGCCCCACGAGTACACCCTGAATGACTTCCCGCAGAACATGCACGATCTCCGGCCGCGGAGCCTCTACTCGAGCCCCTGGCCGCCCGGCTGGTGGCGCCTGCGCGACGCGGTCGACTACATGGAAACCGCGTCGCGGTCGGTCATCGAGTACGCCGCAAAGTACAAGGAGTCGCTGCTGTTCAATCGCTATCAGGCGGGACGCGACCAGATCGCGCTCGGCCGGAAGAAAGCGCCGTACGCCTATTTCGTCCCGCGCGAGCAGCGCGATCCGGTTGCCGCGGTGGAGCTGCTGCGGCGCGCCGCGTTCGGCGGCGTGCGCGTCTTTGAGCTGACGGCGCCCGTCACCGTCGGCGCGGACACCTTCGCCGCGGGCACATGGGTGATCCCGACCGATCAGGAATTCGCGGCGATCGCGCGCGAGGTGCTCGACGTTCAGCGGTATCCGGACCTGCGGCAGTTTCCCGGCGGCCCGCCCGAGCGGCCCTACGACGCCGCCGGCTGGACGCTCCCGCTGCAGATGGGCGTCCGCGTCGTCGGCGCCACCTCTCCCCTCGCGGACGAGGTGCGCGCAAAGATGACGCTCGTCGGCGCGATGCCGGAGCCGAAGATGAAGCCGACGACGTATGAAGCCGCGTTGAAGACCGATGCGGCTCCATTCGACAGCCTGCCGGGCGTGGGTTTCAACACCGATGCGGCCGCGGCGGCGATTGTGCCGCCGGCGGGTCGCGTCGCCGGGTCGGGCCCAGTCCTCATCGTCGATCCCGCGCAGAACAACGCGTTCCGCGCGCTCAACCGCGCGTGGCAGATGGGCGCCACCGTGCAGGCGAGTGCCGGCCCCTCGGGCGCGCCGATTCGGTATGCGATCCGCGGCCTTTCAGGGAGCGCGCAGGACGATCTCGTGAAGGCGCTCGCGCTGCAAGCCGAGCGCGCGCAATCGGCGCCGGGCCGCGCTGTCCGCCCGCCGCGCATCGGCCTGTATCAGCCGTGGACCGGCAGCATGGACGAGGGCTGGACGCGCTGGGTGCTGGAGCAGTACGGCTTTTCTTTCGTCACGATCCATCCCGAGGACTTCACGTCCCCGCTCGGCGACAAGGTGGACGTCGTCATCCTCGCGGACGATGCGCGCGTGCCCCTCGGGCCGGGTGCGAGCGGTGCGGAAAGTGCGGGTGGTGCGAGCGGTGCGGAAGGTGTGGGTGGTGCGAGCGGTGCGGGTGGCGCCGGTCGCGGGGGACGCGGAGGTCCGGTCCGTCCCGAGTACGGCTATCAGCTGTCGGCGACCGACCTCCAGGCGTTCGAGCAGTTCATCCGCGGCGGCGGGACGCTCGTGTGCCTGAGCAACGCGAGCACGTTCGCCATTCAGCAATTCAAGCTGCCGGTGAAAAACGTCATCGCCGGCCTGCGGCCGGACGAGTTCTTCCTGCGTGGATCGATCGTCGAGGTCACCACCGATCCGACGCACCCGGTGATGGCGGGCATGCCGGACAACGCGGCGGTGTTCGTGGACGGCAGCCCCGTCTTCGAACCGCAGGACGGCTTCGAGGGCACGGTCCTCGCGCGATATCAGGAATCCGGATCGCCCTTGCTATCGGGGTATCTGATCGGCGAGAACTACCTGCTGGGAAAAGCTGCCGCGCTCGACGTCCCGCTCGATGCGGGCCACGTCGTGCTCCTCGGCTTCAGGCCGGAATGGCGCGGTCAGCCGTTCGGCACGTTTCGGGTGTTGTTCAACGCGGCGCTGTTCAGCCGCTAGGAGTGGATGATGCGAAAGATGATGCGCACCTTCGGACTCGGTCTCACGATCGCGCTGGTCGGCGGCACATATCTCGCGATGGCGCAGCAGCCGCCGGCCGCGCCGCCGCCGCCGATGTCCTTCTTCGTCACGAGCGCCGGCTCGGGTAACGGGGCGAATCTCGGCGGGATTGCCGGCGCCGATCGGATCTGCCAGACGCTGGCGACCGCGGTCGGATCGACCAAGACCTGGCACGCCTACCTGAGCGCCGCCGCGGCGAGCGGTCAGCCGGCGGTCAACGCGCGCGATCGCATCGGCACCGGCCCGTGGTTCAACGCGAAGGGCGCGCGGATCGCGCAGAACATCGCCGACCTGCACGGCGACACGCTCGAAATGGCGCGCCGCGGCAACAACATCTCGAAGGCGACGGCGCTCACCGAGAAGGGCGACCCGATCAACGGCGTCGGCGACACGCCGAACCGCCACGATATGCTGACCGGGTCGCAGCTCGACGGGACCGCGTTCACCGACGGCGCGGATCACACCTGCGGCAACTACACCAGCAGCGCGGCCGGCACGGTGCAGCTCGGCCATCACGATCGCACCGGCGGCGGCAGCACGACGTGGAACTCGACACATCCCAGCCGCGGCTGCAGCCAGGAGAACCTCGTCGCCACGGGCGGCGCGGGGCTCTTCTACTGCTTCGCGATCAACTAGCGCCGTTTTCACGAGCGTGTAGTGTCCGCCTTTAGGCGGACCGCCGCAGGCCGGCTGAAGCCGGCCACTACGTGGTGGTGAAAAACGGCTCTAGCGCCGTTTCTGCCGTCTCGTAGCGCAGCCGTTTCTGCCGTCTCGTAGCGCAGCCCTTCAGGGCTGCCCGCCGGCAGGGCTGAAGCCCTGCGCTACACGGACGCGCAAAACGCGCGAGCGTTCCATCGGAGCCGAATGGACGATCGGTTCGTCGTCACATGTCCCTATTGCGGCGAGCAGGTGGAGATCTATCTGGAGCCGGACGTCAGGGGTAGCTTCGTCCAGGATTGCGAGGTCTGCTGCAACCCCTGGCGGGTTCGTGTGACGGGTTCTGGCGGCGCGCGCGAGGTTGACCTCGCGCGCGCCGACGGGTCGGAATAGCAGTCAGCGCGTGAGCTGATCGATGTACCAGCTCACGCGGTTACCGGAGTCCCCGTGCGCCTCGGTGCCGTTGGTCTGATACCGGACGACACCCTGCCGGTCCACGTAGAACGTCGCGGGGACATTGTCGAACCCCATCAGTTGCTCGGCGTCGGCCGCCGTCGCTCGCGCCACGGGAAATGGGAACTTCATCTCGGACAGGTAGCGCTCGAGCCGCTTCGAATCCTCGTCGATGCTGACCAGCAGGAACGCGACGCCAGGGTCGTTCTGGTACTTCGCGTAGGACGCTTTCAGGTGCGGTAACTCCGCACGGCAGAGCCCTCACCAGGATGCGAAGAAATTCAGCAGCAGGACCTTGCCGCGCAGCCCGGCCGGGTTCACCGGACGGCCGTCCAGACCCGTGATCGTCAGGCTCGGCAACGGGCGATCCACCAGGCTCTTGAGCGCGTTTGCCCGTCGATCTTCGCGCCGCCGCGACAACTCCTCCTCCAGCCAGGCGTCGAACGCCCCCGGCTTCTTCGTCGCGGCATGGAGGGTGGCGACCGTCTGGGTCGCGCGCTGCCTGAGCGGCGCCGGCCCACCGGCGAGCGACAGCGCGTTCAGATAGTGATCGAGCGCGCGCGCCTCATCGTTCTTCGCCCGAGCCAGTTCGCCCAGGTGCACCTGGTTGCCGAAGTCCAGGCGCTGGAACAGCTGCTCGGCTTCGTCGAGCCTGGTGGCCGCCGTGGCGTAGTCTTTTCGCAGGACGGCGGCCCACCCGACGAGATCGGCCGCCGTCGCATGCCCGCGCGCAAAGGAGCCCTGCGATTTCCCGGCCATCTGATAGGCGCTCAGGTTTTCATCGATGAAGTGATCCGAGACCGTCGCGCCGCGTTCGGCCATCGCGACGCCGCGGTCGTATTCGCCGCGATCGATCAGGATCTGCGCGCCCGCGAAGTACGGCGACGGGTCGGCCTGCGCCTTCGCCCGCGCTTCGACGGCGGCGACGATCTCGCCCGTTGGCGCGGCGGTGTTGGTCCGGTACGCTGCGAGCTTGTCGTCGAGCGCCTTCACCTCGGCCCGCGGCAGTGCGGGATCGACCTTGTCGGCGGCGGCGAAGCCTTCGGCGGTTTGCAGCGCCTCCCTGGCTGACGCTCGCGACGGGTCCGCGGCCACCGCAGCCTTCAGTTCCGCCAGCGCACGGTCGCGCACCGACGGTTCGTCGTGCCACCCGGGCAGCACGTTGTCCTGCTGCCAGCCTTTGAACGTATAGAGACGGCCGAGCGCCTCGTGCGCCTCGGCCGCCGTGGACGGGTCGCGGGTCGCCGCCTCGAGCGCCACGATGGCGCTCTTGGCGAGCCGCTGGTCCCAGAGCGCCTGGCCGCGCGCCAGCTGTTCGCGCGCGGGGCTTTGCGCCATGCCTCCGGCGACGGTCAGGGCGAGGGCCGCCGCCGTCATGAATCCTCGAAGCATCATCGACTCCGCCGCACGTGTCGCTCTCAAGGCCCGCCGGAGATCGAGGGGTCAGAAATCAAACAACCGCGTGTATTTGACGATGAACGAGCGCCCAAGGGTTTCGTACGGATTGAAGTCGGTCGTATCGCGCCGGTCGTTGTAGACAACGAACAACCCCGTGCCGCTGCGGTTGAGGAGCGCCAGACGGACGTTCGACGTCAGCAGCGACGACTGGTTGTTGTACTGGACCAGCGCCTGGATGCTCGCCAGGGTGGTGAAGGCGTAGCTCACTTTCACCGGGATCAGATTGGTGTGAAAGTTGCCGTACTTCAAGTCGGCGTTCTGGCGCGTCCACCCGAACGAGCCGACGAACCGGGCGCCGGCGCGCCAGTTGAACGCCGTCTCGTACGCGTCGAAGTCCCCGTCATAGAAGCCGCCGTGTCGCCACCGCAGCGTGGTCGAAATGAAGGCGCTGGGATCGCTCAGGTACTCGTTCACGAGCTGGTACCAGGTATAGAACCCGGGTGGAATGACCACCTTCTTGCCGCCGGCGTTGAACACCGTGAAGGGCACGCTCGGCCGATCCTGATAGCGCTCGACGACCGTGCCGAAACGGCCGCCCTGCTTCGGATCAATCTCGAAGAAATGAAAGTGCCCCATCGAGGTCTGGAGCTGGCCGTCGGCCATGCCGTAATACGAGTTGTAGTTGACGTGCGGTGAAATCCGGCGAATCCACGGCCACTGCTTTGGCTGCGGCTGAAAAAACACGCGAAACTCCGGGTGACGGTAGCCTTTGCGCGGCAGGTAGCCGACTTCCGGATTGAAGTTGCCGCCCACCTGTGAGTACCCGCCTGCGACCAGCCACAGGTTGTTCGTGAAGTTGTAGAACACGCGCTCCGAGTGGTCGGTCCCGCCCTTCGCCTCCGGTGACGTCGTGCCCGCGACGTACGCAAACAGTTTGGAGTTCTTCGTCACCTGCAGGTTGGCATCGACGCCGTACGCGCGGTTGAAGTCGTTCGCGCCGGCGTACTGTCCGGTGCCGTCGCGGTTCACGAAGATCGCGCCGAAATTTGAACGTCCGACCTCCCGCTGCACACGGACGACGCTGAAGTTGTTCGCGGAGGTGACAAGCCTCCCGGTCTGCTGATCCAGCGCTGAATCGGTGTGCATGTCGAGCACGCCGATGTTGTAGCCGCCGACCTTCCCCGAGAGGCGTGCGCCGCCGTTGATGTCGATCGGCAGTCCGGAGGAACCCGTGGCCGACAAGCCAATCCGCCGCGAGAAAAAGAGGTCCACCTGCTGCGGCGCGCCGAACTGGAAGACCGACGCGTTCTCGAGAAAGAACGGGCGCTTCTCGGGAAAGAACAGGTCGAAGCGGGTGAGGTTCACCTGCTCCTCGTCGGCTTCCACCTGCGCGAAATCGGTATTGACCGTGAAGTCCGCGGTCAGGTTCGGCCGCACACCCCATTTCGCGTCGAGGCCGACGTTGCGGTCCTTGAACGGGTTCACGCGGCTGACCACCTGGTCCTTCGCCACGGTGTAGTCCTTGTTCGCGGAGCCGAGCACGTACGGCGTGATCTTGAGGTCGTGCCGCGCCGGCAGATCCAGCCCGGTCAGCTTCGCCGCCGACGAGATGCGATAGATGTCGAACCCGCGCGCCACCGGCGACAGGAACACCTGCTCGTTCTTACGCCGGATGTTGCGCTTGACGTTGAAGCCCCACGTGCGATTGCTGCCAACCGGGTAACGCAGGGTCTTCAGCGGAATCGCCATTTCGGCTTCCCAGCCCCGCTCCGTGATGGCCGTCTTCACGCGCCAGTCGCCGTCCCAATTGGCATTGAAGGAGCCGATCGTCCCGCGCTGAGACCCGCCTGAACCCGACGCGCTCGACGAGATGCCGCCCGTCTGGCCTTCACCCGCTACCTGGCCGTCGTACTCGATGCCGAGCGGGTTGGTCCCGAAGACGAACGCGTTCTGGTTGTCGTTGAACGTGTCGAGCACCAGGATGATGGCGTCGGTCTCCGTCAGGTCCGCGTCGCGGCGGCTCTGACTGACGACGATCTTCGACGGATCCGAGTCGAAGCAAATCACGCCGACATACAGATGCGTCTTGTCGAACAGCACGCGCACTTCGGTGCGTTCGCTGGCCGGTGCGCCTTCCATCGGATCGGTCTGCGTGAAGGTCGCGTACGGCTCGACGCGCAGCCATGCGTCTTCCGCGACCTTCCCGTCGAGCATGGGTGGAGGCGTCCCGTCCGGGAGGCGCGTGGCCGACAGCTGCATCGGGTCCGCGTTTCCCGGCGCGCGCTGCGCGCCGGCGACGGTCGGCGATGTGACCAGGGTGATGAGGATCAGGGCGGCCGACGGGAGGATGCGAGATGTGCGCCGATGTGGCATGCGAAGAAGTTCCTTTGGACGAAACGGGTGGACGCAAGTAAAGCATATAACGACTCCTCGGCCGGCTCGCGGTATAATGATTGGATCCTCCGGCAAGATTCCTCAGCGTCAGGTCACTGTCTATGATTGCAGTTCAGGGTGTGTCGATGCGGTTCGGGTCGAAGGTCCTCTTCGACGATGTGACGACGACCTTCACGACCGGTCGGCGATACGGCCTCACCGGCCCGAACGGCGCCGGCAAGTCCACGTTCATGAAGCTGCTCACCGGCGAGCTGCCGCCGCAGCGCGGCATCGTGGTCTGCCCGAGCAAGCTGGGCATCCTGCGCCAGGACCAGTACGCGTTCGACCCGTTCCGCGTCATCGACACGGTGATCATGGGCAACCGCCGCCTGTGGAGCGCGCTCGAAGAACGCGAGCTCCTCTACGCGAAGGCCGAGATGACCGACGCCGAGGGCATGCGCCTCGGCGAGCTCGAGGGGATCGTCGGCGACGAGGACGGGTACGAAGCGGAGAGCCAGGCCGCGATTCTGCTCCAGGGCCTCGACATCCCGGACGCGCTGCACGAGCGAAAGATGGAGGAACTGCAGGGCGGACAGAAGGTGCGCGTGCTGCTCGCGCAGGCGCTCTTTGGCCGCCCCCAGGCGCTGCTCCTCGACGAGCCGACCAACCACCTGGACCTCGACTCGATCCACTGGCTGCGCGAGCTCCTCGTCCGCTTCGAAGGCACGCTCATCGTCATCTCGCACGACCGCCATTTCCTGAACGCCGTCTGCACGCACATCGCGGACATCGACTACCAGACGATCATCACCTATACCGGCGGGTACGACGACATGGTGCTCGCCAAGATGCAGATCCGCTCCCGCGTCGAGAGCGAGAACGCGCAGCGCGAGAAGAAGATCGAGCAGCTCCAGGATTTCATCGCGCGGTTTTCGGCCGGCACGCGCGCGAGCCAGGTGATGTCGCGCAAGAAAGAAGTCGAGCGGCTGCAGACGACCGAGCTGGCGCGGTCGAACATCCAGCGCCCGTACATCAAGTTCACGATGAACCGGCCGTCGGGTCGCGTCGTGCTCGAGGCGAAAGGCGTGAGCAAGGCCTTCGGCGACCTCGACGTCGTCACCGACTTCAGCGCGATCGTCAACCGCGGCGAGAAGATCGTCCTCGTCGGGCGGAACGGCCTCGGCAAGACAACGCTGCTGAGGGCGCTGCTGTCGGACGCGCCGGGCCTGCCCCCCTCGCCCGCCGACAGCGATGCCGGCACGCTGCGCTGGGGGCACGAAGTGTCGATCGGCTACTTCGCGCAGGATCACACGGGCGTGATCCAGAAGGGCTTCACCGCCGTCGAGTGGCTGCACCAGTTCGATCCCGACGCGTCGCGCCAGGACATCCACGGCCTGCTCGGCCAGATGCTATTCAGCGGCGAAGAAGGGCTGAAGCCCACCGAAGCGCTTTCCGGCGGCGAAACGGCGCGCCTGCTCTTCTGCCGCATCATGCTGCAGAAACCGAACGTGATCGTCCTCGACGAGCCGACCAACCATCTCGATCTCGAGTCGATCAACGCCTTGAACGTCGCGCTGCAGAAGTACGAGGGCACGGTGTTCCTCGTGACGCACGACGAGGACCTGATGGAGGAAGTCGGCACGCGCGTGTGGCACTTCGACGGCCGCGCGATTCAGGACTTCAAGGGCACGTACGAGGATTACGGGGCGACGCTCGCCTGAAGAATCGACACGGCCTTGCGCGAGCTGCTCTCATGAGAATCACACCACGCGTCATCTTCAGCTCGGCCGCCCTCTGCCTGCTCGGACCGCTGATCTCCGCCCTGTCGCCAGGTGACGCCGACTGGCCGATCAACGGAGGCGTCGACAACATCCGGTATTCCCCGCTCGCGCAGGTCAACCGCGAGAACGTGTCGAGGCTCCAGGTCGCCTGGACCTACGATTCGCACGACGCGTTCACGGGCTCGGAGATGCAGAGCAACCCGGTCGTCGTCGAGGGTGTGCTCTACGCGACGACGCCGACGTTGAAGGTGGTCGCCGTGGACGCGGCGACCGGGCGCGAGATCTGGAGGTTCGACCCGAGCGGCGGCGCCGCGCCGGGCGCGCGCTTCCGCCATCGCGGCGTCACCGTGCACACGGATCGCGTCTTCGTCACCTACCGCAGTGTCCTGTGGGCGCTCTACAAGGACACCGGGACGCCCGTCAGATCCTTCGGCGCCGATGGCCGGATCGACCTGCGCGAGGGGCTCGGTCAGCCTGCGGAGAAGCTGAGCGTCAGCGCCAGCACGCCCGGCGTGGTCTTCGAGGACATGCTCATCATGGGCAGCTCGGTGCCGGAAACGCTGCCGGGCTCCCCGGGTCACATCCGCGCGTTCGATGTGAACACCGGCAAGCTGCGCTGGATCTTCCACACGATTCCGCAGCCGGGCGAGCTCGGGTACGACACGTGGCCGAAGGACGCCTACCAGATCTCGGGCGGCGCGAACGCGTGGGCGGGCGTGACCGTTGACGCGAAGCTCGGAATGGTGTTCGCCGCGACCGGCTCGGCGTCCTTCGACTTCTACGGCGTGACGCGGCACGGCGACAACCTGTTCGCCGACTGCGTGCTCGCCCTCGACGCACGCACCGGCCGCCGCATCTGGCATTTCCAGGGCATCAGGCACGACGTGTGGGACTACGACTTCCCCGCGTCGCCGAACCTCGTCACCGTCACGCGCAACGGCCGCAAGGTGGACGCGGTCGCGCAGATCACGAAGTACGGGTACGTCTACGTTCTCGATCGGCGCACTGGCGCGCCGCTGTTTCCGATCGAATCGCGAAAAGTGCCGCCGGCGGCGATCGACGGCGAGCGGCTGTCCGAGCGGCAGCCGTACCCCGTGAAGCCGCCGCCCTTCACGAGGCAGGGGCTCACCGAGGACATGCTCACCACGCGCACGCCCGAAGCGCACGCGGCCGTGCTGGAGCGGTTCAGGAAGTACTCGACCGGCTTCCTCGCGCCGCCCTCCTTCGAGGGGACGATCATCTTTCCCGGCGTCGACGGCGGCGCCGAATGGGGCGGTGCGGCGTTCGATCCCGACTCGGCGCTCCTCTACGTCAACTCGAACGAGATGCCGTGGATCGTGAAGCTGATCCCGAACAACGACACCTCGCTCTACAACAGCAAGTGCGCCACCTGCCACCGTGAGGATCGCAAGGGATCGCCGTCGGCGCCGCCGCTCGAGGGCGTCGGCGATCGCCGCTCGCGCGACGAGATCGCCGCGCTCATCCGGCAGGGTACCGGCCGCATGCCGGCCTTCCCCGACATGGGCGCGCGCAACATCAACGATCTCGTCGAGTTTCTGGTCACCGGCGTGGACAAGGGGCGGGATCCGAGGCTCACGAGCGATCCGGGCTGGCTGAAATACCGCAGCGACGGCGAGAGCATCTTTCAGGATCCCGACGGGTATCCCGCCATCACGCCGCCGTGGGGCACGCTCAACGCGATCGATCTCAACGCCGGCGCGATCCGCTGGAAGATTCCGTTCGGCGAGTTCCCCGAGCTGGCCGCGAAGGGCATGACGAACACCGGCAGCGACAACTACGGCGGGCCCATCGTCACCGCCGGCGGCTTGCTCTTCATCGGCGCGACGAACTTCGACAGGAAGTTCCACGCGTACGACAAGCTCACCGGAAAGCTGCTCTGGGAAACGATGCTGCCGGCTGCCGGCAACGCGACGCCGTCCACCTACACCGTCAACGGCAGGCAGTATGTCGTGATCGTCTGCGGCGGGGGCAAGAACGGCGCGGCGTCCGGCAGCAGCATCGTCGCCTTCGCGCTGCCGGCGTCCTGATGACGTGTTAGACCCACCCAGGGCCACCTTTACGACAAGGCGCTCAGCAGCACATCAATATCCCGCGCGTCGTTGAAAAACGACGGCGAGATCCGGAGACGCTCACCGCTGAGGCTGACGGACACGTCTGCCCGTTTCAGGCGAGCGCCGAAACGCCTTTCCGCATCGCGCGCGGTGAAGGCGATGATCGCGGAGGTGGTGGCAGGCGGCGTGATCGACGTGAACCCCAGCCGCGGCATCTCCTCGTGCAGGCGCCGCAGGAGCGGCTGGCGATGCGCCTGGATCTTCTCGACGCCGACGCGCTGCAGATAGGCGAGCGACTCGGCGAGCGCGTTGACCGCGCCCTGTCCGTAGGTCCCCACCTGGAAATGCGCGCTGGCGTCCGCGCGCAGCGTCCACGTCACCGGAGTGCTCGCGGGCGGATCCGAGGGAAGGTAATGGAGCGACGTGTCCGCCTGCTGGTACCCGTACTCAGAGCGGCGAATCACCATGTCGAGCAGCCCCTCGCGAACGTAGAGGAACCCCAGCCCGAAATCCCCCATCAGCCACTTGAAGCTCGAGCAGGCGCAGAAGTCCACCCCGGTCGCGCGCACGTCGATCGGCGTGTTGCCCGCCGCTTGGACGATGTCGGCGTAGACGCAGGCACCGTGAGCGTGCGCCAGCTCGCAGACACGCTCGAGGTCGTGCTGAAAGCCGTTGTACCAGGACACCAGCGACACCGCGATGAGCCTGGTCTTCCGGTCCACGACCTTCTCCATGTCGGAGAGATCGATGCGCCACTCGCGCGGCCGCACGATGCGGACATCGAGACCGCGCTTCTGAAGCTCGCCGTACAAGACGAGCGAGCCCTCGAAGTGCAGGGCATCGGTGACGACGTTGCCCTCGTTCGCCGGCACGCCCAAGCCGTTGACGACGAGGTTCTCGCCCCGGCTGGTGCTCTCGACCAGGCTGATCTCGGCGGGCGTGGCGTTGATGAGGGCCGCAAACTGCGCCCGCACCTTCGCGGCCAGCTCGTCCCCGCTCCACCGCTCGCGGCTGAACGTGCGCGTCTCGAGGTACCGGCTCACCGCCTTCGCAGCGACCAGTGGAAGGGGATGAATGAAGGCGCTATTGAGGTAGGTCTGGCCCGGCGGAATCGCGAAGGCGCGCCTGGCAGGAAGGGTACCGTCCGGCGTTTGGAGCACGGCAGCTTCCGGACGCCCCGCGTTGAGCGTCACGGCGCCCGCCGCTGCCGCCAATTGCGCGGCGCCGGTCAAGAGCGCCCGACGGGTGATGCTCATAGTGCCCGATCCTCTGCATTTCCCGACTCTCGCCAGACGGCGGTGGGTTTGCGCTCTCGTGTCAGCCAATCGGAGGTCGATTCTTTCGGAATGAATTCTTTATCGCAATCTTGCCGTTCCGGAACGTGAACACATCGCAGCCGGTGACCTCGACTCGCTTGCCGTCCTTCAGTGTTCCGGTGAATGTCCATTCCGACACGCCTCGATCGCCGGTCACGAAGTGTCGAGCATTACCCCAGTGCGCATCCGGATACAGCGCGAACACGGCGGCGTACGCAGCCCGCACCGCGCGTTGCCCCTCGTGTCTTTCGCCGTCGACAACGTTGCCGCCCGAAGCCTCAAAGACACAGTCGGTCGTCATCATCGACATCAGCGCATCCACATCGTGACGGTTCCAGGCGTCGGCGAACGCCTGCAGCAGGCTTTCCTTGTCTCGGTCCGTGAGCTGGCTCATCGTGGCAGTGCGCTCGGCGGCAACGCTGACCGCCGCGACCCGATGACCAGCCACGCCGCCGATCAGTAACCCCACCAGTGTCAATGTCGCGAAGGTTCGCATGTGTTCCTCCAGCCATCGGCTCGCTAACAGATTCGTTGTTCCGCCGTTGAACGGCTCCGGCTCGCCTGCGGCGCCGTGCGTCCGCTCAGCCGGTGGTGAACGACGCCGAGCACCCCGTGAATCGCGCACGGTGGAGCGAGGCGCGGATGACCCACACCTTACACCCGTTGCGCCACGGCTGTATGTGAAAGATGTTCGTGCGGCGCCGTCTGTGCAGCCGGAGGTCATAGCCTGCTGCGCTTCACCAACGCGCATCGGCTAGGACGACCGATTCTTCAATCTGCCGCTCGGGAACCGTCCAGTAGCGTCGCAACAATCGGTCCTTGTGCGGCGCACTGACGAGCCGGAACCCGTGCCCCTGATAGAACCTGACCGCCCAGGTCGCGGCCTTCCAGGTCCCCACGAGCATGGGGCGATCGGTCTGACACCGAAGGTGGGCGAGAAGCGCCGTGCCTATTCCCGTCCCCTGATTCGCGGTACGAGTGTAGGCATGCCGGATCAGCGCGACATCGCCAACATGCTGGAGCCCCATGACGGCAAGGAGCCGCCCGTCCTCGAAATACCCCCAAAACTGAACCGCGTCATCCACCTCGCGACGCAACTCTTCCCCGGACATGTACGGGTCTTTCCAACGGTCCGCGGCAATCACCCCGCGATACGCTGTGGCTGCGTCGTTGACCACGGCGCAGATGTCATCGAGCTCGGCCGGCTCACACTGGCGGATCATCACGTGCCAACGAATCTATCGCCAGCGCGCCTGACTTGTCATGGAGCGGACCGAAACCCAAGCTCGACGGCGAACCAGACGGCACGAGCTAGAATGGTTGGCCATGGATCGAACGTTTCTGCTGGTGGGCGCGGTGGCGGCGTTTCTCGGCGTGACGCTGGGCGCCTTCGGCGCACACGGACTGCGCGGGCGCCTGTCGCCGGAGATGATGGCGGTCTTCCAGACCGGTGTGCAGTACCACATGTACCATGCGCTCGCGCTGATCCTCACCTCCGCGATCATGGGCCGCATGAGCGGCTGGCTGATCCAGACCGCCGGCTGGTGCTTCGCAGCCGGCATCGGGTTGTTTTCGGGCAGCCTCTATCTGCTCGCGATGACCGGCGTCACCATCCTCGGCGCCATCACGCCGATCGGCGGGCTCCTGTTTCTCGCCGGCTGGGCCTGCCTCGCCTTTGCGGCGATATGAGGCAGGTCTGAAGACCTGCGCTACAGCACGCTGGCGGTGCCTGACCCGATGCCGCCGGGTTTGACCTTCTGATACCACGTCGAGTTGGCGCCGCCCCCGATGCGCGAGACGACGAACTCGATGAGGTAGGGGTTGCCGCTGCGCGTGGCCGCCGTGCCCTTCTTCAGGGCTGCCGCGATGTCGCTCGCGCTCGTCACCCGCTGTCCCTTCACGCCCTGACTCTCGGCGAGCTTCACGAAATCGATGTCCGGATCCCCCAGGTAGATGCCGGGATATCGATCCGTCTCGGTCATGCGCTTGTTGTACCGGAAGCCGCCGCTGCGCACGGTCTGGTAGTTGCGGTTGTTCCAGACAATGGTGAGCACCGCCGTCTGATGGCGGGCCATGGACCAGAACCCGCCGGCGCTGTACATCACCGACCCGTCGCCGATGCTGAGCACGACCTGGCGATCCGGAGCCGCCAGCTTGGCGCCGACCGACGCGCCGACGCCCCAGCCGAGCGAGCCGCCCCCGTGGCCGATGTTCTGCTTCTGCCCGTCGCGCGGACCGTAGCTCAGGAAGTCGTGCTTGCCCACCAGGCCCGGCGCATTTTCCGTCACCATGAGCGCGTTCTTCTCGAGCCCCTGCTCCATCTCGTAGCCGAGCTGATCGGGGTGGATCACACTCTGGTTGAAGCTCTTGCGCGCCTGCGCGAGGCGGTCGGCGTTCGCGGCGGCCACCGCCGGCGTGACGACCGCGAGCCGCTCCTCGCGGATCTTCGCCAGGCGGTCCCTGGTCACCAGCGCGTTCACCGCGTCGGTGAGGTCGCTGACGGCGACCTTCACGTCGCCGACCACGGCCAGGTCGAGCGCGCGTGTGCGGCCCATCATGTTCGTGTCGAGGCCCACCGCGATATAGCGAGGTGGCGTCGCGCCCGCCGTCGCGTCGGCGCCGCCCGACTCGCGCGATCCGAGCTGGATGATCAGGTCGGCGCCGCCGTAGGGATACGGCCGATCGCCTCCCAAGCGCGTGCCGAGATACTGCGGATGCGCCGCCGAGAGGTAATTGAATCCCGGCAGGTTCGGCGTCACGATCGGCAAGCCGAGCATCTCGCACAGGGCCACCGCGTCGGCGGCCGCGTCGGCCTTGTAGACTTCATCACCGAGCAATGCGACCGGGCGCCTGGCGTCGACGAGCATCCGCGCCGCCGCCTGGATCTGATCGACGGCCGCCCGCGGCCTCGCCTGGATCAGGAACGCCTCTTTCGGAAACACCTCGGCCTTCACCTGTTCCGCCAGGGCGCGCGTCGAGAACGCCACGTAGACCGGGCCGCCGGGCGCGGTCGCGGCCAGCTTGTACGCCCGGCGAATGGCCAGCGCGGTCGACGCGCCGGTGCGGACGTCCCAGGAAATCTTGGTGAACTGGCGGTTGAGCTCGGACTGGTTGAATCCGGGTCGCGGTGCGAGCACCATGTCGTCGCTCGCAATCGTGTTGTCGCTCATCCCGGCCGTGACGACGAGTCCGGATCCGTCGAAATGGGCGTTGTAGAGCTGCCCCGCCATCTGCGCCGTGCCGACGGCCGCATGCACGTTGACGAAGGTGGGCTGGCGCGACACCTTCTGATAGGCGTCCGCCATCGCGATCACGATCCCTTCGTGCAGTCCGACGACGAGCTCGAGCTCCGGCCGATCGATGAGCGCGTCGAAAAACGCGACTTCCAGAGAGCCGGGGTTCGTGAAGATGTATTTGGACCCGGCCGCCTTGACCTGTTCGACGAGCAACTCGCCGCCCGTGCCGCTGAAGATCGGAGAGCTGCCAAGGGGCGGAGCGGCCTCGACCGAGCCGAGGTCCGCCGCTTCAACGACCGAGCGGGCCGCCGCGGCGGTGAGCCCGGTGGCGACGAGCCGACCGAAAAACGCCCGCCGGGAGAGGCTTCCGTCGAAGTAGTCTCGGTGCAGATCTCTCATGCGAATCCCCCTTGAGTGTCGGATGGCCGGTGCTGCGACGGCTTTCCGTCGAACTTCTACCCTCCTGCTTCCGGGAATCCGGCAGAACGGTGCTTGTGAGGGCGGGATCCGGCAAATGACTTGCCAAGTAGGGGACCGCTACAATACGCAGCGCGGACGCTCTGTGATTCGAATTACCGACACCATCGCTCTCGACGAGCGTGATCTCGAGGAGCGGTTCGTTCGCGCGTCGGGGCCCGGCGGGCAGAACGTCAACAAGGTCTCGACGGCCGTCGAGCTGCGCTTCGACGTGCGCGCCTCGTCGCTGCCGTTTGACGTCAAGGAGCGCCTGATCGCGCTCGCCGGCAGCCGGATGACGACCGAGGGCCTGCTGCTCATCGACAGCCGCGAGCATCGAACACAGGCGATGAATCGCGAGGCGGCACGCGCGCGGCTCGTCGCGCTGCTCCAGCTGGCGGCGAAGCGCCCCAAGACACGCCGTCCCACGAAGCCGAAGAAGGCCGCGAAGGAGCGGCGCCTCGCGTCGAAGAAGCGTCGCAGCGAAGTGAAGTTGTCGCGAGGCCGCGGGCGGCGCGGCGACGACTAGCGCCCCTATTTCCGCAGCAGACCCGCCTCCGAGGCCCCGACCATCGCAAACAGGATCAGCGCGAAGATCAGCACCGCGTTGGTCAGCGCGGAGTTCTTCGGCACGCCGCTGTTGACCGGTATCCGAACGTTGTTCAGATACAGCAGCGTGGCGGCCAGGAACGGAATGAACAAGCTGCCGACAATCGTGAACGTGCGAATGATGATGAGCGGCTGATCGATGAAGGCGAAGGGGATCGGCACGCCGGTGATGAACAGCAGCGCCAGACGATACGGTGTGCTCGTCACCGACGTCAGCTGCTCACGCTCGGACCGCGCGTATTTCCGCATGAGGCCGTAGTAGTCGGCAAACAGGTACGGGATGCTCTGCCAGATGCCCAGCAGCGATGCGAACACCGCGGCCCAGAAGCCGATGGAATACGCGTAGAAACCGAGCGGTCCGATGATGGCTCCGAGCGTTTCCGCCATCTTCGTCACGGCCTGCGCGTTCGTGATCTGGACGCCGGCCACATGGAACGCCTGATTGGCGACGATCATGATCGACATCCCGAACACCGCGGTGAACACGTAGGCGATGGTGATGTCGGCCCGCACGAAGCCCAGCCACTTCGGCCCGACCATCTGCTCTTCGCGCAGCCAGTAGTTGCGGGCAGCCAGGCGGCCCGCCCCGCCGATGCCGCCGAGGACCGAGAGAAAGGATGATCCGGCGCCGGCCGGGACCCGGGGCACGAACACCCCCCGGAAGACCGCGGCGGGATCGTGGAAGGTGAAGACGGCGCACGCGACGATCGAGAAGAACATCGTGGCGATCAGCACCTTCATCACCTTCTCGAAACCCCTGAACCCGCCAACGAGCACCAGCGTGCCGCCGACGAACGAGTGGGCCACGGCGCCCCAGGGCCGGGGGATCGCGCCGTTCGTGAGGTTCGCAATCCCCAGCCCGCAGGCGCTCGTGAGGGCCGCGCTGACCGACACCGTCCAGATGACGAGGTAGCACGCGAAGTAGACGCGCACCCACCGTGGCAGATGCAGCGACCATCCCTCGATGGCGGTGGTATCGGTCGCGAGCTGCCACCGCGCGATTCCCTCGTTCAGAAAGCATTTGAGGAATGCGGCCAGAGCGACCACCCACAGAAGCGTGAGGCCGTGGCTGGACCCGGCCATGGTGGCCGACACGATGTCTCCGGCGCCGATGCCGGCAGCCGCAACCAGCAGACCCGGCCCAATCAGCCTGGCCACGCTCTTGGTTGGTGCATCCTGCGCACTGGAGACGTTGGACATTCGAGTCCGGCCCTTCGAGGGCCTCAGGGCCGCCCTGAGCTTCGTCGAAGGGCGGCATAATATCAGCGACAAGAGCATATGAGCACAACCGCAGCAGCCACCGCCAGACTACTCGCCGATGCCGGCATCGAGCGCGTCTTCGGACTCCCCGGGGGCGAAGTGCTCGTGCTGATGGACGAGCTCCGCCGCGCCGGAGTGGATTTCGTCCTCATGCGGCACGAGGCCAACGCCGGCATCGCGGCCTCCGTGTACGGAAAACTGCGCGGACAGCCCGGCGTCGTGCTGACGACCCTCGGTCCGGGGGCCGCCAACCTGATGCTCCCGCTGAGCAGCTCGTATCTGGACCAGGAGCCGCTGCTCGCGATTTCAGCGCAGAACCCCGACGACTTTCCGGCCAGCCACACGCACCAGCTGCTGCCCCTCCACGACGTGTACCGGCCGGTGACCAAGTACGTGGCGAAGATTACCGGCCAGAACGTCGGTGAGGTGGTGCCACGCGCGCTGGCTGCGTGCATGGAGCGGCCGTTTGGAGCGGCCTATCTGACGTTGTCCGCTCGAGAAGCCTTGAAGCCGGCGGACGCCGCCCCGAGAGGCGCGGCCGCGGCGCCGGTGGCCACGACGCCGGCGCGCCAGGGAAATGCGCGCGAACAAGCCAACGAGCTCACCGGCCTGCTCGGGAAGGCCAAGCGGCCGCTGGTTGTGATCGGGCTGGGGATCGATCCAGCCAATGCCACGCTCATCCGTCAATGGTTGAACGACTGGGACTTGCCGGTCGCGGTCACGCCCAAGGTCAAGGGCATCGTGGACGAGACCGCGGCGAGTTTTGTCGGCGTCGTGAGCGGAATGGCCGCCGACGACGTGATGTGCGACGCCCTCGAAGCGGCGGACCTCCTGATCGGCTTCGGCCTCGATCCGGTGGAGGTCGACAAGACCTGGCACGCGGAGCTGCCGATTCACTGGATCCTCGAAGCCCCACACGTGGGCGGGCTCGTCCCCCAGGGGACGGAGCTGATCGACCACGCACAATTCCTCGATGCGATGGTGAATACCGCACCGCCGTCCACGTGGCACGCGCCGTTCCGTGCCTGCCAGGAGCGGCGCCGCGCGAAGCTGAACGACCGTTCCGGAGCGCCGGGCGTCATGTGGCCGGGCGACATCATCCACGCCCTCGCCGCCGTCCTCCCGCCGGAAACCATCGTGACGACGGACGTCGGCTCACACAAGTATCTCTTCGGCCAGTACTGGCCCAGCCGGCAGAGGGAAACGTTCTGGATGTCGAACGGATTATCCGGGATGGCGTACGGGTTGAGCGCCGCCATCGGCGCCAAGCTCGCGCGACCCGACGCCCCGGTGCTGGCGGCCGTGGGTGACGGCGGCTTCTCCATGAACGCGCAGGAGCTGGAGACCGCCGAACGCGTCGGCGCTCCCTTCGTCACCGTGGTGCTCGAAGACTCGAGCTACTCGCTCATCAAGCTGTCGCAGGAGGGAAGACAGCTCGAGCCGTATCGCGTGGACTTCGGGCCGATCGATACGGTGAAGATGGCCGAGGCCTGCGGTGTCGACGGTCTGCGCACCAGCAATCCGGATGAGCTCGCGACGGCCGCGGCGCGCGCCGTCGAGCGGCGGCGCAGCCTGGTGATCGCGGTCCCGGTCAGTTACGCGGACTATCGTCGCCTGTTTAGCGTCACCCCCGGCTTCAGGCGTGCCGCCGACGTGAAGTAGTGCGCCTGCTCGACACTCAGCGGATCGATCTGAAACGGTGTCCACACGTCGGGCAGCGGATCGAACTTGTCCGAGTCGAAGGAGGCCGCCAGGATGCCGACCACCTCGTAGGGGTCGCCTCCGAGGGAGATCGTCTTGCCGACCATCTCGCGATCGCCGCCGAAGCGCCGCTGCCAGAACCCGTCGCTGATCACCGCCACGTGGCCACCGTTGGGTCGATCCTCCTCGGCGGTGAACGTACGGCCCGCCGCCGTCGCCGCGCCGAACAGCCTGAAGAAGTCCGACGTGACCCGGCCGGACGGGACCTGCTCGGGGTTGTCGCCGCCGGTCAGGTTCATCACACCAAACTGGTACGCCGACGCGTCCTGCACGATGGCGGTCTGCTGCCGCCAGACGTTGAACTTCGTGGGCGACGCCGCGGACCCGGAGCCGTTCGGCGAGGTGTTCATGAACGCAACGATGCGGTCGGGATCGGGAAACGGCACCGACTTCAGCAGGACCGTGTTGACGACGGAAAAGATCGCGGTGTTGGCGCCAATCCCGAGCGTCAGCGCCGCCACGGCCGCGATCGTGAAGCCGGGCGTCTGCAGAAACATGAGGAAGTCCGCTAGCCTCACCGAAGTGTCATCAGATGAATGTCCGCCTCGGTCACGCGCCGCGAATAGTACGCGGTGCGGCCGTCGGCCGTGACACGCGGCGGACCGAGCACGTCTCTGCCGCCGGAGTAGATCGACTTGCTCTGCTTGGTTTGCGTATCCAGCACCCAGAAGTGCTTCCCGCCGTCGCCAAACAGCACGTGCCGGCTGTCGGGCAGCCAGACCGGCCACTCACCGAAATCTGTCAAGTGCTCATACGTCTGGGTCTTGAACGTGTACATGAACACGCCCGATGACGGCGACGTCGGCCCCGCAAATCCGATCAGTCGCTGGCCGTCCGGCGACCAGGAGTTTGGAGCAAGCGGATACCGGCTGCCGGGAATCGGCGGCAAGGTCGCCGGACGCTGCTCGCTCCAGCGTCGACTGGGATCGACGATGTACGTCCCCAGATGCTCGCCGGCGCGCGGCGTCGTTACCGCTAGCCGTGACCCGTCCGGTGACCACGCCGAATACGCCGACTCCTCGACCCCATCGGTGATCTGCTGGAGATCGCTTCCGTCAGGCCGGATCTTCCAGATCTGCAGCTTGCCCGACCGGTTCGAGAAAAACGAAATCCACTTGGCGTCCGGCGACCAGTGTGGCACGCGATCGATCGCGGAATCGCCGGTGAGCTGCCGCTGGCCAGTGCCGTCAGCGCGACTGACAAATAAATGGCCCACCGGTTCGACACTCGAGTAGTACACGACGAACTGTCCGTCCGGCGACGGATCGGGATTCGACCAGAGCCGCGAGCCACTGGTCACCCACACGGGGTCGCCAACCGGCGTCGCCGACGGGTCGAGCTCGAGCCGCTGGATATTCGTCGTCCTCAGCACGGAGCTGTAGGCGAGGTGCGCGCCGTCCGCGGATATCGTGGGATGCGCAAGGAACGGCGCCGGCGTCACCAGAGGCTCGGGCTCGCCGCGCGCGTTTCCACTCTCCTCGTCAATCGCCATTCGCCAGAGGTTCATCGTGCCGGACCGATCGCTGACGAAGTAGAGGTGCTTCCCATCCGGCGCCCAGATGGGATTCCAGTCGAGCGGGGCGTCGTTCATCAGCGCGATCGGCTCGCCTCCGCCGGACGGTATTGTCCAGATATCCGTCTTCCTGCCGGCGCCACCCCGTCTCGCGAATGCGATGCGGCGCCGGTGCGGCGACCAGCTTGGTTGAATCGCATCGCCTTCGAAAATGCGCCGCGGGTCGCCACCTGTCGCGCCGACCGCCCACAGCTCGCTCTCGCCCTCGGAGTTCTGCGGGTTGATGTCCATCCGGCCAGATGTAAACGCGATCTCGGCCCCGTCGGGGGACCAGGACGGATTGAATCCGCTGCGCGTCACTCGTCTCACCGCTTCACCCGTCCGACCCATCACGAAGATGCCGCCGCCCTCGCGACTCGACCGGAAGGCGATGCGCTCGCCGTCGGGCGAGAATGCCGGCATGTCATCGTCGGCCGCGGAGTCTTTCGTCAGGTTGACTGGGTTCGAGCCGGAGACGCTCTGGAGGAAGATGTCGAAATTGTCTTCCAACTCTGCGCCGAACGCGATCCACTTGCCGTCCGGCGACAGGCTCGAAAACCATTCCCGGCCCGGCATGGCGGTCAGCCTGCTGAAGGTCGCCGATGGAACACGATCGGTGCGGCCCCGCCACACCACCACCGCGGCGGCACTCGCGACGGCGAGTGTTGCGACAGCCGCCAGCCACTGAATCGTGCGGCGGCCAGGGAATGGGCGACGCCCGGCCGGGTGCGCTTGCGCCAGATCCTCGAGGTCGTTACGCAGGTCGGCCGCGCTTTGATACCGCCGCGCCGGATCCTTCGCGAGACACCGGCGAATCGCGCGATCGAGCTCCGGCGGGACGCCCGGGTTGAGGTCGGCAGCGGGCACCGGCGCGTCCTTGATGACCGCCGACAGAATGGACATCGCCGACTCGCCCTTGAACGGACGTGTGCCGGTGGCCATCTCGTACAGCACGATGCCGAGCGAAAAGATGTCGGAGCGGTGATCGACGGGTCGCCCTTCGGCCTGCTCCGGCGACATGTACGACGCCGTGCCGACGACGCCATGTTGCGCCGTCAGTTGCTCGACCGTGGCGGTGTTGGCACCCCCACCTCCGGTCTCCTGGCTCAACTTGGCGAGCCCGAAGTCGAGCACCTTCAGCCGGCCGTCGTCGCGAATCATGATGTTGGACGGCTTGAGATCGCGATGCACGACGCCGCGCTGATGCGCCGCGCTGACGGCGTCGGCCAGCGGCACGGCGAGCTCGAGGAACGCGGCCAGCTTCATCCCGCGCCGCGGGATCACTGCGTCGAGCGGCTTCCCTTCGACGAGCTCCATCGTCAGGAATGGAACGCCGTCGGCCTCCTCGACCGAATAGATCGTGACGACGTTGGGATGGTTGAGCGCGGCAATCGCCTTCGCCTCGCGCTGAAATCGGCTGAGCCGTTCGGGGTCGGCTGTCACGTCCTGGGGCAGGACCTTCAAGGCGATGGTGCGATTGAGCCTGGTGTCCTCGGCGGCATAGACCTCACCCATCCCACCGCGGCCGATCGGCCGGATGATCCGGTAGTGGTGGAGGGTCGTGCCTGTCATGCGGGCATCGGATGCCGCCATTCTAGCGCCACCGACCTCGACGCTCGTCACCTCGGCGCCGGTCAGACCAAGGTTCACGTGCAGACGGCTGGGCCGCCGCGCGAGCACGCCCTGGAGAAACACGATCGCGCCGGCGCGATCGGCGGGAACGAAGCCGGATTTCGCCATGGAACAGCCCGCCGGCTCCGCGGCGCGCCCCTCCGG